>ERZ1673739.69-NODE-69-length-154847-cov-60.399685_pt1 | contig 154847 bp, 138 predicted proteins | sample MGYA00580210_ERZ1673739 | MGnify/ENA primary metagenome ERZ1673739 (study PRJEB41218, sample SAMN15661749) | gut metagenome | host: Homo sapiens | place: Canada: London | collected 2015-08-20/2019-03-30 | study: EMG produced TPA metagenomics assembly of... | reverse complement strand
CAGTGCCCTCGAATGAGGGGCAGGGGAGTTGAAGTGTCGAAGACACTTTTTTATTGCATAGAAGATTTCGATGAAATCCCCTATGCAATAAAAAGCCCTCCGGGCAGGATCACACTGCGGCGGCGGAAAAGATTGTTAAATCATAGTAAAATAGGTTGACGATATCAGAAAAATCTGATAATATAACCCAGAATGAAAACAAAGAATGACAAAGAATGTTGAGAGATATTAGTAAAGATGTGAAAGGAGGTGTATGTTCATGGATAGTTGCGATCGTATAGGACGAAGTTGTATGCGGGGTCAAAAAAGAAAATATAAGATGCGAATGCTGCTCTCTGTGAAGATACATGAATAGCAACATTTGTATTATGATATCCTTTTTGATACACCGCGAAACAGAAAGTTCTTTACATCACAACAGAGTATGTGATCTGCTTTAGGAATTTAAATCTGAAGCGGTGTATTTTTGTGCCTAAATATTGGTGTTTTGCAACCAGATTTAGGAAAAGAAGGAGGATATCATGAAAAATGCAAGAAATCAGCATAGAACAGATTATGCAAAAGAATTGATCAAGATCGTACAGACAACGAAAGATAGAGAAGAATTAAAGAAGAAGATCGCAGCTTATCACGAAAGAGATATTGCAAATGCGATCGTAGAATCAGATAAAACAGTTAGAAAATGTATCTATGACATTTTAGACATTGCAGATATTGCAGAGATTTTTTCTTATATCGAAGAGGAACCAGGAAAATATCTGGAAGAAATGCCAATTGAACAGGCAGCGAAAGTTGTATCAAACATGGATTCAGATGATGCGATGGATCTGTTTGAAGAATTAAATGAAGAAGATAAATACAAATTATTAAAGAGACTGGATAAAGAAGCAAAAGAAGATGTTCAGAAACTGCTGTCTTACGAGGAAGATCAGATCGGTAGTTGTATGACGAATAATTATATCGTAGTAAGAAATGATGTAACGATTCGTGAGGCAATGAGTACACTTGTAAAGCAGGCAGGAGAACATGATAATATCCAGACACTTTATGTGATAGATGAGAATGGGATTTTTGCAGGAGCGATCGATCTGAAAGATTTGATCATCGCAAGAGAACATGATAATCTACAGGACATCATAAGTAGTTCTTATCCTTATGTATATGAACATGAAAAAATCAGTGAATGTATGGAAATCTTAACAGATTACGAAGAAGATTCCATCCCAGTACTGACACAAGATAAGAAAATCGCAGGAATCTTAACATCTTCCGATATTGTAGAATTGGTCGATGACGAGATGGGAGATGACTATGCAAAACTTGCTGGTTTAACAGAAGAGGAAGATTTAAATGAACCCACGATAGTTAGTATGAAGAAGAGACTTCCATGGTTGATCGCATTGTTATTCTTAGGAATGGCAGTATCCTCAGTTGTTGGAATGTTTGAATCTATTGTTGCGGTATTACCAATCGTTATCTGTTTCCAATCCCTGGTACTTGATATGGCGGGAAATGTTGGAACACAGTCTTTAGCTGTAACAATCCGCGTATTAATGGATGAAAATCTGTCAGGTAAGAAAAAGATTGCTTTGTTATTTAAAGAAATGAAGATCGGTTTCTTAAATGGAGCGAGCCTAGCAATCATGGCACTCGTATTTTTAGGGGTGTACATCCATTTATTTAAACATTATGCATGGATTTCTTCATTCCTGATTTCAGGGTGCGTAGGAATTTCACTGACCGTTGCGATGGTGATCTCAAGCCTTGTAGGAACGATCATTCCAATGTTCTTTCATAAGATCAACATTGACCCAGCAGTGGCTTCTGGTCCATTGATCACAACTATCAATGATCTAGTTGCAGTTATCACATATTATGGACTTTCTGGTCTTGTGTTGATTCAGTTATTCCATATATAAAGAAGAGAGTGGCAAAAGTAAATTCTTGCCACTCTCTTCTTTATATGTTTGGTGCTTTATTTTTCATGATCGGAATATATTCATAGATTTTAGCAAACTCACGATAATCAAGATCAAGTACACCAGAGTAATTACCATTTTCAACCAGTGTGGTCGTCACACCCAGATTCAGAAATCTGCCGATAAAAGGAGAAGTCGCTTTTTCCATTTTGTTTTACGAAATATAGTGCTTTATCAGCTTTTGTATAACATTCGTCAAAAGAATCTCCAATATTGCACATATATAGTCCGGCAGAAATGGATGCAGCATGAAGCTCAGGATCTTGTTCCTTTCGAGTATTAAATTTCTTAAAAATAGCAGTTATAACTTCTGTAATACTATTTTGATCAGCATTTGGCATAAATAATAGGAATTCATCTCCGCCAAGACGACAGACAAGACATTCACTGGAATATTCTAATAATAAATTACCAAGAAGCTTCAATACACGGTCACCAGCTTTGTGGCCATAGATGTCATTGATGGTTTTTAAATTGTCCATATCCATAAAGACAAGACATCCGCTGTGGTGTTTCATCAACTGCGCAATGGCTTGCTCACCTTTATTTCTGTTTGGAAGCCCAGTTAAAAAGTCGAGATTTTCTTTGGCTTTTTGTGTACGGATCGTGCTCATGATGATTGCGTACAATTTCTTGTACGTGATCAATCAGAGAAATATTCTTTAAGATATTTGCACCAATGATCGTATGTTCCTTAATAATAGAAAATTCTTCCTCAGAAAGTTTGCTTGGTTTATTTAAAATGGTATCAGGAATAGCAATTTTGCCGATATCATGAAGATGAGCAGCATTTTTTAGATTACTAAGTTCTTTTTCATTCCATCCAAGTTCACGAGCGATCAAAACGGAATACTCTGCAACACGATGAGAATGTCCTTTCGTATATTCATCTTTTGCCTCGATCGTGGTGGATAACATCTGCATCAACTGCAGAGACATCTCTTCTATATTTTTTTTACGTTTATCGAGTTCTTCCTGCTGCTGGCGTTTGATGATATCACGGATGATATGGATCGTATAGATCACATTTATAAACAGTAAGATCAAAATAGCGATACCGACAAATAAACCAGAAACAGATACTTTGTAATATACAGAAATTGCTTCAAAAATCACAGAAAGCATTGTAATAAGCAGTCCAAAGAACAACAGGCAATCACTTCGATTTCGATGATTCCAATATCTGATCAGGAAAGTAAGAATGACAGCAAGGAAAGTAATAATAAGGATTGCGTGTGCTGCTGGCATTGTCTCAATATAATCTGCAACGCCTGTAAGATGCAGGATCGTACAGATGATAAAATTCAATAAAGCAATAAAACAGATCGATTGAAAGATCTTTTTATATTTACCTTTCTGAAGATTATTGACATATAAGGAAATCGGCAACGGACATAACATGAGCATAATAAAACATGAAGTTGCAAGTCCAGATGCATTTGGAACAAGGATCTGCCGCATTTTTGATTCTCCGATCATCCAGACAGAACCCATAAGCATACACCATCCAAGATATTCCATATTAAACTTGGTTTTGTAAACAATTCCAAGGGCGATACTGAATAAGATTGTGACAATCGATGCAAAAAAGATAAATGATCCGATCACGGTTCCAGAGAAGTTATGATTGAAAATATAACTCCAGATCTGCATTTGATCTCCACAGTAAATCGTATTAACAACACCAGAGTAGTTACTCGTATATGTTGTAAGTTCCAGACGAAGTTCCTTTCCGGCATCTGCAGACGAAGTATTGCAGAATATATAACGGCTGGCAGAGTTTTTGCCAAATCGGTGCAGACTTTTTGCATTGTACTCTTTTCGAAGTTTTCCATCAATGTAAAAACGTACATCTTGAAGGGAAGAACGGATCGCGATCACATTCTCGTTATAATCATCTGGAAGTGTAGTAGTAATGATCATCGTCTGTTTTGCTGGAACTTTATAACGTCCAGGAACAGAAATGTTTTGTTTTGTGCCATCGGATTTCTTCCATGTAAAAGTACCATTGTAGATGATGGAATGTCCAGATTGGTCAAAAAACTGTTCATCAGGTCCTAAAATCTGAATTCCAATGAACCAGACAAAGATGATCATCATCAAAATATAAAATAGTCTGGAAATATTTTTATTAGTTTTGTATGGTTTTCTGATCAAAATAGTTTTCCCCCCCCCTCCATTTGTTGATCGCATTGTATACCAAAATCAACATAATTAATTTTATTATACGGTTTTATGATTCAATTTGCAATTTAAACTATACTTGACAGATCAATATTTTTTTGTTAAAGTAATCAAACAATCAATATTCCATGAGGGAGTAGTTCGCGTCATACAAAGACGTGATTTGTCAACAGACTCGGTAATGACTCGCAGATATCAAGCAAGTCAGCCTGGCAAATATTAAAGAATGAGACTCATGTATGTTCTTATAGTACATCTGGAACATACATGAGTTTTTCTTATGTACAAATAAAAAGACAATTTTGAAAGGAGAAAAACAAATGGAGAAATTTATCAACCAATCCCCATTATTTTTAGTGATCATCTGTCTGATCATAGGATTTGCATTTTTAATGAAAGGAGCAGACTATTTTGTAGAAGGAAGTTCAAGTGTCGCCAAACGTTTAAAAGTTCCTTCTATTATCATTGGATTGACGATCGTAGCCATGGGAACATCACTTCCAGAAACTGCAGTCAGTGTAACAGCATCTATTGCCAATAATAATGCCCTGGCGATCAGTAATGTAGTTGGTTCTAATATCTTTAATATGATGTTTGTGATCGGAGTTTGTTCAATTTTAGCAACGATCGGTGTAAAAAGAGAAACAATTATAAGAGATATTCCATTATCTCTTGTATGTGCGACATTACTTCTCATATTTGGTTATCTTGCATTCGGAGATAGATCACATATGATCCTTGGACGTTTTGATGGAATCATTTTCCTTATTATATTTGCCGTATATGTTCTTATGATGGTTTTTCAGGCAATGCGTGCCAGAAATAATCAGGAAGTCGTACAACTTGAAACAATGGAAAATGAAGAATTGATGATCATGTCTTATCCAAAGAGTCTGTTATGTATCGTTGGAGGTGCAGCAGCCATTGCATTTGGTGGAGATCTTACAGTTGATGCCGCAAGCAGGATTGCCATAGATTTTGGAATGAGCCAGAATCTTGTAGGATTAACGATTGTTTCGATCGGAACGTCTCTTCCAGAATTGGTCACATCCATCGTAGCCGCAAGAAAAAATGAAGTTGATATGGCGGTCGGGAATGCGATCGGTTCCAATATCTTTAACATCCTTATGGTACTTGGAATCGCATCTGCGATCAGTCCATTACAGCTAATTGGTGAAAATGTGATCGACATCATAGTTTTAGTCGTATTTTCAGTTGTAGTATGGATATTTGGAGCAACGAAAAAAAAGATTTCAAGAACCGAAGGAATTGCAATGATCTGCATGTATCTTTGCTATAGTGTGTATATTATTATGCGGTAGGCGTGATCATTGACATTACACTGTCACAATTATAAAATATAAGATATATGATGGAGGAGAATCAATGATCAGATTAGCAACGATAGGAACCAATTTTATTACAGACTGGCTGATGGAAGGAATTTTAGAATTAGATGAAATCCAATTAACAGCTGTATATTCAAGAAATTTAGAAAAAGGGAAGCAGTTTGCAGCAAAATATAATGTAGAAAAAGTATATGATAACTACGAAGAGATGGCAAAAGATCCAGAGATTGATGCGGTTTATGTAGCGAGTCCAACTTATATGCATTATACACATTCGATCACAATGATCAATTACGGAAAGCATGTGCTTTGTGAGAAACCTGTTTGCTCCAACCGTGAGGAATTAGATATCCTGATCAAAGCAGCCAAAGAACAAGGAGTTGTATTTATGGAAGCCATGAAGAATGTACATTCTCCAGGATTCCATGCGATGATGGACAATCTTCATAAGATTGGAACAGTGAGAAGAGCAACGATTCAGTATTGTCAGTATTCTTCAAGATATGACAAATTTAAAAAAGGGATCATTGAAAACGCATTTAATCCCAAATTATCGAATGGAGCACTGATGGATATTGGATCTTACTGTATCCATTTCCTTGCAAGTTTATTTGGGAAACCAGAAAAGATTCTCGCAGACAGTTTGTTCCTTGAAAATGGAGTGGATGGTGCAGGAAGTGTGATCACATCGTATGGTGATAAACAGGCAGAGATCATATATTCCAAGATTACAGATTCCAAACTGCCAACACAGATTCAGGGTGAAAATGGATGTATGATCATTGAACAATGTCCGATCATCAAGAAGATCACGATCTACTATAGAAATGGAGAAACAGAAGAATTACAATTTGACAAAAGAGATAATCCGATGATCTATGAAACAAAAGATTTTATCAGACTGATCAAAGAACATAAAGTGGATCATCAATTTTTAAGATCATCAGAGATTGAGATGGATATCACGGATGAAGTGCGAAGACAGACAGGAATCGTATTTCCGGCGGATAAGATCCGAGAACAGTGATCGCAAGTGAGCAATCTCTTAAAATAGAAAGGAAATCAAACATGAGAAAGATCATAGCAGCAGCATGTCTGATGGCAGCCATGACACTTTGTGTTGGGTGTTCATCTGCAAAAGACGGCAGCAAAGATACAACAAAAGCAACAACAGAAACAAAGATGAAAGTGCAATCAAAATATAAAGTACCCAAGATCACAGCAGCAAAGAAAACAGACCAACTTGCGGATGCACAAAAGGGAGAAACGATCGTCACTATGAAAGTCAAAGGTTATGGAGAAATGCAGTTTAAGTTCTTCATGAAGAAAGCGCCTTTGGCTGTGAAGAATTTTGTAACTCTTGCATCGAATGGATACTTTGATGGACAGATCTTTCACAGAGTCATCAATGATTTTATGATCCAGAGTGGAGATCCAACAGGAACAGGAACAGGCGGAGAAAGTATTTGGGGAGAAGACTTTGATAATGAAGTATGTGAGGAACTTCTGCCTCTTCGCGGTTCTTTATGTATGGCAAATTCCGGAGCAGATACGAATGGAAGTCAGTTTTTTATCGTGCAGGCGAAAGCAGATACAGCGAAGAAAGGTCTGGAAGAAGGGAATGTAGAGCTCACAAAGAAACAACAAGCGTTATTCTTGGATCAGGGTGGATATCCATCCTTAACAGGAAGTTATACTGTGTTTGGACAAATGATCAATGGATATGATGTGTTAGATAAGATTTCAGGATGCAAGACACAAGATAATGGAAGTGGAGAAGTAAGCCAGCCAGTGAAGAAAGTTGTAATAGAGAAAATGACTGTTTCAAATGCAGAATAAATTAGAGGAAAACAGGTGGTTATATGCTGATCGTTGCACTTGATACTTCAAAAAAAGAGCCGTTATATGAGCAGATTTATAATTCTATCAAAGAAGAAATTATAACAGGAGTTTTGCCCTTTGGGGCCAGACTCCCTTCTGCAAGGAGACTTTCCAAACATTTAGATGTCAGCAGGAATACTGTGGACACTGCATATGCACAGCTTTGTGCAGAAGGATATATTGAATCAAAACCAAAACGTGGTTTCTTTGTCTGTCAGGTAGAAGAACTGGCAGAGCTTCACATTCCAGTTAAGATCGAAGAAGAGGAAGAAGAAATACGACCAGAGAAGATACCATACGACTTTTCATCAGCAGGAGTTGATATGGAACAGTTTCCTTATCATATCTGGAGAAAACTACTAAAAGAGATCATGATCAATGATAACAGTGAGTTATTTCAAAAGGGGAATTTTCAAGGAGATTTGGAATTGCGCAAAGCGATCATGTATTATCTGAGACAATCCAGAGGTGTTCATGTTCATGCCAGCCAAATCGTAGTGGCAGCAGGAATGGAGAATCTGCTATTTTTACTACGTCAGATTTTAGGAGAAAAAGTTTCCATTGGAATTGAAAATCCAGTGTACAAAAATGCGTATGAAATCTTAAAGGAATTGGATTTTAAGATTCATCCGATCTCCATGGACGAAAGTGGAATGTGTGTAGAACAATTGCAGAAAACAGATGCGAACTTAGCATATGTAACCCCGGCACACCAATATCCCACAGGTGTGATCATGCCAATAGGGCGAAGAAGTCAATTATTAGGATGGGCTAAAAAAGATCCAGATCATTATATTATCGAAGATGATTATGACAGCGAGTTCAGATATCATGGAAAACCAATTCCAGCGATGCAGGGATTAGATGATGGAGAAAATGTGATCTACATGGGAACATTTTCAAAAGCGATCGCACCAGCGATCCGAGCAAGTTATATGGTGCTCCCAAAGAAACTTGCAAAGAGATATCAGCAGATTGGCCAGACATTTTCCTGTGCAGTATCAAGGATCGATCAGAAAGTTTTGACGCTGTTTCTGACAGAAGGGCATTTTGAACGACATTTAAACCGTATGAGGAATATTTATAAAGAGAAACATGATCTATTGATCAAAGAAATTAAGAAGTTAAACTCCGATATTCAAATATATGGTCATGGAGCAGGAGCACATATCATCGTAAGATTCCCTGTCAGTGATCAAAAAGAGTTTCAAAAAAAATTAAGACAAAAAGGCGTGATGATCTATCCGCTCTCATGGTATTATATAGAAGGGAAACCATTGAAAGAAGAATATATTTTGGGGTTTACGAGAATGAAAAAAGAAGATATGATAAGAGGGATTGAAATTATAGGAGAAGTACTCTATTCAAAATAAAAAGTGGAGGACAATCATATGTCAGAAGAGAAAAATCAAAATGAGATTGAGGAAGTAACAAATGAGGATGAACACAAAGATGTGGAACATTACTGCTATCTTTGCAGACGTCCGGAATCTGTAGCCGGTAAGATGTTAGAACTTCCGAATAATATTTTTATATGTACAGATTGTATGCAGAGGACATTAAATTCTATGGGCAATGGTCAGTTTGGATTTATTGACGCAAGAAATATGGATCTTGACAGCATGGATATCACAAAGATGATGAACGATATGCAGAGCATGCAGCCAAAAGCGGAAGTAAAGAAGAAAAAGAAAGACAAAAAAGAAGAGCCAGAGTTTACATTAAAAGATATTCCAGCACCACATCAGATCAAGGCGATGCTGGATGAATATGTTATTGGACAGGATTATGCGAAGAAAGTCATGTCTGTTGCTGTATACAATCATTATAAACGAGTGGTTACAAACACAATGGATGAGATCGAAATCGATAAATCGAATATGCTGATGATCGGACCAACAGGAAGTGGTAAAACATATCTGGTCAAGACACTTGCAAGACTGTTAAAAGTACCACTAGCGATCACAGATGCTACATCCTTAACAGAAGCAGGATATATTGGTGATGACGTAGAAAGTGTTTTATCAAAGCTCTTACAGGCGGCAGATAACGATGTAGACCGTGCAGAACATGGAATCGTATTCATTGACGAGATTGATAAGATTGCCAAGAAACAAAATACAAATAGCAGAGATGTCAGTGGAGAATCCGTTCAGCAAGGATTGCTAAAACTCTTAGAAGGAGCAGAAGTCGAAGTGCCAGTCGGAGCTACAAGCAAGAATGCAATGGTACCACTCACAACGATCAATACAAGGAATATTCTTTTTATCTGTGGTGGAGCCTTCCCGAACTTAGAAGGAATCATCAAAAAACGTCTGATGAAGAAAACATCGATCGGATTTGGAGCAGATTTAAAAGACTGTTTTGATGAGGAAGAAAACATCATTGCACAGGTTACGAATGAAGATTTGAGAGAATATGGATTCATACCGGAATTCATCGGAAGACTTCCAATGATATTTACATTAGAAGGACTGACAAAAGAGATGTTAGTCAAGATTCTAAAAGAACCAAAGAATGCGATCTTAAAACAGTATCAGAAGTTATTAGAATTAGATGAAGTAAAATTAGAATTCGATGAAGGGGCTCTGGAGGCTATCGCAGAACAAGCTCTGAAAAAGAAAACAGGAGCCAGAGCATTACGTGCGATCATCGAGAAATTCATGCTCGACATTATGTACGAGATACCAAAAGACGACACAATCGGAAGCGTAACGATCACAAGAGATTATATTGAGAATCATGGAAATCCAGAGATTCATCTAAGAGATCAGTAAATAAGAATGATACGCCAATATGTATAAATGAAATGCAGCCAGAAAGTTAAATCAATAACTGTCTGGCTGCATTTTATGTTATTTAATATTCTATTAACGAAAGTCTTATTTAATAACCTTGATCCATCCTTCAGGGGCTTCAATATGACCCATCTGGATTCCTGTTAAAGTATCGTATAATTTCTGGATGACAGGTCCCATCTTTTCCATTCCGCTTGGGAAGCAGATTTCATTACCGTGATCATAAATCTTTCCTACTGGAGAGATAACTGCGGCTGTTCCACATAATCCACATTCAGCGAAATCTTTGACTTCATCAAATAATACTTCACGTTCTTCGACTTCAAGTCCAAGGTATTCTTTGGCTACATAAACTAAAGAACGACGAGTGATAGATGGAAGGATACTGTCAGATTTAGGTGTTACAACTTTACCATCTTTTGTAATAAAGATGAAGTTAGCTCCACCTGTTTCTTCTACTTTTGTTCTTGTTGCTGGGTCAAGATACATATTCTCATCAAATCCCTGACGATGAGCTTCCATGATTGGGTAAAGGCTCATAGCATAGTTTAATCCGGCTTTGATATTACCTGTTCCACGAGGAGCAGCACGATCATAATCACTGACACGGATAGTAATAGGTTTAGCTCCTTCTTTGAAGTATGGTCCTACTGGTGTAGTAAAGATACGGAACTGATATTCATTTGCTGGTTTTACACCGATCACAGGATCACTTCCGAACATATAAGGACGGATATATAATGTAGCACCAGAACCGAAAGGTGGTACGAATGCTTCATTCGCTGCAACGACTTTCTCGATCGCTTCTACAAATTTATCTTCAGGGAATACAGGCATCTCAAGTCTTCTGCATGAATCTGCCATACGGCTTGCATTTAAGTCAGGACGGAATACAACGATATGTCCATCTTCTGTTGTGTAAGCTTTCATTCCTTCAAAACATGTCTGAGCGTACTGTAATACACCGGCACATTCAGAGATTGTGATGTTGGCATCTGTTGTTAATTCACCTTCATCCCATGCTCCATCTTTGTAATTAGCTACAAAACGGTAATCTGTTGGCATATAACCGAAACCGATGTTAGCCCAGTCGATATTTTTCTTTTCCATAATATTAATGCACTTCCTTTTATTCGTATTGTAGAGTCGTTAGCCAGTCTATGGATGGTCGGCTAAAAATTCTTATTGCTAACAGTTTACACCTGAATATTTATAACGTCAAGAGATTTTATGCATCGTAACCATGAATGTTTTTCACCGATGGACCATATGTGAGTCCAACACCCTGAGAGCTGTTTGGCCCTTTTGGATATCCAATACCACTGTAATAAATATAATAAATTCCATTTTCCACAAAAAAGCTGCTACGGTAAATACCACGGTTGTCCCATGCTTTTTCCTTTTCAGATGGTTTTAAGATCGTAATACATTTCTTAAAATCATGCTCATTTTTGGATGAAGTATAATAAAGATTCATTTCCCGGTGCCTATGCCCTTTGTAGAAGGCAACGACGAGCATTTCATAGCCTTTCTCTGTATGAATGACATCTAGATGCCAACTTCGAAGTCTGTCAGATGGATATTTTAACTGAATCGTGCTTGGAGTTGTCCAATGAAAACCATCTTTACTTTCACGGTATAAAACAGGGAATTTTCTTTTACAGTTGACAGTCCACATCTTATATCGTCCGTTTTCATAAATGATCGCCGGACTTAGAATACGATCAGTGCGTGCATCGGAAACCAATACATTCTGAGCTTTACTCCAGTGGATACCATCGGTTGTTGTACGTTTCATGATCTTATCGATCTTGGTACGATTATCGACTTGGCGCCAGTAACATTCTAAGGTATCGATATCTTTTCTATATACAAGATGGGTATCTGAATTATACTGTTTGTCAGGGTCTTCAAATGGGGTCAATGGATCAAGTGAAACAGCTTTTCCCTCTCCTTCAAATGGCTTCCAATGAATCCTGTCATTGGAGACACAGACGTGTGGATTTTCTTTTCGCTGATCTGCACCTGGATATGGAGTGTATGCCATCCAATAGCGATAGCCGTTCCATGGTTTTTCAAAGTTTAAGACTTTTGGGTGAAATGCCTGATCATCACCGTAAGAACTGATGATATCAAGTTTTGATCTGCAAAGTTTCCTCTCCCAAGAGGCACTTGTTTTGGCTGGTTTATCAATTTCTGCCTGTGTGTTTTTTGGTGCACAAGAAGATGTGATGATTAATAAAGCTAAGATCATCACCAGTGCAATGCTTTTGTTCTTTTTTAACATAATCTCCTCCTTATTGTAAGTAGCCTGTGAAGATCAAGGACAGTAAATATGGAAATTTACATAGATTTTACCTAGGCTGTTTACAGTATAACATAAAGAACAGCCTTGTTTTCATAAAAGTATAATAATTAAGGAAAATGAAAGAAAGTTATTGGGAAAGTATGAAAAATAATGCTATAATATTACAGAACAATCAAAAAAGCGTAAACGAAAGGGGAGCCTTCTCATGGACCAGATGAAGTATCTAAAGGAACTGGCAGTGCGTTATCCAAATGTCGCAGCTGCTTCAACAGAGATCATCAATCTTCAGGCAATCTTGCATCTTCCCAAAGGAACAGAGCATTATGTTTCTGATGTTCACGGCGAATATGAGAAATTCAGCCATATCATAAGGAATGGATCAGGAGCGATCCGAAGCAGGATTGAAGATGAATTTGGGAATACACTGACAACAAAGCAAAAGAAAAATCTGGCATCAGTTATTTATTATCCGGAGCAGAAGATGGATTTAATGGAGGAAGAATTACCAAAGAATTTCCTTCTTGAATGGCAGCATGATACGATGGTACGTCTGGTTCATGTTGCAAGATCAGTCGGGAATAAATATACAAGATCAAAAGTAAGGAAAGCAATGTCACCAGAATTTGCCTATGTGATGGAAGAATTGATGGTAGAACACCGGAGAGCTGATAAGAAACGCTATGTAGAGCAGATTCTTGAGACGATCATCATGACAGGAAGGGTCAGACAGTTTATTGCAGCGATGGCCCATCTGATCCAGGATCTGACGATCGATCATCTGCATGTGATCGGAGATATTTACGATAGAGGATCTGGTCCACACAGGATCATGGACTGCATCATGAAGACAGCGAATGTTGATATTCAGTGGGGAAATCACGATATTTTATGGATGGGAGCTGCATCTGGGCACCGCGCATGTATTTGTAATGTTGTAAGAATCTGTGCAAGATACAATAATCTGGATGTTTTGGAAAATGGTTATGGCATCAATCTGATCCCGCTGGCAAGATTTGCATTGGAGTGTTACAAAGATGATGAATGTGAATTATTCCATGCATCTGGAGAAGTGGACGAGAGTAATATCCGAGAAGAAGAATTGAATAAGAAGATGCACAAAGCCATTGCGATCATGCAGTTTAAAGTAGAAGGTCAATTGATCAAACGCCGTCCAGACTTTTTGATGGATCAAAGATTACTATTAGACAAGATCGACTATGAAAAAGGAACGATCACATTAGATGGAAAAGAATATGAATTAAAAGATAAGAATTTTCCAACGATCGATCCAAATGATCCATATAAATTGACCAAAGAAGAAGAATATGTGATGGAACATCTGGTAACTGTGTTTAAATACTGTGCTTATCTTCAGGAACATATAAGATTCTTATTTGCAAAAGGACACTTATACAAGGTATTCAATGGAATGCTTCTATATCATGGCTGTGTACCACTAAACGAAGATGGAACATTTCGTGAAGTAGAGATTGAAGGAAGAAAGTACGCAGGGAAAGAACTTTATGATGTTTTAGAACATCTGGCAAGACAGGGCTATTATGAGGAAAAAGACATGAAAGCCAGAAAATACGGACAGGACATCATGTGGTTCATCTGGTCAAATGAAAACTCACCAGTCTACGGAAAAGCAAAGATGGCAACGTTTGAGCGCTATTTCTTGGATGATGCAGATCTTAAGAAAGAAAAGAAAGATTATTACTATCAGTGGTATGAAAATGAAGCAGTGATCAACCAGATCTTAGAAGAATTTGGATTAGATACATCGACAGGCAAGATTGTAAACGGGCATATGCCAGTAGCAGTAAAGAAAGGCGAAAGCCCGATCAAATGTGGAGGAAAGCTATTTGTCATTGATGGTGGATTCTCGAAAGCATATCAGAAGACAACAGGCATCGCAGGTTATACCTTAGTGTCTAATTCTTACGGATTAAAACTCGTAGCACACGAACCATTTGTATCAAGAACTATAGCGATCAGAGAGGAAACAGATATCCATTCAGATACGATCGTTATTAATAAGGTAACGAAACGTAAATGTGTTATGGATACTGATAATGGCAAGGCACTGCAGGAGAAAGTGGCAGATCTCGAACAGTTATTATGGGCTTATCAGAAGGGACTTATTACGGAGCGTATTTAAATTAATTTTCATAAATTGTATCATACACATAGATTAACAGATGGAAATTGGGTGCATAAACTATAAAAAACCTGAGGTATTTCTATGCCATGTGAAAATGCAGCTCAGAGTAATGATTATTTTGAATTTATCGGGGAATACAGCGGAGTACTTGACTATGTAAAAGAAGAATTCAACACAGAATGTATTACAGTGATCGATCAGAGATTCGCGATCGCATATGTAAAAAAGAACGGACGGACATCCATATATGGACAAAATTATCCATATAATACGATTCCACGTTGTTTCGGTCTGATGGACACACAGATGTTAGAAGATGTCGGAGTAGCGCAAGTCAGAAGGAGTACCTTGGATCTTTATGGAAATGGTGTTTTAGTTGGAATGATCGATACAGGGATCGACTATGAACATCCAGCATTTCGCTATGAAGATGGCAGCAGTAAGATATATTCTCTCTGGGATCAGACAATAGAAGGTGACCCAGAAGATACATTTCTGGGATATGGGACAGAATATACAAAAGAACAAATAGAAGAGGCACTGAAAAGCGACGTGCCACAGCAGAAAGTACCATCGAAGGATGAATCCGGACATGGTACTTTTTTAGCAGGTTTAATTGCTGGAAATGAGGATAACGAAACAGGATTTTCAGGAATTGCTCCGAATGCAGGATTGATCGTAGTGAAATTAAGAAAAGCAAAAGACTATTTGAAAGAATATTACTGTATTGATCCAAAATACGAAGCATATGCAGAAACAGACATCATGCTGGCAGTTCACTATATCGATCATATTGCAGAACAGTTGCAAAGACCGATCGTCATATTCTTAGGCATTGGCACCAACCTGGCATCTCATCTTGGAACAGGACCATTAGACCAGTATCTGTCAGGCAGAGCGATGCTTCGGGGAGTCGCAGTTGTTACAAGCGCTGGAAATGAGGGGCAGGCAAGACATCATTACAGTGGTCAGGTTTCACAAAATGATGAAAAAGTGGAAGTCAAAGTTGGAGAGTCGGAGTATGGATTTACAATGGAACTATGGGGATTAGCTCCGAACCGCTATTATGTAGATATTGAGTCACCGTCAGGACAGAAAACAGGTAGGATACAAGGTGGGTTAAGCGGGCAAAGATACGTAACATTTTTATTAGAAAAAACAAGGCTGATCGTAGAATACTTTACGGTAGATACATCTGCAGGAGCTCCAGTTATCGTTATGAGATTTCAAAATCCGGCACCAGGAATCTGGAACATCTACGTCAGTGACGATGGCGTAGGAAATCGTGAATTTGATCTGTGGCTTCCAATCACAAACTTTATCAGCGAAGATACATTTTTCTTGGAATCCACACCATATAATACACTGGTAGCACCATCAAATACAGGATTGCTGATATCTTGTGGAAGTTATAATTCAAACACAGGAAGCCTCGCGATCGACAGTAGCAGGGGATTTCCAAGAAATGCGATTAAACCAGATTTTACAGCACCAGGAGTAGAAATTCTAGGACCGTTACCAAGGAAACGCTATGGCAGAAAATCAGGAACAAGCGTTTCAGGAGCAATTACCGCGGGTATAGCAGCATTGATGTTAGAATGGGGGATCATGCAGAAAAATGATATGCAGATCAATACGACAAGAATTAAAAATTATCTGATCCGGGGAGCAAGGAGAGATCCGGAAAGAATCTATCCAAACAGAGAATGGGGGTATGGTCAAGTGGATCTGTATGAGACATTTTTGGGAATTCGGTAACAGCTATTTTCTGACTCATACATGCAGCATTACTTTTCGATAATTTACGAAGCAAAGAAACAAACAACTAAGAAACAGTCCCCACAAATATCCGTTCACTCCATACAAAGGAATCGCAAATAAAATAAAACAAATCTGGATCACAAGAGATACACTATTATGAAGCAGTGTATCTTTTGTTTTTCCAAGCCCATTTAATATGGTAGATAAGATGGAAGAACAATACAAAAACGGACATAAAAAAGACAATGATCTTAAATACTTTCCGCAAAGAGGATCATGAAAAAAGAAATTTCCAATCCAGGGTCCAAAAACAAAGAATCCGCCAAAAGCTCCAATTCCAAGAAATGTACAAAAGATAAGAGGTAAGATCGCACAACGTCGAAGATAAGAGGGATCGTTGTGAGTTTTGGCAGCAGAAATCTTAGGCAGAAGCATCAAAGATAATGCATTGGTGATCGTAGAAGGAAACATGATAAAAGGCAGTGCCATGCCGCTTAAGATGCCATAGATCTCGACGCTGCGGTAACGATTTCCATAAAAACGATATAACATCATTGGGATCAGAATACTTTGTACACTCTGTAATAAGGTGACAGAAAAACTATTCAAAGTCAGTGGGATCCCAAGGGATAACAGTTCATGAAATACGGAACGTTTTGATGCAGAAATAGTAGATTTTGGCAAGCTGTCAGCAGACTTTTTGTGTAAGAAATAGAAGATCAGAGTAAAGAAAAATGAAACAATCTCTCCAACAGCCATTCCACAGACAGCGAGAAAAGCAGGAACTGGCATTTTCTCTATCATGAATACAGAAAGTAAAAAGATAGAGGATACCCTTGAAATCTGTTCCAGACACAAAGAAAAAGCAGGAACACCCGAATTCTCAATTCCAAGGCAGTACCCATGAATACAGTTTTTGATCCCGACAAATGGAAGAACAAGAACAGCAAGTCTCAGGCATGGTACACAGCTTGGTTCATGAAGAAAAACTGAACAGATCAGTTCTGCATACCAAAATACAAAGAAGGAGAAAATGATACAAAGGCACAGTGTAAGAATGATCGTAATGCGAAGTACATAACGAGCAGCATTAATATTTCCCGCAGCTTTTTTCTCAGCAGTGATCTTAGAAAGTGCGATCTGAAATCCCTGAAAACAGACAGCAAACCCAAGGAGATAAACAGGAAAGATCAATTGATAAATTCCAATCTGATGTGCACCGATCACGCCTGCCAGAAATATTCTATTATAGAAGCCGATGAGTCTTGAAAAAAAATTAGAGAGTGTTAAGATCACAGTTCCGCAAATAAACGGGCTTGCCTTTTTCATAGGAAATACCAGCCATTTTTAATCATTGTATGAAATAAAAAAAAAAGATATGACAAATAATGTTGACATAAGATACATGCTTTGTTAAGATAACAAATGAAATCCGAGTTATATAGTCGGGATTGAGGTGAGAGAATGAAATTATCGACAAAAGGACGCTATGGATTAAGAGCGATGGTAGACATTGCAGTATACAGTCAGGACAGCCCGGTACCGATCAGTGCGATCGCAGAGAGACAGAATATTTCAGTCAGATACTTAGAGCAATTATTACCCAAACTGAAGAAAGCGGGGATCATCAAAAGTATTCGCGGAGCACAGGGTGGATATATGTTAGATAAAGATCCAAAAGATATTTCGGCAGGAGATATTTTAAGGACTTTGGAAGGAGATTTAACACCGATCGACTGTGCAGCATTTACTGGAGACACATCGACTTGCAGCGGCACAAAATTCTGTGTGACCAAGACAGTTTGGCAACGAATCAATGACAGCGTTCAACAGGCGGTTGATTCGATCACTTTACAAGAATTGATGGAAGAATCAATCGAAATACATACCAAATATGATCAAGAAGAAAGGTAGGAATCATAATCATGGAAAAGAAAATCATTTACTTAGATCATGCTGCTACTACAGCAACAAGACCGGAAGTTGTAGATGCAATGCTTCCTTATTTTACAGAAAACTTCTGGAATCCATCCAGTGTATATACACCAGCATTAAATAACCGTAAAGTTGTAGACGAATCAAGAGAAACGATCGCAAGATCACTTGGAACAACACCAGAGAATATCTACTTCACAGCAGGTGGTTCTGAATCTGATAACTGGGCATTAAAATGTACAGCAGAAGCTTATGCAAACAAAGGAAAGCATATCATCACAAGTAAGATCGAACATCATGCAATCCTTCATACATGTGAATATCTTGAGAAAAAAGGATTTGAGATCACATATATTGACGTTGATGAGAACGGAATCTTAAAATTAGATGACTTAAAAGCAGCGATCAGACCAGACACGATCCTGATTTCTGTGATGTTTGCAAACAACGAGATCGGAACGATCCAGCCAATTAAAGAAATCGGAGCTATCGCAAAAGAACATGGAATCTTATTCCATACAGATGCAGTTCAGGCATATGCTCAGATTCCGATCAATGTAGATGAATATAATATCGATATGTTAAGTGTCAGCGGACACAAATTCGGTGGACCAAAGGGAATCGGATTCTTATATATCAGAAAAGGATTAAAACTTCGTTCTTTCATTCATGGTGGAGCACAGGAAAGAAAAAGACGTGCTGGAACAGAGAATATCACAGGTATCGTAGGAATTGCAAAAGCAGTTGAAATCGCATTTGCAACAATGGATGAAAGAATCAAGCATGAGACAGAAGTCCGTGACTATGCGATCAAGAGAATCCTGGCAGAAGTTCCATACTGCCGTTTAAATGGAGATGCACAAAAGAGAGTACCAAACAACATCAATATCAGTTTCCAGTTCATCGAAGGAGAATCTTTACTGATCATGCTTGATATGGCAGGAATCTGTGCATCCAGTGGATCAGCATGTACATCAGGATCCTTAGATCCATCTCATGTACTGTTAGCTATTGGACTGCCTCATGAGATCGCTCATGGATCACTTCGTATGACAATCGGAGAAGAAACAACAAAAGAAGATATGGATTATGTTGTAGACAATATCAAAGAGATCGTGACAAAATTAAGAACAATGTCACCATTATATGAAGATTTTGTAAAGAAAAATAATTAAGAGGTTTTCCATAGAGGAAAATAATGAAAATAAAATTTCAGTAGAATTTATAGATAAGATCAGGAGGAATCATAATGTACAGTGAGAAAGTAATGGATCATTTTCAGCATCCAAGAAACGTAGGAGAAATTGAAAATGCCAGTGGTGTGGGAACAGTTGGTAACGCAAAATGTGGAGATATCATGAGAATCTATTTAGATATCGATGATAATGGAATCATCCAGGATGTTAAATTCAAGACATTTGGATGTGGAGCAGCCGTTGCAACAAGCAGTATGGCAACAGAGCTTGTCAAAGGAAAGAACATTCAGCAGGCATTAGAAGTAACAAACAAAGCGGTTATGGAAGCATTAGATGGACTTCCACCAGTGAAAGTTCACTGTTCTTTACTTGCAGAAGAAGCAATTCACGCAGCATTATGGGATTATGCTGAGAAAAATGGTATCAAGATTGAAGGATTAGAAAAACCTAAAACAGATATCAGTGAAGGTGAAGAAGAAGAGGAATACTAGGAGGCAGTTGTGAAAGAAAAAGTCGTGGTTGGAATGTCAGGAGGCGTTGATTCATCCGTTGCGGCATATCTCTTAAAGAAACAGGGATACGATGTGATCGGTGTGACAATGCAGATCTGGCAGGAAGAAGATGAGTTTGTTCAGGAAGAGAATGGTGGATGCTGTGGACTATCAGCTGTTGATGATGCAAGGCGTGTAGCACAGATGATCGGAATTCCTCATTATGTCATGAATTTTAGAAAAGACTTCAAAGATAAAGTCATTGACTATTTCTGTGAAGAATATTTAAATGCAAGAACTCCAAATCCATGTATCGCATGCAACCGTTATGTGAAATGGGAGTCCTTATTAAAGCGTTGCTTAGACATTGGAGCAGACTATATTGCAACCGGACATTATTCACAGATCACAAAGCTTGATAACGGACGTTATGCATTAAAATGTTCTAAGACACAGAAGAAAGATCAGACCTATGCATTATATAATCTGACTCAGAATCAGCTTTCTAAAACACTCATGCCGATCGGGGCATACACAAAAGATGAAGTCAGACAGATTGCAGAAGAGATCGGACTGTTAGTTGCTAACAAGCCTGACAGTCAGGATATCTGCTTTGTAGATGATAATTATGGCGAATTTATCGAAGAGACAACTGGAACAAAGATTCCAAGAGGAAACTTTGTAGATCCAGAAGGCAATGTCTTAGGAGAGCATAAAGGGATTATTTACTATACAGTAGGACAGAGAAGAGGTCTTGGATTATCCTTGAAGAAACCAGGATATGTCATCAAAGTAGACAAAGATACGAATGAAGTTGTAGTCGGAGACAAACAGGATCTGTTTGCCAATGTTTTATATGGAAATAAAGTAAACTGTATGTCTGTACCAGAGTTTGAAGATGGTATGAAACTGATGGCGAAGATTCGATATAATAGTCCGGAAGTCCCTTGTAGAGTCTATATGACAGGGGAAGATGAAGTAAGAGTTGTCTTTGATGAACCACAGAGAGCGATCACTCCAGGACAGGCAGTCGTATTCTATGATGGAGACATTGTTGCAGGAGGGGCTACGATCCTTCGTGCAGCAAATGAAAATATGTGAATTTTATTTCATACTTTCTTCTAAAAAAAAGTTATGTTACAATACAATATGTTGTATATTAAACACATAACAGGAGAAAGAGGTAGTATGCTAAATTTTATCAGAGGATTTTGTATGGCATTAGCTGACAGTGTTCCGGGTGTATCTGGTGGAACGGTTGCGTTCTTACTTGGTTTTTATGACAAGTTTATCATGTCACTCGATCATTTGATGTCAGGAACAAAAGAAGAAAGAATTGAAGCAATTAAGTTCTTAATAAGGATCGGCATTGGATGGGTCGTTGGAATGGGAGCAGCAGTTTCTGTTCTGGCAAGTATTTTTGATGACAGGATCTATGAGATCAGTTCTTTATTCTTAGGACTTATCATTTTTGCAATTCCGATGATCTGCAAAGAAGAGAAAGATTCATTAAAGGGAAAATACCAGAATATCATCTGGGCAGTGATTGGAGTTGTTCTTGTTGCAGCAATTACATACTTTAATCCAGTATCTGGAAAAGGAATCAGTGTTAGCGTGGAACATTTGAATATCGCATTGGTTGTTTATATCTTCGCAGTAGCGATGGTAGCAATTTCAGCAATGGTACTTCCAGGAATTTCAGGATCAACAATGCTTCTGATCTTTGGGTTATATGTTCCAGTGATCACAGCACTCAAAGAAGTGATGCATCTTCATTTGTCTTACTTCCCAGTCATAGTGATCTTTGGACTTGGAGTTTTGGCAGGGATCACACTCGTGATCAAACTGATCCGCCGTGCATTGGAGAACCATAGAAGTGCGATGATCTATTTTGTTATCGGAATGATGATCGGTTCTTTATATGCGATCGTTATGGGACCAACAACACTGGAGAATACAAAAGCAGCGATGACACTTCATACGTTCCATCCAGTATTCTTTATTATCGGTATTGTGATTGTCTTCGGTCTTGAGAAGATCAAAGCGATCGCAGAATAATACGAACAATTAAATGATACAAAAATATCATGATCATAAAAGAAGTTTTGCAGGAATTTATCTGTGAGACTTCTTTTTTTGATATATTTTGTGAAGAGATGATGATCATAAATTCATGATAAACATTCACAGTTTTGACATAATCCTATGATAGAATAAAGTCAACAAAATAAGAAAGATGTTTCTTTTTTATAGGAAAGAAATATAAATAAATGGTATGAGAAAATAAGATTAGGAGGAAGATACAAGGTGAATGAATTAAAGATATTAGTTGTGGATGATGAAAGCAGAATGCGAAAGCTAGTCAAAGACTTTCTGACAAGAGCCGGCTATCAGGTGTTAGAAGCACAGGATGGTGAAGAAGCGGTTGATACCTTTTATTCTACAAAGGGAATCAATCTGTTAGTATTAGATGTTATGATGCCGAAGATGGACGGATGGGAAGTTGTCAAAGAAATCCGTAAAGTATCTAAAGTTCCGATCATTATGCTGACGGCAAAAGATCAGGAACAAGATGAACTTCTTGGATTTGAACTTGGAGTGGATGAATATATTTCCAAACCATTCAGCCCAAAGATCTTGGTTGCCAGAGTGGAAGCCATTTTAAGAAGAACGGTTCAGACAGAGGATGAACAAATAGAAGCTGGCGGAATTGTCATGGATGTTGGGGGACATCATGTTTCTATTGACGGCAAAAGCATCAATCTGAGTTACAAAGAATTTGAATTATTACAGTATTTTATGTCCAATCAAGGAAGAGCCCTTACAAGGGAAAGTATCTTAAATCAGGTATGGAACTATGATTACTTTGGAGATGCAAGAACGATCGACACCCATGTAAAGAAATTAAGAAATAAACTTGGTGAAAAAGGTTCTTATATTCATACGATCTGGGGAATGGGATACAAATTTGAGGTTGAAGAGAATTGAGAAAGAAATTATTAAAGAACCGTTCAGTCAGAGTCAAGATGACATTGATGCTGATCATCATCATGACGTCGGTGATCTTATTATCAGTACTGATCAATCTTACTATGTTGAAGACATATTATACTGTGAAGGAAAAGAAGACGATCAAAGAATCCTATTACCAGATACAGAAAGTTTTTCAAAAAGATACGGTACGGAAGAATGATGTGGATGAGATCGCGAAGACTTATAATTACAGGGTTTTGATCAGTGATGGATCAGGAACGATCGTTTATAGTTCTGAAGGAGAGAAGAGCTTGATGTATAAAAGCCTTTGGAACATTTTAAATGAAAATCTTGATAAGATCAGTAACCAGATCAAGAAGCAAGGTTATGCAGTTATGACCAATACCAATAAGAGTATGGGAACAAGCATCAATCTAATGGGTTATCTGGATGGTGATTATACAGTGATCATAAGTACACCGATGGAAAGTATCCAGACAAGTGCCAGATTATCCGGACAGTTTACGATGTATGTTGGACTGATCTTGATCATTTGCGGTGCAGTTGCGATGTATTTATACAGCCGCCAGTTTACAAAACCAATTGAAGACATGGCCAAGGCCGCGAATCAGATGTCACATTTAGATTTTGATGTGAAAGTGCCAACAGGATCTGATGATGAATTAGGACGACTTGGAGCCAGTATCAATGAGTTATCATCAAAATTGGAATTCACCATTTCAGAACTGAAAACAGCGAACAATGAACTGCAAAAAGATATTGAGCAGAAAGTACAGATCGATGAGATGCGAAAGGAATTCTTATCCCATGTATCCCATGAATTAAAGACACCGATTGCACTGATCCAGGGATATTCAGAAGGCTTGAAAGACAATATCTTAGATGATGAAGAAAGCAAAGAGTTCTATTGTGATGTTATTGCAGATGAAGCAAAGAAGATGAACCGTATGGTACAGAAACTTCTGACACTGAATCAGATTGAATTCGGAAATAATCAGGTCAATATGGAACGATTTGATATCACAGAAATGATCCGCAATATGGTAGAATCAAGCAAGATTCTTGTGGAAAAGCAAGAAGTCAAGATCATATTTGATGAGCCAGAGACTCATGTGTGGGCAGATGAATTTATGATCGAAGAAGTTGTGAACAACTATCTGAGCAATGCCAGAAATCACGTAACAGATGGTGGGATCATCAAAGTCAGCTATTGTCGTCATGGAAATGACGTGAGGATCAAAGTATTTAATACGGGAGACCATATTCCACAGGAAGATATTGATAAATTGTGGGTAAAATTCTATAAAGTCGATAAAGCAAGAACAAGAGAATACGGTGGAAGCGGAATCGGATTGTCTATCGTAGAAGCAACGATGAAAGCACATGGCAAAGATTATGGAGTTGCCAATGTAGAAGGTGGTGTAGAATTTTACTTTGATGTGGAATCTGCGGATTCTGAATCTGTACAATGTTAAAAAAGCATTTTCATTGTGTTGTGTATGGAAGTAAAAATGCTACAGACAAAGAAATGAGTTTTGTGGTATGATAGATAAATAGTGTAAGCAAAAAGAAATCAGTGTAAACTGGTTTCTTTTGGATAATAGGGTGAACTACCCACCACCTAAAGGTAGTGGGCTTCTGTCAAATGGTTCACCAGACTAAGCATTCAGAAATGGATACTACGATATTTAGGTCATGATACCCTCGGTTGACGCAACAGACCGTCGCTCTATCGTACATATTTAAGTTAGGTCAGAGTAAGAACAGCCTTGTGATATGTATGCGAAAAAGCCTTTATATCATTGTCGAGTTGAAGTCGGAACAGTTGCATGGTAACAGTACAGCAAAGTACGCATCACCTACCATTTGGTAGAGTATTTATAAGGAGGAACTTATTTATGGTTTATGTGATTTCACAAGATGGTAAACCACTAATGCCATGTAGTGATCCAATTGCAAGATTATTACTTAAGCAAGGCAAAGCAAAAGTTAAGAAGCGTGAGCCATTTACAATTAAATTGACTTACGAAACAACAAATTACACTCAAGGCTTAACTCTTGGTGTAGATACTGGAAGCGGAACTATTGGCACTGCTGTAAGTAAAGACAATGGAGATATTGTCTATATGTCAGAAGTTGTTGTAAGAAACGACATTACTGACAAAATGACACAAAGAGCAAAGTATCGCAGAAATAGACGAAATCGTAAAACTCGTTATAGAAAAGCAAGATGGTTAAATCGTGCAAGTTCTATCAAAAAAGACAGATTTAGTCCTACAATGCAGAGCAAACTTCACAGCCATGTAAGGGAAATAGAATACATTCAGTCTATTCTTCCCGTTACAGAAATGGTATTTGAAACAGGTCAGTTTGATATGCAACTTATGAAAAATCCAAGTCTTGCCAACCCAAAAGTGAGACCATGGGGATACCAAAAAGGTGCTAATTATGGATTTGAAAATACCAAAGCAATGGTGCTTAATAGAGATAACTATACTTGTCAATGTTGTAAAGGCAAGCATAAGGATAGCAAATTAGAAGTCCATCATATTGTATTTCGCAGTCAAGGTGGCTCTGATGAAGAAAGTAATTTACTTACTTTATGTCATACTTGCCATAAAGACTTGCATAGTGGAAAGATCAACCCCAAATTGAGTGGTAAACTTAAGGGCAATCTTAAATATGCTACACAGATGAATTCTATCCGTAAGCAGCTTTTCAGATTCTATCCAAATGCTATTGAAACTTTTGGATATGTAACAAAAGCGAATCGTTTGCATTTAGGTGTAGACAAAGAACATTATTATGATGCCTGTACTATCGCAACACAAGGAAATGCTTTTAATGTAAAGAGTAATCTTTACAAAAAGAAATGTGTTTCTGATGGTGATTTTCAAAAGACTAAAGGTATTCGTTCTGAACAACCTATTGTTACAGATAAGATTTGTGGTTTTAGAAAGTTTGATAAGGTTCGGTATTTTGGAAATGATTATTTTATCAAAGGAAGAATGTCTACGGGATATGCAATTCTTATGGATATTGATGGCAATAAGATTGACTTTAGCACAATGCCAAGAGGCTACAAAACACCAAAATTAAGTAATTGCAAACGCATTACAGCAAGGTCAACTGTAATGACGCAAGTAAAAGTAGTTTAACGCCATTCATCCCACGGTCTAAAGACCAGGGGTTTTATGGCTGATTTTATATAAAAAGGATGAAAAGAAATATGTTAAAAGATTACAAAGAACAGATTCAGGATGCAGACCTTGTATTAGTGGGGATTGGACGAGAATTGCGTGCAGACCGTGTGATCGATTTCAAGAAAGCGATCACAAATGAACATTACCAGAATCTCATCGGTAAAGAAGATGAAGATTCCAAATGGATGAGAACCGTTTACGAGAGAGAGTATTTATTATCCATGAAAGAGATAGATCTGTTTAAAGAATTAGAAGAAGTTTTAGAAGGAAAAGAATATTTCGTAGTGACAAGTAACGATGATGGATTATTGTATCATACCCATTTAAAGAAAGATCACGTGACAGCACCATGTGGAAACGGAGATTTCTTCCAGTGCAGTGCGCCATGTGATGAGCAGCTCTATCCTGCGAACTTAGGACTTAGAGATTTGATCGACTATTATGAAAAAACAGGAAAGATCGAACATCTGGAATGTCCAAAATGTGGAAAACAATTGATTTTTAATGTCCGCACAGAAGAGACAAAATCTATCTATATCGAAGGAGCTTACTTAAATTCATGGGCAAGTTACACAAAATGGCTGCAAAATACTTTAAATAAAAAGCTTTTTATATTAGAATTAGGAGAAGGTTTTGAAGTTCCAAGTTTGTTCCGCTGGCCTTTTGAGAAGATGGCATTCTACAATGAGAAAGCAACATTCGTAAGAGTTCATCATTCACTATACCAGATCGGAAAAGAGATCAAAGAAAAAGGAATCGGGATCAAGATGGACAGCCGTGACTTTTTAAACATAGCACATGAATAGGAGGCACCTATGATAGCGATTATTGATTATGATGCAGGAAATATCAAAAGTGTTGAAAAAGCACTCAATTATCTTGGAGAAGAAGCAATCATCACAAGAGATCACGATGAGATCGTAAACAGCGATAAAGTGATTCTTCCGGGAGTTGGAGCATTTGCAGATGCGATGGAGAAGATCCGTCATTATGGATTAGAAGAAACGATCCATGAAGTCGTAGAGAAGAATATTCCATTTTTAGGAATCTGTCTGGGATTACAGTTGATGTTTGAATCCAGTGATGAAGGACCGGGAGTTAAAGGACTTGGATTATTACCAGGAAAGATCTTAAGAATTCCAAAGAGCGGAGATTTAAAGATCCCACATATGGGATGGAATAATATCAAAGTCAAAGAAGATTCAAGATTATTCAAAGGACTGCCAGAGAATCCTTATGTATATTTTGTACATTCTTACTATCTTCAGGCAGACGATGAAGATATCGTAGCAGCGACAACCGAATATGGTGTGAAGATTCACGCAGCAGTAGAGAAAGACAACATCTTTGCCTGCCAGTTCCATCCGGAAAAGAGCAGCACCGTAGGATTACAGATTTTAAAGAACTTCGTTTCACTATAGGAGGAATTGGCTATGCATACAAAGAGAATTATCCCATGCTTAGATGTGAAAGCAGGACGCGTTGTAAAAGGTGTCAATTTTGTCAATCTGATCGATGCCGGAGACCCGGTAGAAATCGCAGCAGCATATGACAAAGCAGGCGCAGATGAACTTGTATTCTTAGATATCACAGCATCATCCGATGCAAGAAATATTATGATCGATATGGTAAGAAAAGTCGCAGAAAAGGTATTTATTCCATTTACAGTAGGTGGAGGAATCCGTACTGTTGATGATTTTAAGGCAATCTTACGAGAAGGTGCAGATAAGATCTCCATCAACTCCTCAGCGATCAATACCCCAGATCTGATCAATGATGCTGCAGACAAATTTGGAAGCCAGTGCGTTGTTGTAGCGATCGATGCCAAACGCAGAGCTGACGGAAGCGGATGGAATGTATACAAGAACGGTGGAAGAATCGATGTAGGCTTAGATGCTGTAGAATGGGCTATGGAAGCAAACCGCCGTGGAGCAGGAGAGATCCTGTTAACAAGCATGGACTGCGACGGAACAAAAGCAGGATATGACAATGAACTGACAAGAATCATTGCAGAGAATGTTGATATTCCAGTGATCGCATCTGGTGGCGCGGGGAATAAAGAACATTTTTATGATACATTAACAGAAGGAAAAGCAGATGCAGCATTGGCGGCTTCATTGTTCCATTTCAATGAATTGAAGATATCTGATCTGAAAGAATATCTGGATCAGAGAGGGATCAGTGTCAGAAGATAGAATGTAGGATTAAGAAAAAAGGTGGAACTGTAAAACGGTTTCACTTTTTTATAAAATAAGATTGTAAAATATTGACAAAATAAAATAAAAGTGCTTTAATTACATAAAATACAAATATTTACAAAAACAAACAGGAGGGGACATATGGAACAAAGCATAAATAATTCTGTCAATGAAGAACTAAAAATAAAAACAACCGATGAAGAACCATTTAACATCTGCCTAACCAACAATTACGCATTTCTAAAAATCTTCAAAAAAGAAGAAAATGTTAAAGGATTTCTCATTGATCTGTTAAATCTTAAAGAAAAGCAGATCAAAAAAATAGAGATCAAAGATCCATTTACAAGCGGAGAAAACAAGGAAGAAAAAGAAGGAATTCTAGATATCAAGTTAACTCTTAACGGAAATAAAAAGATCAACATAGAAATGCAAAATACCTATCAGGAAGACTGGACAGAGAGAAGCCTTTTCTACAACTGCCGGATGTTCACAGAAGGTTTTAAAAAAGGCGAGCCTTACTGGAAGCTTTCTCCTTGTATCCATGTAGGAATCTTAAATTTCAACATGATGAAAAGTCCTGGATATTACCACAAAGTGACACTACGAGACGAAAAAACCAATGAACTCTACAGTAGAAAATTTCAATTCCATATGATAGAATTAAAGAAAACCAAAACAGCAAAAGGCAAAGCAAGAAAGCATCCTCTATATCGTTGGGCAAGATTGATCGCAGCAACAACATGGGAAGAGGTTGCGCAGGAATCAGCAGGTAATAGATATATGGAAAGGATACAAGAAGAAATGGTAAAGATGAGCCAGGACGAGCGGGACAGATATCTATATTTGAGAGAAGCGATGGCAGCGAGTGACAGAGTGAGTCAGTTACAGAGTGCGGAAAATCGTGGAAGAAGAGAAGGAAAAGAAGAAGGAAGAAAAGAGGGAATTTATCAAGGAAAAATTTTAACTCAGATTTTTATGATTCAGAAAAAAGTGAAGAAAAATAAGAATCTTGAACAGATAGTCGATGAATTAGAAGAACCAATGGAAGAAATAAAACCAATCTATGATCAAGTAAAACAACATCCGGATAAAACAGTAGAAGAAATATATCAGTTATTAGAAAATAGAATGTATGATTAAGAAAAAGGTGGAACAGAAAAATAGTTCCACCTTTTTTGTATTATACCACAAAATATATAAATATACAGATATAAATATTGTAAAAAAATGCCGGGGGGTATACTTAAGTTAAGCATTAAATATAGATGGCAAAGCCTGGGAAACCATGTGACGCAAAGCTAAAGGACCTGTAAAATGGTAGCCAGTTGTACGATGGAATATCATAGCAAGTCTATGGTATTTTTTTGCTTCATAGGACAATTTGATGAAATCCGTTATGAAACAAAAAGTCCTATAAAAATAAAAAATCAGAGTGACAAAAACTGTCATGCTCAATCGCTATAATCTCATTATAGATACAAAAGATTGGGGGGGGGATAAAAATGCAGGCGATGGATAAGGTGGAGAGAGTTTTGGGAATCTACACCAAATTAATTAATGGGGCAGTCGTAAATAAAACACAGACAGCAAATGAATACGGAGTCAATGAGCGAAGTATTCAAAGAGATATTGATGATATCAGAAATTACTTGGAACTTGAAGCGGAAAAAGAAGGTGTGATCAATAATGTTATCTACGACCGTACGGCAAAGGGTTATAAACTGGAACAGATTTATCATTTAAAATTCACAAACCCAGAGATCTTAGCAATCTGTAAGATTCTTCTGGACAGCAGAGCATTTACTAAAAAAGAGATGGATGAGATGCTTCAGAAATTAATCGAAAGCTGTGTTCCAAAGAGCAATCAGAAACTGGTCAGAGATCTGATATCAAATGAAGCATTTCATTACATACAGCCGAAACATAACACCGTTTTCATAGATAAGATGTGGAAGATCGGAGAGGCGATTCATAGTAGCAGATACATAGAAATTGATTATCAGAGAACGAAAGATCATGCCATTGTGCATCGAAAAGTAAAACCACTGGCAATCATGTTCTCTGAATATTATTTTTATCTGACTGCATTTATTGATGATGAAGATGTGAGAAAAGATTTTGATGTATTAAATGATTCATTTCCAACGATTTATCGAATCGACCGGATCAAGGATCTAAAGATTAGCGAAGAAAGATTTCATATTCCATATGCAAGCAGATTCGAAGAAGGAGAATTCCGCAAACGGATTCAGTTTATGTATGGCGGGAAATTAAGGAAGATTAAATTTAAATATTTTGGAACATGCGTGGAAGCAGTATTGGATCGGATGCCAACAGCGAGGATACTTAAGGAAGAAGATGGTGTTTATACGATCAGTGCTGAGGTGTTTGGTGGTGGCGTGGATATGTGGATACGGAGCCAGGGGGATATGATTGAAGTGGAGGAGTGACGAATGACGAGAAAGAAGACTCAAAAGAAAACAGATATAAATACATCTGAAAATTTAATCAGTGAAGATTTCTTTCCCAAAGGAATTAAGATTGAGGAAAATAAAGTTTTCCCAATGGCAGTAATTGCAACAATGTCGAGTGGGAAAAGTACATTGATTAATGCTCTAATAGGTAAAGAAATTCTTCCAAGTGCAAATGCAGCATGTACAGCATTAAATTATTCTATTTTAGATGATGATCGTGACACAAAAGAAGTGATTTGTGTTACGAAAAAAGATGGAAATGTCACAGTTATTGATGAAAATCTGTCAGAAGAGTTAGAAAAAATTAATCAAGATCCGTTGGTAACAGATGTCTTTATCAGATCACATGTGAAAGGGGTACTAAATACAGATAAGGCATTATTGATTATAGATACGCCAGGTCCAAATAATTCAGCTGATAAAATGCATGAGCAGCGATTACACCAAATTTTGGAAAAAATTAGCGGAGGGTTGTTTGTGTATGTAATCAATGCATCGCAAATAGGAATAGAGGATGATGAAAAACTTTTAAAAATATTGGCACCGTATCTTAGAAGGAATCGGACAATAAAAATTTTGTTTGTAATGAATAAGATTGATGTTTTGGACAGAGAAAAAGAATCTATAGAAGAATGTGTACAGAATGTTAGGAGATATCTACAAAATTGTGGATTTGAAAATCCTAATATTATCCCAATTTCAGCAGTAGCAGCATTGTTGTTTAAAAAAGTTTTGAATCATGAAAAACTTACAAGAAAACAATATAGAGATTTTATAGAATTGTATGATATGTATCAATCCAATGATTATAATATGAAAAAATATGCGGTTATAGATGATTTGGAAGATCCATTTAAACAAATTGAAGTGAGAGGGGAGATTTACAAAACAGGAGAACTGAATGTAGCTCTTGAAAATACTGGAATAAAATTATTAGAACAAAAAATTCAGAAGGCACAGATTTTAAGTGGAGAGCAATTAAAAAATACAATTAAGATAATGGAAAAAAGAGAACATCCAATAAAGAAAAGAGTATTTGAAGTGAGTGTAATCGCGACCATGAGTAATGGAAAATCTACATTGATCAATGCATTACTTCAGCAAGAATTATTGCCATCTGAAAATAAAGCATGTACGGCACAAATCACAAGGATTATAGACCATGATGGAATGAAAAAATTTGAGGGTGTATGTTATGGAGGAGATAATAAAACGATTATATATCCAAAATCAGAAATCACATTAGATAAAATGAGAAAATATAATGAAGACGAAAAAGTGAAGTATATAGATCTAAAAGGTAATATTCCTGGAATTCCAAGTGATAAAATCCGACTATGTTTAAGAGATACACCAGGGCCAAATAATTCACAAGATGAAGAACATAGAAAACTGACAAATAGTGTAATAAAGAGAAAAAACAGTATCGTTCTGTATGTGATGAATGTAACACAAATGCGAATTGACGATGATAAAAATTTATTAAAATCAATTGCACAAGAAATGAATTTAGGAGGAAAGGAAGCACGAGATCGATTTATTTTTGTTTTGAATAAATGTGATGCTTTAGATGAAGAAAAAGGTGAAACAGTTGGTCAAAAAATAAATGAAGCAAAAGATTATTTAAAAGAATTTGAAATTGTAGATCCAATGATTATACCAACAAATGCACAGCTGGCATTAATAATTCAAAAAGTAAGAAATGGTGATAAATTAACTCGAAAGGAAAATTTAAATTATAGAGATATAGAATATTATATAGAAGAAAAAGAATTGCATTATGAAGATTATGCAATTGTACATCAAGATGTAAAGGATGAGATAAAAAAACAATTAACAAAATACAAAAAAGAAAATGATAAGGAATCAATAGCATTGACTCATACAGGGATACCGATAATCAAAGAACTTATAAGGAGATATACATTATGACAAAATTTACGATTGAATACAATCCATATATTCAAAAAATAACATTTAGAAAAAATGATACAATTTTGAATAGTAAAAATAGAATAGGAGCAAAATCAAAGAACAGATTACAAGAATTACTTGGAGATCAACTTGCAAACTGGGAAGGTTTATTTAATGAAATAGAAAATGAATGTAATGATGATGAAATAGATCTGAAATTCAGAGGAAGAAAAATTGATTATGAAGATCTTCAAGAAACATTGAAATACTATGCAGGAGATGTTAAGTTTCATCTCAGTTGTGAAGAAATGAAAAATGATGATGACCTTTTAAAAGAATTAGATAAAATTTTTGAAGAAATAAAAAGAAAAAATATAAAAGAATTTAAAAAGAAGAATAGAGATGGAAATGATATTTTTGAAATATATGAGAACGTAAAAAATAGCTTATTTGAGGTAAGTGTAATCGCAACCATGAGTAGTGGAAAATCTACATTGATCAATGCATTACTTCAGCAAGAATTATTGCCATCTGAAAATAAAGCATGTACGGCACAAATCACAAGGATTATAGACCATGATGGAATGAAAAAATTTGAGGGTGTATGTTATGGAGGAGATAATAAAACGATTATATATCCAAAATCAGAAATCACATTAGATAAAATGAGAAAATATAATGAAGACGAAAAAGTGAAGTATATAGATCTAAAAGGTAATATTCCTGGAATTCCAAGTGATAAAATCCGACTATGTTTAAGAGATACACCAGGGCCAAATAATTCACAAGATGAAGAACATAGAAAACTGACAAATAGTGTAATAAAGAGAAAAAACAGTATCGTTCTGTATGTGATGAATGTAACACAAATGCGAATTGACGATGATAAAAATTTATTAAAATCAATTGCACAAGAAATGAATTTAGGAGGAAAGGAAGCACGAGATCGATTTATTTTTGTTTTGAATAAATGTGATGCTTTAGATGAAGAAAAAGGTGAAACAGTTGGTCAAAAAATAAATGAAGCAAAAGATTATTTAAAAGAATTTGAAATTGTAGATCCAATGATTATACCAACAAATGCACAGCTGGCATTAATAATTCAAAAAGTAAGAAATGGTGATAAATTAACTCGAAAGGAAAATTCAAAGTATAGAGATATAGAATATTATATAGAAGAAAAAGAATTGCATTATGAAGAATATGCAACAATAACACCATCAGTGAAAGCAGAGCTAACAAAGAAATTAGACAGTTATAACAAAGAAAATGATGATGAACTACAAGTAATGATTCATACAGGAGTTTCAGTTGTAGAAGAAACAATTCGCGAATACATAGAAAAATATGCATATCCAATGAAAATTCATGATGCGGTAGAAGATGTAATAAGCATTATTGATAATTTAGATATGGATGCCAGTATAAAAGAAATACTTCGAACTGACGAGAATAAAAGAAAAAAGTTTGTTCAGGATATAGAAAAAACAGAAAAATTGATAGGAGATACTACAAATATAGGAAAAGATTTTGCGGAAAAGATTAATAGTTTTGTAGAAGATACATTTAATGGAATTATAAGGCCAGATGTAGATAAGTATGTGGAAGACACCGTTGCAAAAACATTATTGCAATTTAATGGACAAGATGAAGTAGACAAGGTATGGGCCGATAATGTTATCAGAGATTTTATGAATAAATTGTATGGTCTACAAAAAGATATAGAATCCAGATTGACACGCCAGATAGATCGAAAAATTTATCAAAGAGGAAACTATTTATTAGAACAGTATAGAGAAAAAGTTGAAAATATATTATCAAATATTAGTATCACAGGATATGATTTTAAAAAAGTATATTCACTTAAACAATTTGAAATTAAGAATCTAGATGACATAAAAAGAAGAAATACAAAAATACGTTACAGGGACGAAACAAGATATAAAGATAATCCAGAAAGAGAAGGTTTTTTTGGATTTTTCAAATTTTGGAAACCGAAAAGAATCTCATATACAGTTTCAGTAGAAGATGGAAAAAATGTAAAAGTAAGAGGCGTTTTACTATCAATTGTAACAGAATTTGAAAATGCAACAAAAGAAAATATTGAAGACGTGTTTAATCAGGCAGAGATGCAAGTGGAAGAGTATAAAAATATTTTTATAGATAATTTAGATGGTTTAGGCAAAGAACTTAATAATACAATAGCAAAATTAAAAGAAATAAAAGATCAAAAAGCTAATAATGATCAAGAGATTAAGAAAAACGAAGAGTTATTGAATTGGATTAAAGGAATTGAAGATCAAATGAATCGAGTGTTAGAATTTTAGGAAGGAGATAAAAGGTTATGCAAAAGAACGAGACAATCGAAAAAGCTATAAAGGACAGAAATATACAGTTGTTAAGGGAGTCTTTGGGAAATATTTGCTATGTTGATGCTAATTTTTCAATTGGGGAATTTGATAGTACGATAGGATATATTAAAAACAGTGGAATTTCAGACGAAGAACTAAAGGATAAAAAGCTAGAAGGAGAGTTGATCACAGATCAGAAGTCAAGTCCATATACACAAGATGATTTTATAGAAGCAGTCGCAAAATTAAAAAATAACTTTTGTGATGAACGAATAGAAGATGTAAAAAAGATTGGTAAAATGTTATATCCAAAAACAGAGAATAAGTCAGTTACAAAGAAAAAAGATAGCCTAAAAAAAGTCCAAAGCCATCAAACAAATGTGGTAATAACGATATGTTTGGTGGCAATAGCGATAATAATCCTTGTGATGTTACTTGTTCGGAAGTAAAAAAACGATATAAATGTAATAAATTGAAGAATTGTTTAAACTGTTCTAAGAAAAAAATTTGTCAAAGGCAGGATGCTGAAAAATATAGAAGTTTTGAGAAACAACAGACAACAGAATTAAAAAGAAGATATAGTTGTCCGATAAGAAGAAAAATATGTAGTAGAAAGTGCTCAAATTATAAAAAATGTAATCTACAAGTAAAGAAAAATCATGAGGAATGGACAAAGGCATATAAAACCGGAAATAAAGAGATACTTGAAAAAATTTCTAAACAATATAGGGGGAAATTTTGATGAAAGAATTATTAGCTGAAATTCAAGATAAAAAACAATTAGTTCAGTCTTTGAATCTTGCACAAAATATTGTTACAAAAGATTATCTGTATGAACTGAAAAATTACGAAGTCGAAGAACTTCCAGAGCAATTAAAAGATTTAAATCTTTTTGATTACTCAAGAATTTATAAGATTACAAAAATTGTATCAGATAAAAAAGAAGATACAATTGATAAATTAGTAACAGTATTAAATGCTGCATATGCATGTAAAGCAACGATAGTAACACTTATTTGTGGAAATGAAGCAACGACAGAATATTATATTGGTGTTGTAAATAAAGATATTGAAAATGGAGATATTACAACACAGGGAGAGACAGTATATAGTGTTATGTCTGGAAACTTTTCTGGAATGGAAATCGAACAGGTTAAGCCTAAAATAAGAAGACAATTATTACATGATACAGTTCAATATGATTATATTACATCAATTTCAGGAATAGCATCAGTAAGAAATGAAAAGAAACATTCTTATGAAAAATATGTACAAGGCATTGAGCATCTTGTCGATTCTTTACAAGGGAAAATATACAATATAGTAGTGATTGCTGACCCTGTAGATATGGTAGGACTAGAAGAAACGAAAGCAGGATATGAATCATTATATACGCAGATTTCACCATTTTTGAAATCGACATTGAGTTTCAATGAATCAGAATCTATTACATATACGAGTTCTCATACAGAAGGTTTTTCAAAAACTGTTGGAGAAAGTACATCCATGACACAAAATTATTCTAAAACGAGCGGTTGGAGTGAAAGTGAAACATATGGAACCAGTACAAATACAGCTTCTGGACGACTTGTAGGAACGATAGCAGGAGGGGCAGTGGCAGCAGGAGCTTTAGCATTAGGAGTTGTTAATCCAGCCATTACAATTGGAGGACTTGCAGTTGCAGGAGGAATGATTGGAGATAGTTTGGTTGGTTCAAAGGGAGAAAGTACATCATCACAGAATTCAAGAAGTGGAAGTGAAACAAATTCCTATGGAAATACGAAGGCAAATCAGAATTCTAAAACAGATCAAAGTAGTGATACAGAAAGTGAAGCAGAAGGACAGAGTCACGGAAGAACAGTACAAATTTCAAATGAGAATAAAACAGTTAAGAATTTATTGCATAAGATTGATAAGAATCTGGAACGTTTAGAAGAGTGTGAGTCTTATGGAGCATTTAATTGTGCAACTTATGTTATATCTCCAGATCCACAGACAAATTCTATTGTGGCAAATGGATACAATGCGTTAATGAAAGGAGATAATTCATCATTACAATCATCTTATATTAATTTATGGTCTGCGGAGGAATCTAATGGAAGAAGGATACAAGAGTATTTGCAGAAATTTTCACATCCAATTTTCAAGACTATTCAAAATGAAGAAGTATTGGTGACACCAGCATGTATGGTAAATCCATATGAACTAGCTGTAAATATGGGATTTCCTAAGAAATCTATAGTAGGACTTCCAGTTTATGAGATGGCATCTTTTGGACGAAATATATTTGAAAGCTATCCATCAGAAGAAGAGCGTAGAAGAATTGAGTTAGGAAAGATTTATCATATGGGAAAAGAACAAAGTATGGATTTGTCTTTAAATGTAAAAAGTTTGGCAATGCATACATTTATTACAGGTTCCACGGGATGTGGTAAATCAAATACAATATATCAGATTTTGGGAGAACTTAAAAAACAAGGAATTCATTATCTGGTAATAGAACCTGCAAAAGGAGAATATAAAAATATTTTTGGAAATGATGGTACAAAAGTTTATGGAACGAATCCATTTTTGACACCATTGCTAAAAATCAATCCATTTAGATTCCCAAAAGGAATACATATATTGGAACATATTGATCGATTAATTGAGATATTCAATGTGTGCTGGCCAATGTATGCAGCAATGCCAGCAGTATTAAAAGATGCCGTAGAGAGAGCATACACAGGAGCTGGATGGGATTTAACAACTTCCATGAATCAGTATGATGAAAATCTGTTTCCAACATTTGAAGATGTACTGATTGAATTAACAGAAGTTGTTAACCAGTCAGCATTCTCACAGGAGGTGAAAGATAATTATATTGGATCTTTAGCAACACGTGTCAGATCACTTACAAATGGAATTTACAGAGAGATTTTTGACGACCATGAATTAGGTGATGAAGCATTATTTGATGATAATGTGATAGTGGATTTAAGTAGAGTGGGTTCAGTAGAAACGAAATCTATGATTATGGGAATATTAGTTATGAGATTGCAGGAATATCGTATGATTTCAGGAAAAATGGATGCAGATTTAGGGCATGTAACAGTTTTAGAAGAAGCACATAATCTTTTGAAACGTACATCTACGGAACAAAGTAGTGAATCTTCTAATCTTCTTGGAAAATCTGTAGAAATGTTAGCAAATGCAATAGCAGAAGTAAGAACCTATGGAGAAGGATTTATTATTGCGGATCAGGCGCCAGGACTTCTTGATATGAGTGTGATACGAAATACAAACACTAAGATTATCATGAGATTGCCAGATGCGCAAGATAGAGAGTTGGTTGGAAAATCAGCAAATCTGACAGAAGATCAAATAAAAGAATTAGCTAAATTGCCGACAGGAGTGGCAGCTGTATATCAAAATAATTGGTTGGAACCAGTACTTGGTAAGATAGAAAAGTATAAGAAACCAATACAACCATATCAATATCAACAAAAATTTGTTTTAAAAGATTCAACAAAAGAATTTAAAACGAAAACATTGAAGTTATTATTGAAAACAAGAGTAAAGGAACCGGTGGATCAAGACATTGATGAATTAATAAAATTAATGGATAGTGCAAAAATTTCTGTTAAAAATAAAATAATACTGGGGGATATTTTTAAAGATTGTAAAGAACAGAAAGATTTGGAATTATGGAAAGAAGATAAATTTAAAGAGTTATCGAATGCGGTAACGGATTTATTGGAATTAAAAGTTAATTCTGAAATAGAACGGGTAAACGATTTTGATGAATTAACAGAGAAGCTTATATGTCAGGTTCAAAATGAAACAATAGATTTACCAAAACCTTTTGCATTAGCAGCAGCACAGTGTTTAATGAAAGATGAAGCAGTAAAAAGAGAAGAAAATCAAGAAATATATGCAGCATGGATTACACATCTTAGAAATAAAGGAATTTATTGAAGAGAAAAGTCAAACAGAGAAGAGATCCATTTAGGACAAGGGGTGATTTTTTGCAAATATTTGAGAAATTCGAAAAAATGACTATCCGTGAATCGGAATTAGGGAAAATATCTAAAAATATGGAAAAAATCTGTGATATAAAGGAAGTAGATAAACCGATAGCACAGATAATAAAAGAAGTAAGAGAATTAAAAGAAGAGGAAATTGAAAAATTTAAAGAGATACTTGGATGGCCAGAGGAGAAATTTAAAAAGTGTACAATTGACGAAGATGGTATCATTCATTTTAGAACAGATCGATGTGATCTAGAAGGAAAAATGTCAGAAAATGGGGTACCATACATAAGAAAAACTATAGAAATCAATGGGGTTAAAATTGAAGGTGTTTTTCCTAAATTTAAAAGTGCATTTGATACAAGTCTGAAGCCAGAAAACCACAAATCCAAGTTATATGCCAAAGAATGCAATGCAAATTTAAAAGAAGCAATTGAACAATCTCCGGAACTTGGAAAACAGTTTACAAAAGATCAATTAGATGATATACAAGAAGGAAGGACACCAAAAGGATATGTCTGGCATCATAATGAAGAACCGGGGAAAATGCAATTAGTGAGACGTGAAGATCATGACCGTGCGATTGGCGGAGCAGCGCATACTGGAGGAAGTTCTTTATGGGGACCAGACAGCGTTGAAAAAATTAAGAAGGAAGGAGTAAGTTTTTAATGAAAAGTATTGCCAAAAATACAGATTATGTAGAAAATCAGACATTGCTTCAAGAAGTAGAAGAAAAATATAAAATACAAATCAGGGAAGATATCAAAGAATTTATAAAATTGAATTCAGGAGGATATCCATTGAAAGATGTGATTGAAGCAGAAGATGACGAATATGAAGTAAGAGTATTTTTATCAGTAAACAAAGAAAATACAGAGTATTATCTTGAGAAGCCATTAAAATATTTTCTAGAGAAGACAAATGGTAAGATTATTCCAATCGCGATTGATTCAGGAGATAATTATTATTGTGTAAATAATGAGACTGGAAATATTTATTTTTGGAGTGCAGGGGAAGATTTGTATTATAAAATAAGTGAGTCTGTAATGGAATTTACAGAAATGTTTCGATAGAATAAAAATATTAGATTTAAAAGAGAAGGTATTATCTGAAGTAAGATGTATCTTCTTTTTTTCAATTCCATATGATAGAATTAAAGAAAACCAAAACAACCAAAGGCAAAGCAAGAAAGCATCCTCTATACCGTTGGGCAAGACTGATCGCCGCAACGACATGGAAAGAGGTTGCACAGGAATCAGCAGGTAATAGATATATGGAAAGGATACAAGAAGAAATCTACAATCTAATTAATAATGAATAAAAATCGGAGGACAATACAAATGAGTATCAAAACAGACAAAGCAGCACAAAACCACCAGAAAGGCTACAACTGTGCCCAGGCAGTTGCCTGTGCATTTGCTGAAGAAATGGGAATCGACGAATCCATCATTTTCAAGATGATGGAAGGTCACGGATTAGGAATGGGCTGCATGGAAGGAACATGTGGAGCAATCACCGGAGCCGTTGCAGTCATCGGTGCCATAAAAAGCTGTGGAGACATCGAGAAACCAGTTTCCAAGGCAGCAACCTATAAACTATCAGGAGAGCTTGTAAAACGCTTTCAGGAGAAGAATCAAGCAACAAAATGTAAGGACCTAAAAGGGATTGAAACGGGAAAAGTCTTAAGATCCTGTCCAGGCTGCATTGAAGATGCAACAGCCATTCTGGAAGAAATTTTAGCAGAATGATCTAATTGAAATAGAAAGAAACAAACAAGAAGCCATGTTACAAGCATAGACAAGATTTATCTATGCCGGAACATGGCTTCTTTTTATTAGCATTTGATTCTAAACAATAGAAAAATAACTATTTATTCATATTCTTCTCAGCCGCAGAAAGCATCAGCTTAATACGGTTGATCTGGTTAACCTCACTAGCTCCCGGATCATAGTCGATCGCCACGATGTTCGCATCAGGGAATGCCTGACGGATTTCTTTGATAACACCCTTACCAACGACATGGTTCGGTAAGCATGCAAATGGCTGTGTACATACGATATTTGGAGCACCGCTGTGAATCAGTTCAACCATCTCACCTGTTAAGAACCAACCCTCACCAGTCTGGTTACCGATTGATACGAATGGTTTTGCATATTCTGCAAGGTCTTTGATATATGCAGGCGGCTCAAAACGGTTACTCTTGGCTAGCTCTTTACGAAGAGTCTGACGGTAACGCTCTACAACCCAGATTGCGGAGTTGCTGACGATCGCAGATTTCTTGGATTTACCAAGATAACGGTATTTGAAGTTACTGTTGTAGAAGCTGTACATGAAGAAGTCTAACAGATCAGGTACAACAGCTTCCGCACCTTCACGTTCCAGAAGCTCTACTAAGTGATTGTTTGCATCTGGAAGGAATTTAACAAGAATCTCTCCAACGATTCCGACACGAGGTTTCTTGATATCCTTTAATGGAATGCGGTCGAAGTCACGAATGATTCCACGGATATTCTTCTGGAATGTATAGAAGTTACCTTTGGCAATATCACGTTTACATTTAGCAGCCCATTGTCTGTGTAATTTGTTGACAGAACCAGGTTTTACTTCATAAGGACGTGTATGATAAACCGTTCTCATAAAGACATCACCATAAACGATCGCCTGAACTGCTTTGTTTAATAAACCAGGTGTAAAGCTAAATCCACTGTTTTTCTCGATTCCCTGGGCACTTAAACCAACAACAGGAACATAACCGTAACCAGCTTTCTCAAGCGCACGGCGGATAAAACTGATATAGTTTGTCGCACGGCATCCACCACCTGTCTGGGAGATGACAAGTGCGATCTTATGAGGATCATATTTACCAGAAAGTAATGCGTTCATTAACTGTCCGATAACGATCAGAGATGGATAGCAGGCATCATTATTTACATACTTAAGACCTGTGTTAACATCTTCCATACCACCCTGATTTAAAACTTCAACGTTATATCCACAAGACTGCAGAGCAGGCTCTAAGAATTCAAAATGGATCGGAGACATCTGAGGAACTAACAGTGTATAGTTCTTACGCATCTCTTTTGTAAATTCCACACGTTTGATCGCTGGAGATACAGGTTTTGGTTCGATCTTATGTTTTTTACGGACACGGACAGCACTGATCAGTGAGCGGATACGGATTCTTGCCGCTCCAAGGTTATTAACCTCATCAATCTTTAATACTGTGTAGATACGTCCGGATTTTGTTAAGATATCTTTCACTGTATCAGTTGTAACAGCATCCAGTCCGCAACCGAAAGAGTTTAACTGAATGACTTCTAACTGTTTATTTGCTTTTGCATAGTTTGCTGCAGCATATAGTCTGGAATGATACATCCACTGATCCTGTACGTTTAATGGACGTTCAATCTTTGATAAATGAGAAATAGAATCCTCAGTTAAAACAGCAATTCCATAAGAGTTGATCAATTCTGGAATACCATGGTTGATCTCAGGATCGATATGATATGGACGACCACATAGAACGATACCAGTTCTGCCAGTTTCAGCAAGGTAAGCAAGGACTTCCTCACCCTTATTCTGGATATCTGTACGAACCTGTGAAAGTTCTGCATAAGCTTTATCAACCGCGTGATTTATTTCGTCAGCAGTCAAATGATACTGAGCTTCTAATTCCTCAAATAAACGGGATTTTAAAGCTTCTTCATTATCCAGTGCTAAGAATGGATTCATAAAGTTGATATGCTCTGTTGCAAGTTCTTCCATGTTATTTTTGATATTTTCTGCATAAGAAGTAACGATTGGGCAGTTATAATGATTGTTTGTACCTTCCATCTCGTCACGTTCATAAGGAATACAAGGGTAGAAGATATCCTTGATTCCCTGTTTGATCAGCCACATCACATGACCATGGGCTAATTTTGCAGGGTAACATTCAGATTCACTTGGAATAGATTCGATACCTAACTCATAAATCTTACGAGAAGATTCAGGAGATACCACAACTTTAAATCCAAGATCCGTAAAGAATGTATACCAGAATGGATAGTTCTCATAAATATTTAAAACTCTAGGGATACCAATGACTCCACGAGTGGCTTTCTCATCAGATAAAGGTTCGTAGTCAAAGGTACGATGAAGTTTGTAATCGTAAAGGTTTGGAATATTTTCAGCATTCGGTTCTTTCCCAATACCACGTTCACAACGGTTACCAGTGATATAACGGCGTCCGTTAGAGAACTTATTGATCGTTAACAGGCAGTGATTTGTGCAGCCTTTGCATCGTGTCATGGAAGTATCAACACTCATCGCAAAGATTTCTTCTAATGGAAGCATAGAAGTTTCCATACCATCTTCGTAACGTTCTCTCGCAATCAGTGCGGAACCAAAGGCACCCATGATACCTGCGATATCAGGTCTTACAGCATGACATCCGGAGATACGTTCAAAGCTTCGAAGAACCGCATCATTATAAAATGTACCACCCTGTACAACGATATGTTTTCCAAGGTCAGATGGGTCTGTTAACTTAATAACTTTATATAAAGCATTCTTGATCACAGAATAAGCAAGACCAGCAGAGATATCTCCGACAGTTGCCCCTTCCTTCTGTGCCTGTTTTACTTTAGAATTCATAAATACCGTACAACGTGAACCAAGATCGATCGGATTCTGTGCTGTTAAAGCAACTTTGGCAAATTCCTGTACAGAATGATTTAAGGATTTCGCGAAAGTTTCAATAAATGAACCGCATCCAGAAGAACATGCTTCGTTTAACTGTACATCATCAACAACTCCATTTTTGATACGGATACATTTCATATCCTGACCACCGATATCAAGGATACAGTCCACATCAGGATCAAAGAATGCAGCTGCATAGTAATGTGCGATCGTCTCAACTTCTCCAAAGTCAAGATTTAAGGCAGCTTTTACAAGATGTTCTCCGTATCCTGTGGAACAGGAAGATACGATCTTAGCTGTCTTTGGCATCTGTGCGTCAATCTCATGAAGAGCTTCAACAACGGCGTGAAGAGGACTTCCGTTATTGTTATTGTAGTAGCTGTAAAGAAGTTCTCCATCCTCACCAGCTAAAGCAACTTTTGTTGTAGTGGAACCGGCATCGATCCCTAAGTAACAATTTCCTTTATATGTAGCAAGATCTCCACGTTTCACAACATGACGGTTATGATCTTTTACGAAATTTTTATATTCTTGTTCACTCTTAAATAAAGGCTCTAAACGGTCAACTTCCTGCTGAAGTTCGATCTTCTTCTCAAACTGTTTTAAAAGATGTTCAAAATCAGTTGTAACTTCCTCTTTAGCATTCAGAGCAGCACCGACAGCTGCAAATAAATGAGAGTGTGTAGGAGCGATGATCTCATCATCTTTTAGGTTTAATGTACGGATAAATGCTTCTTTTAATTCTGTAAGGAAATGAAGAGGTCCTCCGAGGAAAGCAACATTTCCACGGATCGGTTTACCACATGCAAGACCACTGATCGTCTGGTTTACGACTGCCTGGAAAATAGAGGCAGCAAGGTTTGGTTTTGTAGCACCTTCGTTGATCAGGGGTTGGATATCTGTTTTGGCGAATACACCGCAGCGGGCTGCGATCGGATAGATCGTATCATAATCTTTCGCATATTCATTTAATCCGCCAGCATCTGTTTGTAATAAAGAGGCCATCTGATCGATAAATGATCCGGTACCACCGGCACAGACACCATTCATACGTTGATCGATCCCATTTGTGAAATAAATGATCTTAGCATCTTCACCACCAAGCTCAATGGCAACATCTGTCTGAGGTGCATAATCCTGAAGTGCACTTGATACACAGACAACTTCCTGACAGAATGGAATATCTAAGTAAGAAGAAATGGAAAGTCCTCCGGAACCGGTAACGGTTGGAGCAAATGTCATTTCCCCAATCTGGTCTTTTGCCTTTTTTAATAAGGAAGATAAAGTTTCCTGAATCTTGGCAAAATGTCTCTGATAATCAGAGAAAAGTATATTATGTTGTTCGTCGATGACAGCGACCTTGACTGTCGTTGAGCCAATATCAATTCCTAATCGTTTCATCTTCTCGTATACCTGCTTTCTATAAAAGTACTATAATTTCAAGCGTTAAAATAATGTTAAAAAAACATATCTGTCCAATATACATGGACATTATATCTATTATAATCATTTTCAAAATAATTGCAAATAGGAATATTATCTAAAAAAATCGGAGAAAATAATGGAAACAAGGGAATGCTGCTGCATATTCTATAAAAAAAGCGAAGGAATGCCAAGAATGATGCAGACAAATTCGTGTAAAGGGACAGTGTATGTTGTAAAGGAAAAGGATAGTTTATATAAGATCGCGAAAGCACATGGTGTCAGGGTAAAAGATATCATGAGACAAAATCCTTTTGTAAATGTATATAATTTACAGATTGGAGATGAATTATGTGTGCCTGGATTTACGAACGTGATCGAAGGAGCTTTCGTTCCATATGTTGTAAAAAAAGGAGAAACAATCCTTGATATAGCCAAGATGCACAAAACAACAGTGGAAAATTTAGCAAAAAGTAACAAAAAAATTAGGGAGTTAACACTTCCAGTTGGTACAGTACTGTTAATTGACAAAGCAAAATGAGTTATTTATAATGGAATAGGTAAAAGTTTGGAATTTTAGATATTTCAGATGATAAAACAGGATTCATAGAATCCTGTTTGTGGGAAACTTATGGACAAGGTACTTCCATAGAAAGGAGCGGACAATGATCAAGTATTATCGCACGATGGATCACCAGATTCATGAAATCAGTGAACCTATGGAAGGAACCTGGATATCGTTAATTCATCCCACAGCTGCAGAACTTGCGAAGATCGCAACAGACTATAAGATTGATATTGATGACTTAAGAGCACCACTGGATGAAGAAGAACGTTCTCATATCGAAGTGGAAGAAGGTTATACTTTATTTATCGTAGACGTTCCGACAACAGAAGAGAGAAAGGAAAAAGAATACTTCCTGACGATTCCATGTGGTATCATCCTGACAGAGAAAGTGATCATTACGGTCTGTCTGGAAGATACAGCAGTGTTAGCAGACTTTAAGAATGGAAGGGTTCGAAATTTCTGGACATTTAAAAGGACAAGATTTATCTTGCAGATCCTTTATCGGAATGCATCCTTGTATCTGCAGTATCTGCGAATCATTGATAAGAAGAGTGATTCTGTTGAGAAGCAGCTTCATATTTCAACAAAGAACCAGGAACTGATCGAGCTTCTGGAATTAGAGAAGAGTTTGGTTTACTTCTCTACATCCTTGAGATCAAACGAACTGGTGCTTGAGAAGATGTTAAAGATTGATAAGATCAAACAGTATCCAGAAGATGAGGAATTACTGGACGATGTTATCATAGAGAATAAACAGGCGATTGAGATGGCAGACATCTACAGCAATATCTTAAGTGGTACGATGGATGCATACGCATCCGTTATCTCAAACAACCTGAATATTGTAATGAAGGTTCTTGCGATCATAACGATCGTTATGTCGATTCCGACGATGATCGCGAGTTTCTGGGGAATGAATGTTCCAGTACCACTGGCACATTCAGCACATGGATTTTTGATCCTTGTGATCGTATCCTTGATCCTTACGATCTTTGGAGGATATATCCTTGGAAAGAAAAATATGTTTTAATTTTTGATGATAAGAAAGGTTTTTTATGTGGCTTAATAAACTGGAAGAGAAGTTTGGCAGATATGCGATACCGAATCTTCCTAAGATCATTGTTTTATTGTATGCAGTCGGTTTTGTGATCGCCAATATATCACCACGATTATATAGTTTACTGGAATTGAATCCGTATCTGATCTTGCATGGACAAGTCTGGAGAATTGTGACATTCCTGTTGATCGGACCAGAGACGAATTTGATCTTTGTAATATTTGTATTGTTATTTTATTACTCGATCGGAAGCTCATTAGAGCAGGTATGGGGAACATTCCGATTCAATATGTATTATCTGATCGGAGTTTTAGGAACGATCGTTGGGGCATTTTTAACTTATGCGATTCTTACATTCGCATATGGAGAAGGCTATGGAGCGTTTGTTAACATGGATACTTTTTATCTGAACATGACGTTATTTTTAGCATATGCGTCTATGTTCCCAGAGATGGAAGTATATTTGTATATGATCCTTCCAATCAAGGTAAAATGGCTTGGATACTTAGATGGATTATATTTAATCTACATTTTTTTAAGTTCAGGCTTTACAGTTGCCGGAATTTCGGTTAAAGTATCTATAGTTGCAGCTTTGTTAAATTTTCTACTATTTTTCTTCTCTATGAAGAAGATTCGAAGAATGGGAGCAAACTTCAAGGCTAAAACAATACATAAGAAGAAGGCGAGAGCGTACAAAGCTAAGACGATCACGCCAAAGAAGAATGGTGCGATGCACGAATGTGCAGTGTGCCACAGAACAGAACTTGACGATCCAGAATTGGAATTTCGTTATTGTTCAAAATGCGATGGGAATTATGAATATTGTCAAGATCATTTATTTACCCATAAGCATGTGAAAAGGTGAGTTGTTTATTATTTAAATATATTTTTGAAACCAAAGGAGAAAAATTATGCTAACCAAGAAGACAAAAATCATTTGTACAATGGGACCTGCAACAGACGACGATGAGGTATTAAAAGACCTGATGCGTTCAGGAATGGACATTGCCCGTTTAAACTTCTCTCATGGAGATCATGAAGAGCAGTTAGGACGTATCAAGAGAATTAAGAAGTTCAGAGAAGAACTGAATTTACCAATCGCTATTTTACTTGATACAAAAGGACCAGAGATCCGTACAGGATTATTAGAAACAGATGATGATGTTGAATTAGTAACAGGTCAGGAATATACACTGACAACAAGAGACATCAAAGGAAATAATGAAATTACCAGCATTACATATGCGGAACTTCCACAGGATGTAGAAGCTGGAAACACAATCCTGATCGATGACGGATTAATTGAGTTAAAAGTTAAAGAAATCAAAGATGGAACAGATATCGTATGTGACGTTATCAACGGAGGACTTTTAGGAAGCCGTAAGGGTGTTAACGTACCTAACGTAAGAGTTAACTTACCATCTATCACAGAAAAAGATAAAGCAGATATCGAATTCGGTCTTGAGAATGGAATCGACTTCATTGCAGCATCATTCATCCGTAATGCAGAAGCTGTAGAAGAAATCAAAGATATCATCGGTGCACATAACATGCATGTTGGTGTAATCTCTAAGATCGAGAACATGGAAGGTGTTGAAAATATTGATGCGATCATCGATGCATCTGCTGGTATCATGGTTGCTCGTGGTGACCTTGGTGTTGAAGTACCTGCTGAAGAAGTACCTTTCTTACAGAAAGAGATCATCAGAAAATGTAACGATGCATTCAAACCAGTTGTTACAGCTACACAGATGTTAGATTCTATGATTCGTAACCCACGTCCAACAAGAGCTGAGGCTACAGACGTGGCAAATGCGATCTATGATGGAACAGATGCGATCATGTTATCTGGAGAAACAGCAAAAGGTAAATATCCAGTAGAAGCTGTTAAGATGATGAATCAGATCGCAATCTCAACAGAAGTTCACTTAAGCACAAAGATCAAAGATTACAGATCTAAATATATCAATCGTGGAATTTCAGCAGCAGTTGCTTATTCTGCAGTACAGACAGCACACAATGTAAATGCAAAATGTATCTTAGCATCAAGTATGTCAGGATTCACAACAAGAATCGTATCTAAATTCAAACCAGATGCACAGATCATCGGTCTGTCACCAGATGATGCGATCGTACGTCAGATGCAGATCTATTGGGGAGTACGTCCTTTCAAATCTCACAAAGCTGAGACAACAAAAGATCTGTTAGATGAAGCAACAGATATCGTATTAGATGCAGGACTTGCTGAGAAAGATGACATCTTAGTCTTAACAGGTGGTGGACCAGCTAACCATCGTGGAAAAGGTGTTACAAACATGCTGAAAGTTGTAAAAATCGGCGAATTTGGCGAGTAATCGACAACAATATATGTTAAAATGGGGATGTAGTAATACATCCCTTTTTGTTTTATCAGGAATTTTATTAGGAATGAATGGGGAGAATTTTCAGGAGGAAAAATGAGTGAAAGTTTCAGAACGTGTATACATATCAGAGATATTAAAATTACAAAAGAAACGTCTATTTTGTAAAATACAAGAAAAGAAATCAATTTCAAGATTGTACTGTATTACACTGCCGCTCTGGAACAGTGCATTTCTGGAAATATATCCATATAATGAACTATTATCCGATATCCACGAAGGAAAAGATATCACGATCGTAGGAATGGCAGCAGGACGAGATGATGCAGTTGTTATGTTAAGACGCATGATCAATGATCTGTATCATAAAGGAGAACTTGAGGATGTAACAACATATTTTTGTGGGGAAGATAAATGAGTATACTATTTTTAATATTAAAGATCATAGGAATCCTGATCCTGATACCGATCGTGTTATTATTGATCCTTTTGATCTTCCCGATCTGTTATCAGATCGAAGGAGATTTTGATGGGAAGAGTCCCAAAGCACAGGTAAAAGTATCATGGGCAGTTATATTTTTACGTGCAAAAGCATTCTATGAAGAAGAGCTGAATTTTGGAATCAGGATTTTGGGAATACCGATTTATGATTCAAGGAAAGAACACTGGTCTGTATTTGGAGAGCATAAAAAGAAAGATAAGAAAAAACATAAGAAAAGATCAGACTCTAAAAAGAAACAAAAAAATAAAAAAAACAATAAGAAACGAGTAGAAAAGAAAAAAAGTACATATCCTTCTGAAGATGAAGATGTATTTAATCTCACATGGGATGAAAAAGAAGAAAGAACAAAGACATCAACAACAAGAAAAATGTACGAAAGATCAGAAGATAAGATATCAGAATCTAAGATAGACAAAACAACAGATAAAGAGAAAGAGTTTTTTGGCAAAAGAATCGTGAATTTTCTCAAAAAATGTTATAATAGATGCAAGAATTTCATAACAAAGATCCGTAAGATCACAAATAAGATGGAAATGATCGGAGATCTATTGGAAGATGAGGATATCATTGATGCAGTGAAGCGAATCAAGAGATATGGAGTGAATGGGGTAAAGCTGTTACTTCCACAGAAACTAAATGCAAAGATCATATTTGGATTCGAAGACCCATATTACACGGGGAAAGTCTTAGGCTGGACCGCTGCATTGATTCTAATCTACGGTGATCATATCAATATCACACCAGATTTTGAGAAGAGAATCTTGAAAGGAGAGCTAAAGATCAAAGGAAGGATCCGAAGATACAAGATCTTATATTTGTTATGGAAAGTATATAAAGATAAAGATGAATTGATCAAACAAAAAGACCGAGCAATAAGAATGATAGGAGGCAGTTAAAATGAGCAAAGAAAATTTAAAAGATACCATGGGTTCACTATTTGACGGTATGGAAGGATTCTTAACATCAAAAACGGTCGTAGGAGAACCAATCTACATCAAAGATACGATCATCTTACCATTAGTTGACGTCTCCTTCGGAATGGGAGCAGGAGCTTTCTCTGGTGATAAGAAGGACAAGAGCGGTGGTGGAATTGGAGGAAAGATGACTCCAAGTGCAGTTCTTGTCATTAAAGATGGACAGACAAAACTTGTGAATATTAAGAATCAGGAAACAATCGTGAAATTACTGGATATGGTACCAGATGTGATCGATAAGTTTACGGGGAAGAATGAGACATTAGAAGATATTGTGGATGATCTTGAAAAGTAAAATTTGATTGTCTAACAGAAATGTATTGAGTATTCATAAAAACATAAAGAAAGATAGAGCTACGAAAAACGAATTCTATGGAATTCTATCATTTCGTACCTCTATCTTTCTTTATGTTTTTATGAATACCTGAAGACATTCTTGTATAAAATTAAGAATTTTCAAACGGAAAGGTGTGTATGTTAAACATTATTAGTTTTCAATTTTTGTAGTGGTAGACAGATGTTTATAATATTCCACCATTAATTTCCGTCATTCAAACCAGAATTTTGGAATACATATGTACAAAAAGGATCTTCAAATATGAAACGAGTCTGGGCCATCGCTTTTTTCTTTTTCTCATTGGGCTTATTTACAGGATTCTGGATCACTCACGATCCGATGAAAATAGTTATCTGTATCGGATGTGATATCACAGCTTACTGTCTATTCTTTAAATAACGCTTGAAGAATAAAAAAAGAGTTGGAATAAATTCCAACTCTTAGTGGTTTCTTATATGATCAATCAAGACTAAGCACGTTCAACCTTACCAGATCTTAAGCAAGAAGTACAAACGTACATTTTCTTAGCTGCTCCGTTAACTTTAACTTTAACAGATTTGATGTTAGATTTCCACATTTTATTTGATCTTCTATGTGAATGGCTCACTGCGTTTCCAAAATGAGCACCTTTGCCACAAATAGCACATTTTGCCATGTTAGCACCTCCTTATTCCAATCTCTATTCCTGTTTCATTCCAGGCTCGACAACTATTTCATTCTAACAGATTGATTTATAAAAATCAAGAATAAATTTGCTTTTATTTTAAATCATTTTTTGAAACACTAGACTTAGGTGGTTTCATAATGTATAATCGAAATATATGAATTCTCGTTTGGAGGTATAATTTATGAAAGGACATGTGAATACAAAGAATGGAGAGATTTCCATTGAAAATCAGGTAATTGCGAAATATGCCGGAATCTGTGCTCTTGGATGTTTTGGTATCGTAGGGATGGCAATGGTGAATATGAAAGATGGGATTGCCAAGCTGTTAACAAGAGATAATATCAGAAAAGGTGTATTTGTTTCTGTAAAGAATAATAAGATCACGATAGACTTCCATATTATTGTATCTTATGGAGTTTCTATTTCTACAGTGGCAAGTAACCTTATGGAATCTGTAAAGTATCGTGTAGAAGAATTTACAAGCCTTGAAGTAGAACGGATCAATATTTACGTAGAGGGCGTAAAGGATATAGGATAATAGATAATGGAGGCAAAGATTAAGATGAAACAGATAGATGCAGCTTTGCTGCAGAAGATGTTGATTGGCGGAGCCAAGAGATTAGAGGCGAATAAAGAATATATTAATGAACTGAATGTATTCCCTGTGCCAGACGGTGATACAGGAACGAATATGACAATGACAGCTCTTGCAGCTGCTAAAGAAGTTGGGAACGCAGCAGAAGTGACAGTGAAAGAAGTAACAAGAGGATTATCAAGCGGTTCTTTAAGAGGAGCCAGAGGTAACTCAGGTGTTATTCTATCCCAGTTATTCAGGGGATTTTATAAAGGTGTCAAAGATCAGGACGTATTAACAACAGAAACTGTTGCAGTAGGATTTAAGAAGGCAGTAGAGACAGCTTATAAAGCAGTTATGAAACCAAAGGAAGGAACAATCCTTACGGTAGCGAAAGTAACAGCAGAGAAGGCAGTATATTGTGCAAGGAATACAGAAGATTTTGAAGAATTTGCTCAGGTAGTGATCAAGGAAGCGAACGAGATTCTTCAGAAGACACCAGAGATGTTACCAGTTCTGAAAGAAGCAGGAGTGGTTGATTCAGGTGGACAGGGACTTGTGGAATTCCTACAGGGTGCTGTTGATGCTTTAATGGGTAAAGAAGTTGATTTAAGCAGTGTTGAGAAGACAGCAGTTAAACCAGCAGCAACAGCAAGTGAAGCACCATTAGAAGAGAAAGATATCAAATTTGGTTATTGTACAGAATTTATCGTTATGACGAAAGAAGAGATTTCCATGGAAGAAGAACAGAAGTTTAAAGATTTCTTAATGGGAATCGGAGATTCTATCGTGGTTGTTGCAGATGAAGATATCATTAAAGTACATGTTCATACAAACCATCCTGGAAAAGCGATCGAGAAAGGTCTCACATATGGAGAACTTACGAATATGAAGATCGATAATATGAGAGAAGAACACAGAGAACGTTTAAATCTCACACAGGCAGAAGAAAGCAAACCAGAAGAACCTAGAAAAGACTTTGGATTTGTGGCAGTATCGATCGGCCAGGGAATGAATGACATTTTCCGTGAGTTAGGTGTAGATTACCTGATCGAAGGCGGGCAGACCATGAACCCTAGTACTGAAGATATGTTGAATGCAATCGAGCAGGTGAATGCAGAGACTGTATTTATTTTGCCAAATAACAAGAATATCATTCTTGCAGCGACACAGGCACAGTCTTTAGTGGAAGATAAGAATGTAGTGATCATTCCGACAACAACAGTTCCACAGGGAATCTCAGCGATCATTGGATTTGATCCAGAAGCAGATGCCGAAGAGAATGAAGACAACATGAAAGACATCATTGAATGCGTGAAGACTGGAGAAGTTACTTATGCAGTCAGAGATACATCCATCAATGGTATTACGATCAAGGTTGATGATATCATGGGAATCGATGATGATGGGATCAAGAAAGTCGGACAGGATGTCGAGAAAGTCACGTTAGAATTACTAGAAGAGATGGTAGATGAAGACAGCGAACTGATCAGTATTTACTATGGAGAAGACACAACCAAAGAACAGGCAGAAGCATTACTTGAGAAAGTAGAAGAAACATATGGTGACTGTGATGTACAGTTAGAATATGGCGGACAGCCAATTTATTATTTCTTATTATCAGTAGAATAAGAGAAGATGGGAAATCCCGCTTGATGGCGGGATTTCTTTGCTTTTCGTGAGAATATGATAAAGAATTTTGAAGGAGACAGAAGATGGATGGCACAACAAATATCATAGAATTAAAAGGAATTGGGGAAAAGAGTGCGACAGCTTTTGGACGACTTGGAATCCGTGATGTAGACAGTCTGATCACGATGTATCCAAAGTATTATCTTACCTATGAAGATCCCAAAGATGTCAATGAGATCGAGATTGGCCAGAGAGTATCTATTTTTGTTCGTATCAATTCGGAAGTTCATATTCAGTATGCAAAAAGAATGAAGATTGTTACATGCACAGCGAAAGATCATACAGGAACGATCATGCTTGTCTGGTACAATATGCCATATTTAAAGAAACAATTACATCAGGGAAGAGATTATATATTTACGGGAACTCCGATCTATAAAAATGGACGGATCACGATGGAACATCCAGAGATCTTTACACAGGAAGATTATGAAGCTAAACAGGAGACATTGCAGCCAGTATATCCATTAACAAGTGGACTTACCAATAAACTTGTTTCTAAGGCTGTGGCACAGACAAAAGACTATATCTTTCATATTCCAGAATATCTTCCGCAAAATATTTTAGATCAATATCAGCCAATGGAATATCATCAGGCAATCTGGAATATTCATTTTCCGGAATCAAAAGAGCAGTTGATCAAAGCAAAGAAAAGGTTGATCTTTGATGAATTTTTTATTTTTATCGCAGCGATGCATATGATCACATCAGGAGAAGATCTCAAGGAAGAAGGATACAAGATCGGGGTTTGCAAGGAAGCAAAAGAACTAGTGAAGAATCTTCCGTACGAGTTGACTACAGCACAGAAAAGAGCGTTAAATGAGATGGCAAAAGACATGGCGTCTGGTAAGGTTATGAATCGTCTGGTACAGGGTGATGTAGGATCTGGAAAGACGATCCTTGCGGTTATTTTATTATTAATGTGTGCCAAAGCAGGATACCAAGGGGTTTTGATGGCGCCAACGGAAGTGCTTGCAGCTCAGCATTATGAATCATTTACAGAACTTTTAGAATCTTATGATATAAAGATCGCATTGCTGACAGGTTCCACAAAGGCAAAAGAAAAAAGAGAAACCTATCAAAAGATCAAAGATGGAGAAGTAGATATTGTAATCGGAACTCATGCGGTCATTCAGGATAAGGTGGAATATAACAAGTTAGCATTGGTTATCACGGATGAACAACATCGATTTGGAGTAAGACAAAGAGAAAGTTTATCGCTAAAAGGTGAGAAACCACATGTACTTGTTATGAGTGCGACACCAATTCCAAGAACATTGGCGATCATTTTATATGGTGATCTTGATGTATCGATCATCGATGAACTGCCGGCAGAGCGGTTGCCGATCAAAAACTGCGTAGTCAACACAAGTTACCGCCCGACGGCATATCGTTTCATTGAGAAACAGGTCAGTCAGGGAAGACAGGTATATATTATCTGTCCGATGGTCGAAGAAAGTGAGACGATGGAAGGAGAAAATGTCATTCAGTATGCGCAGATGTTAAGAAGCCAGTTTGCACCATCGGTAAGGATCAGTTACCTTCATGGAAAGATGAAGGCAGCGGACAAGCAGAAAGTCATGGATGATTTTTCAGAAGGCAAGATTGATGTTTTAGTATCAACAACGGTTGTTGAAGTCGGGGTGAATGTGCCAAATGCAACGGTTATGATGGTGGAGAATGCAGAACGTTTTGGACTTGCACAGCTTCATCAGTTAAGAGGACGTGTCGGACGTGGCGGCTATCAGTCCTATTGCATTTTTATGACGAGTTCCAAGAAGAAAGAAACGATGCAGCGTCTTGAAGTGTTGAATAAATCAAATGATGGATTTTATATAGCAAATGAAGACTTAAAACTTCGAGGACCGGGTGATTTCTTCGGAGTCAGACAAAGCGGGATGATGGATTTTGTTCTGGCAGATATCTATACCAATGCAGATATTATGAAACAGGCAGCTGATGCGGTAAAACAACTGGAGGAAAGCGGATTTGATTTTTCGAATTTGAAGAACAGCAGATTAGAAAAACAGATCGGGCTTGCAAGGAATATATAATAGGAGGTATATCGTATGGTACGTTTTTATTTAAGATTTACAGGAAGAGTCCAAGGAGTAGGATTTCGTTTTTTTGTAGCGATGAATGCAGAAAGATGTCATTTGACAGGATGGGTAAAAAATATGTCTGATGGATCAGTGACAGCAGAAGTTCAGGGAACCAGAGTTGAAATTGAGAAATTTTTAAATTTGATCCAGACAGGAAATCGTTTCGTTCGAGTGGATGAGATCGAGAAAGAAGAACGTACATATGAAGAAAATGAGAAAAGATTTCATGTTCGTTATTAAAATGATGTAAGTGTCAAAAAATAACAATCCATAAAATGCAACATCATGTAAAAACTCCCAGTGTATCTTTTGTATGCTTGCATATACTATGAGCGTAACAGATAACAAAACAAAAGAAATGGAGGACTTTCAACATGGAAGAACGAACTTCAGCAAGAAGCAAAGGAACAAACAGAGTCGAGGTACCAGAAGCGAGAGGAGCCTTAGACAGATTTAAGTTCGAAGTTGCAAATGAGATCGGTGTGGATTTAAAAGAAGGATATAACGGACACTTAACAACTGCTCAGGCAGGATCTGTCGGAGGAGAGATGGTTCGTAAAATGATCCGCAGACAGGAAGAAGAAATGTCTCGCTAATTAGATAAGATGATGTATCCGGATTGCAAAATTGCGTAGCAATGAAGCAATCTTCAAACATCATAAGATTTCAGAAAGAGGCAGCGAAAGTATAAACTTTGACTGTCTCTTTCTGAAATATTGGTTTGTCGGTTGACAAAATCTGTAGATATAATAAAATAAAAGAAATAGTGAGCAAAAGTGGAATAACTTTGCAAAGCAAATAAAAGACAAGGAATATACATAGATATGAGAGTCGTAGCAGGAAGTGCGAAGAGTTTAAAATTAAAGACGATCGAAGGAATGGAGACAAGACCAACCCAGGATCGCATCAAAGAGACGTTATTTAATATGATTCAGTATGATATCCCGGGAAGTACATTTCTGGATCTTTTCTCTGGAAGTGGAGGAATCGGGATCGAGGCATTGAGCAGAGGAGCAAAGGAAGCTTATTTTGTTGAGAAAGCAAAACCTGCATTAAGATGCATTCGAGAGAATTTAAGATATACAAAGCTTGATAAGAAAGCACAGGTTTTGGCAACAGATGTGAATTCAGCGATCAGGCAGTTAGAGACGAAGAATGTAACATTTGATTATATTTTTATGGATCCTCCATATAAGAAAGGATTTGAAGAAGAAGTATTATCAATCATAGATCGATCCTCTATCTGTACAGAAGATACGGTAGTTATCGTGGAATCGTCTCTTGACACAGAGATACCAGATTTTGAGAAATTAAAGGTTATAAGAGTAAAAGAATACAAGACAAATAAACATACATTTTTGATGAAAACAGTGGAGGATTAGAAGATGAGTATTGCAGTTTATCCGGGAAGTTTTGACCCGGTGACTTATGGACATATTGATATTATAGAGCGTTCAGCCAAGGTTTTTGACAAGCTGATCATCGCAGTATTGGTAAACAGTGCAAAGAAACCAATGTTTACAACACAAGAGAAGGTTGATATGATACGAAAAGTGACAAGTCATCTTGATAATGTAGAGGTTATGTCATTTTCCGGATTGTTGGTAGACTTTGCAAAACAACAGGGAGCCAGTGTATCAGTCCGAGGACTACGCGCAGTAACTGATTTTGAGTATGAGATTCAAATTGCACAGACAAATGCGAGATTGGATAAAGACTTAGATACCATGTTTTTTACAACCAGCATTGAGTATTCTTATGTAAGTTCCACGATCGTAAAGGAAATTGCATCTTATCATGGAGATGTTTCTGAGATGGTACCGCCTTACGTACAAGAATGTCTTGAGAAGAAATTTAAATCATAGGAGGCGAATGAATATGAGTGAGAAGTATTTACATGAGATGATTGATGATATTGAAGTACTGATCGACGAAGCAAAACCAGCAAGATTTAGTCCGGGTAAGATTATGATCGAGAAAGATGTATTGATGACAGTGATCGAGGAATTAAGGAAGCAGATTCCAGGTGAGATTGAACGAAGCCATAAGATCATTCTGAACAAAGATGCGATTTTGGAAGATGCCAGAGTGAAGTCACAGCAGATGATCGATCAGGCAGCAAGAGATGCAGGAGAATTGATCGATCAGAATGAGATCGTTGAGATGGCAAAGATGAGAGCGAATGAGATTGAAACTCACGCTAAAGATACAGCCAGAAGTGTTGTACATAATGCGAATGAAGAAGCAGATCAGATCCGTGCAGGTGCATTACGCTATGTTAATGAGATCATGGAAGATGTACAAGGTTATGTGGCAAGTGTCAAAGAAGCACAGGAGAGTGTGTTTAACCAGTTGTTATCCGCATTAGATTCAGATCTTGCATCGATTAAAACGAATGCGAAAGAGATAGAAGAACAGCTTTCCGGAGTCAGCATTCCACAGGCAAGAACAAGAACGGTAGAAGATTTCATTTCAGATGAAGACTAGATAAGCAAGTAGTCCGCTTGAAACACTAAAAAGAGATCTTATGAGCAGATATTTCCAGAGGGAGAGTCTGCTCTTTTTGTATACACTTAAAGTCTGTACGGCAGCAGACAACCCGCCAAAAGAAGTGATCATACACAATAATATGACTTTGCGGCCGATAGACATATGGGAAGAACCAAAATGGGAGATGGCATTTGTGATTTCAAGAACAGCGGTCAATCCTCTTTTTAAATAGAAAGGAAGTGGAAGAATTTCTAAAAGAGAAACGGCAATTGAAAAGATCATAATACAGATTCCGATCATGAAAATGGAATGAAGACTATCAAAGATTACCTGATCTGCTGACTTTTTGTGTGCAATGGTGGGAGAAGAGTGGTGTGTATGTAGAAAATCGCTTGTAAAAAATAAAAAGACCAGATAGATCAGATAACACATGACAGGAAAATACAGGCAAAAGAAAAAGCGCAGAGCAGAAATTTTGCCATGAAGGATCAATGTAAGAGTATATCCAGCAGAGAACATGGGACTGATCTGATTGCAGGTATATAATAGCTTTTCTCCTTCAGATTTCGTAAAAGATCCACAAGAAATAAAATCATCAATGATCTTCGCACCGAGGGGACATCCACAAAAAAAACCTAGAATACAGGTGTAAAAAAAGTCCTCATTGATACCAGGAAAAAGTTTTTTGAGGGGGTAAAAAAGCCGGGAGATCAGATGGAACGTTTGGTAATATTGCATAAAACCAGTGAGCAGTAAAAAAGGTAAAAGAGTCGGTGTGATCGTTGCAGACCATAAAATCAGCCCATTTTTTGCTCCTTGGACCGATGTTTGTGGAAAAAATAACAAGGAAAGAACACTAAAAATAAGTAAAAACTGGATAAAACTGGTTTTCATGAAAAATCTCCCGCTTTCTTTTTATAGTGTATGAAGCGGGAGGTGAAACTAGAAGATGATCTGCTCATCTTTTATGATCGTATGAAATTTCTGTCCGATCACGGTACGATATAACTGGTTGGCACGTTGTTCTGTAGATAATAATTCTTCTTGATCTTTGGATAAAGGATCATTCATAACACGCAGATGGCGGACCATAGGGATGGAAGATTTTCTTTTGATATTCCCGATCAGGAAGGAAGCAGAACGTTTGAAACCTAGAATCTGAAAATAAGGAGACATATCGTAAGTTCGTGCTTTTTCAACCTTTTCTTTTGTTATATCAAGCATGATATGCAAAAGATTTCTGCTTATTTTGCTCCAGGTGAGGTTTTTGGTCTTACAGGCACTGATCAGTTCTTCAAAAGAAAGATCGGATTTTAACATCTTAAAAATACGGTCCTTAAAATCGCTTGAAATACCGCTGATCTGTGTAAGATCTTCGCAAGAATAAATAGCTGCATGTAAAAGCAGAGAAAAATCATCCAGGCAGACAGGAAAATCTTTTTGATAATGCATCTGATAGATATCATGCAAAGCTTCAGGGACTCTTGAGAATAAAGGGCTTATCTGGTTTTGTTCTAAGATTTCACGGATGGATGTTGCAGAAGAAATCGAAGGTGTCAACTCCTTGCTGTGATGATCGTTTGAAACACGGGTAACACAGACGGGAATGATAGGGCTGTCTAACTGTAGCAAAGCTTTTAAATATTCAATCCCAAGAATATTATTCGGCTGTTTTAATACTTCGATCAAAGAAGCATCATCAAGATGCTCTCTAAGATAAAGTTCTTTTGCTTTCGGATAAGAATGTCCGAGACTCATAAGCTCTTTTGTACCACGCTCGATTTCTTCTTCATATTGGATAAGAAAGGATGCAATCTGCTTAAGTTTGTTAATATCTTGACACTCACTTCCAAAAGAAAGGTAGTCGATCACCCCTAGTTTGTGAAGCAGACTGACAGCTCCAATTGCAAAATCAGGGGCAGATGAACATGCTGCAAATAAGGGGAGTTCGATCACGAGATCGGCACCTCCAAGAAGGGCAGACTTGGTACGTATTTTTTTGTCCATAACCGCCGGAGTTCCGCGCTGTACATAGTTTCCACTCATGATGGCAATGACGCAGTCTGCACCCGTGATATTCCTTGTCTGCATGATATGGTATTCATGACCATTGTGAAATGGATTGTATTCGCAAATGATAGCTGCTGTTTTCATAAAATATCCTTTCGAGATTCCTTATTTGAATCGTTTATTTTGTAAATGTATTATAAATCACAAATGAATAAAAGTAAAATTGCACAAAAAATGAAAAATAAGCAACAAGTATCTTGTCAGAGAAAACAAAAAAATGTAGAATAGAATATAGATTTTTCTGGAAATGTACAACGAAAAATACAAATACTATTATTGTATACAAAGAAATGATGTTGTATAATTTAACAAGATTAAATTCATCTTTTTGGAAAGTTGAAAGGAGCAACGCGAAAAATGAGTGTTATTGATGAGATTAAAAACAAGGCAAAAGCAAATAAGAAAACTGTTGTACTGCCTGAAACTACAGACATGAGAACATTAACAGCAGCAGCAGAGGTTATCAGTGAAGGGATCGCTGATATTATTTTAGTTGGAAAAGAAGACGAGATTAAGGCAAAAGCAGAAGCAGAAGGATTAGATTTAGCCAAAGCTTCTTTTGTTGATCCAGAGAACTGTGATCATTTAAATACATATATCGATTCTTTATGTGAAGCAAGAAAGAGCAAAGGACTGCTTCCAGAAGATGCAAAAGAGATTCTGTTATCCAACCCACTGTTCTTCGGAGCAACAATGGTAAGAGTTGGAGATGCAGACGGAATGGTAGCAGGAGCGATCAACTCTTCTGCAAACGTACTTCGTGCAGCACTTCAGGTTGTTAAGACTGCACCTGGTACAGAGATCGTATCAGCTTTCATGTTAATGGATACAAAGGCTAAAGATATGGGTGAAAACGGATGTTTCGTATTCGCTGACTGTGGACTGAACCAGAATCCAAACCCAGAACAGTTAGCAGCAATCGCTTCAAGCTCAGCTAAGACATTTGAGCAGTTGATCGGAGCAACACCTAGAGTTGCAATGTTATCCCATTCTACATGTGGAAGTGCAAAACATGACGATGTAACAAAAGTTGTAGAAGCAACAAACATCGCCAAAGAAAAATACCCTCAGTACCTGATCTGTGGAGAATTACAGCTTGACGCAGCGATCGTACCAGAAGTTGCAGCAAGTAAGGCTCCAAGAAGTGAAGTTGCTGGTAAAGCGAACGTATTAGTATTCCCAGACTTAGATGCTGGTAACATTGGATATAAATTAGTACAGAGATTAGGTGGGGCGCAGGCATTCGGACCTATTACACAGGGAATCGCAAAACCAGTCAATGACTTATCACGTGGATGTGTAGCATCAGATATCGTAGGTGCAGTAGCGATCACATGTGTACAGGCAGCAGCACTGGAAGCAGATAAATAAGAAAAATATAAGGAGAATCATAGTTCATGAAAGTTTTAGTTATCAACTGCGGAAGCTCATCATTAAAATATCAGTTAATCGATTCAGAGACAGAAAGTGTTTTAGCAAAAGGATTATGTGAAAGAATCGGAATCGATGGAGCATTAACACATCAGCCAGCGGGAAAAGACAAGATCAAATCTACACCAGCTATGCCAGATCATAAGACAGCGATCGGAATCGTTATCGACCAGCTGACAGATAAAGAAAACGGAGTTGTAGAAAGTCTTGATGAGATCGGAGCTGTAGGACATCGTATTGTTCACGGTGGAGAGAAATTCACAAAATCATGCCTGATCACAGATGAAGTTATCAAAGAAGTTGAAGAATGCAGCGTATTCGCACCACTTCATAACCCAGCAGGACTGATCGGAGTTCGTGCATGTCAGGAATTAATGCCAGGACTTCCGATGGTAGCAGTATTTGATACAGCATTCCATCAGACAATGCCAGAGAAAGCATTCTTATATGGTATTCCTAGAAAATACTACGATGAAGATGGTATCCGCCGTTATGGATTCCACGGAACATCTCATCAGTTCGTATCTTTAGAGACAGCAAAAGTCTTAGGAAAAGATATCAAAGACTTAAAGATCATCGTATGCCATTTAGGAAACGGTGCAAGTGTTACAGCAGTCAAAGGTGGAGAATCAGTAGATACATCTATGGGATTAACACCACTTGAAGGACTGATCATGGGAACACGTTCTGGAGATCTTGATCCAGCAATCATCGAATTTATTGCGAATAAAGAAAACAAAACAGCATCTGAAGTATTAAATATCTTAAACAAAGAATCAGGAGTTTACGGATTATCAGGAGTATCTTCTGACTTTAGAGATGTAAAAGCAGCAAGAGCTGAAGGTAACAAAGTTGCAGCTGCAGCATTAGATGCATATGCATACCGCGTAGCAAAATACATCGGAGCTTACACAGCAGCTATGAATGGTGTTGATGCGATTGCATTTACAGCAGGACTTGGTGAGAATGATGATATCACACGTAAAGCAATCTGTGAATATCTTGGATATTTAGGAACAGAACTTGACGAAGTGAAGAACGATGTTCACGGAGAAACAGCGATCATCTCTACAGATGATTCTAAAGTTACACTGCTTTGTGTACCAACAAATGAAGAATTAATGATCGCAAGAGACACAGTAGCCCTTGTCAAATAATCATTTCATAAAAAATAAAGCTTGTTAAAATGTGCTTCTGGATTGTTTTTTTAAAAGTAAGGAAAATTACTTGACAAACCAGAAGCACATTCGTATAATAGTACAGTATGAAAATTTAGGAGATCGTATGAAGATTCAATTATCAAAAATTATTTCAGTACCTAAATATGAAGAAACCGTCGAAGCGTCAATCGACCTGAATGAGATTAAGCTTAAAGGTGTGTCTTATCCTATTCGAGAGAAGAATGATTTTTCGATCGTTTTTAGAAATATTGGAAAGGATAAGATATCATTTGCATTTGAGACAGAAGTCATGCTTGGAATTCCATGTAGCCGATGTCTTGAAGAAGTGAGTTATCCGATTTCCGTGCAGGTGATGAAAGAATTAGATTTTTCGGATCTCGATGAAGAAGATTCTTCATATATCGAGGACAAGTATCTTGATCTTGATATACTGATCTTCGATGAAGTTGTTCCAAAACTTCCGTCCAGAGTGTTATGCAAAGAAGACTGCAAAGGACTTTGTCCGGTGTGCGGAACGAATCTGAATGAAAAAGAGTGTGGCTGCGATCGTACGGTGGCAGACCCTCGTATGGCAGCGATTCAGGATATTTTTAAGAATTTTAAGGAGGTGTAAAACCAATGTCAATTTGTCCAAAGAATAAATCATCCAAAGGAAGAAGAAACAGACGTAGAGCAAACTGGAAGATGACTGCTCCAACACTTGTAAAATGCAGCAAATGTGGTGCTCTTATGATGCCTCACAGAGTATGTAAAGCCTGCGGATCTTACAATAAAAAGGAAATTGTTTCAGCACACGCTGAATAATGGTAAATGAAGAGAAATGCCATACGTTTAGGCTTTTTAAGAAGGTTTAGGCGTGTGGCATTTCCTATTTTTAAGAAAAGGAGTAACAGGTCATATGGAGAAATTAGTGAAAGTGGCAGTTGATGCCATGGGTGGAGATCATGCACCAGGAGAAGTTGTAAAAGGTGCCGTTGATGCTGTGAATGAAAAAAACAATCTGAAAGTATTTCTTGTAGGAAAAGCACCAAGGATTCATGAAGAATTAAGCAAATATCAGTATAAAAATGAACAAATTGAAGTTGTGAATGCAGAAGAAGAAATTTCTTGTGACGAATCACCAGTAGAAGCGATTCGTAAGAAGAAAGATTCTTCCATGGTGGTTGCCCTGAAAATGGTAAAGGATAAGACTGCAGATGCATTTGTATCAGCTGGAAGTTCAGGAGCGATCCTTGTTGGAGGACAGTTTGTTGTTGGAAGGATCAAAGGAATCAAGAGAGCACCACTGGGAGCAGTGATGCCAACAGCCAAAGGTCCGATGTTATTAGTCGATGCTGGAGCGAATATGGATGCGAAAGCGGAATATCTGCTTCAGTTTGCACAGATGGGATCTATCTATATGGAAGATGTTCTTGGAATCAAGAACCCAAGAGTTGGACTTGTCAATGTCGGTGTGGAAGAAGCCAAAGGAAATCAGCTGGTAAAAGAAACAGGTCCATTATTAAAGGAATGTGAAAATATCAATTATATCGGAAGTATCGAAGCAAGAGAAATCCCATACGGTGCAGCGGATGTTGTTGTATGTGATGCATTTGCAGGAAATATCGTTCTGAAACTGGAAGAAGGATTGGCAGCAGTGTTAGTCAGTCAGATCAAAGAAGGAATGATGTCAACATTAAAGAGTAAGATCGGTGCACTATTAGCGAAACCAGCATTAAAGAAGACGTTAAAGAAATTTGATGCTTCTGAATATGGTGGAGCGCCATTACTTGGATTAAATGGATTGGTTGTAAAAGCACATGGATCTTCAAGTGCAAAAGAAATGAAAAATGCGATCATTCAGTGTATCGCATTTGCCGAAGAAGATATTACGCAGAAGATCAAAGACCAGATTGTGAAAGGATAAGAAGAAAATGGATGCAAAAAGTGTGGAAGAATTTCAAGAGCAGATAGGAATTAAATTTCATGAGCCATCCCGACTTTGGAATGCCTTCATTCACAGTTCCTATGCAAATGAACGAAGAATGAGCAAAGATAAGAATAATGAACGTCTCGAATTTTTGGGAGATGCAGTTCTTGAGCTGGTAACAAGTAATTATCTGTATCGCACATACCAGAAAGAATCAGAGGGAAAGTTAAGCAAGATCAGGGCGAGTCTTGTATGTGAGCCGACACTTGCAGGATGTGCAAGAGATATCAACCTTGGGAAATATGTTCTCTTAAGCAAAGGAGAAGATATGACAGGTGGAAGATCAAGAGATTCCATTCTTTCTGATGCATTTGAAGCTGTGATCGGTGCGATTTATTTAGATCAGGGAATTGAAACAGCAACAAAATTCATTGAGACATATTTATTTAAAGATGTAGAAAATAAAGTTCTGTTTTTCGATGCAAAGACGAATCTTCAGGAGATTGTTCAGGGAGAAGGAAAAGGACGATTAAAATATGTGCTTGTTGGAGAAGAAGGTCCAGATCATGCCAAAATCTTTACGGTAGAAGCACGTCTTGGAGAGAATGTGATCGGAACAGGATCAGGACATAGTAAAAAGTCAGCAGAACAGCATGCTGCATTTGAGGCGATCAAACGCCACAAAAAATAACACGAAACAGAGGTGGACATGTATTTAAAAAGTATTGAGGTCAATGGCTTTAAATCTTTTGCCCATAAAATGATCTTTAAATTTGAACATGGGATCACAGGAATCGTAGGTCCAAATGGAAGTGGAAAGAGTAACGTTGCAGATGCTGTTCGATGGGTGCTTGGAGAACAAAGAGCAAAACAGCTTCGTGGTTCTAGAATGGAAGATGTTATTTTTTCGGGGACAGAGCTTCGAAAGCCGATGGGATCTGCTTATGTTGCGATCACATTAGATAACAGTGACCATAGTCTGCCAATCCAGTTTGAAGAAGTAACAGTTGCCAGAAGAGTCTATCGTTCTGGGGAAAGTGAATATTTGATCAACGGAAGTGCCTGCCGAAGAAAGGATATCGTAGAACTTTTTTTTGATACAGGAATCGGAAAAGAGGGATATTCGATCATCGGACAGGGACAGATCGAACAGATCTTAAGTGGAAAACCGGAAGAGAGAAGAGAATTATTTGATGAAGCAGCAGGAATTGTTAAATACAAGAAAAACAAGCTGGAAACACAAAAATCTTTGGAAATCGAACGTGAGAATCTGGTACGAGTCACAGATATCTTAACGGAATTGGAACGTCAGGTTGGACCGCTTAAGAAACAGTCAGAACGTGCGAGAGAATATCTGTTGTTAAGAGATCAGTTGAAAGATGAAGATGTGAAGTTGTTCCTGCTTGAGAATCAGAATCTTGAGAAGGAATTAAAAGAGCTGGATGAAAAGATAGAAATCGCTCAGCGGGAGATCAATGAGGCAAATCAGACACTTGCCAAAGCAAAAGAGAAATACGGAAAACAAGAAGAGTTTTTGGATCATTTAAAACAGGAAATCGAAACGATCACTGCTCATATTTCTGAAATGAAGCTTACAAAGCAGAAAAAAGAAGGAAAGATTCAGGTTTTAAATGAACAGATCAATACAGAACATATGCGTGAGAGTATGTATCTGGAGTCTAAGGATAAGCTGTATAAAGATCTGAATGAAAAGAAAGCACAGTTAAAGAGATTTGAGGCAGAGACAGAAGAAATTCGTAAGGAATATGAATCTGTCATGGGACAAAAGATACAAAAAGAAAGCGAAGTTGCATTGTATCAGAAGCAGATTCAGGATCTGGAGAGAGAACAAGAAGAGATTGAAATCCGAATGAATGCTGTCAGAGAAGGCCGTATGCGGGTGGCTGGAGCGATTGAGCGTTCCCAGACAGTGAAAGAACAGCTAAATGTCCGGATCATAGGACTGGATCATCAGATAGAAGAAATAAAACGGCAGATCAATGATCAGGAAAAAGAAAAAGATTCTTCTAGTCAGAAGATCGAAGAGATCAATGAGAAGAAAAAACGATCTGAGATCGAATGTCATAATGCCAAGAGAATCGAAGAAACATTGATAGCGGAACGCCGTCAGATTCAGGAACAGATGGATCAGAAAAGAGAGAAATATCATAGAGTGCGTTCCAACTATGAAACAATGCGGAATATGGCAGAACGTTATGATGGATATGGATTCGGGATTAAGAAAGTGATGGAACAACAGGCCGTGACATCTGGGATCATTGGAGCTGTTGCAGATATCATCAAAGTGGAAGAAAAATACGAAACAGCGATCGAAACAGCTCTGGGTGGAAGTATTCAGAACATTGTAACGGATACGCAGAAAACAGCGAAGAAGATGATCGAATATCTGAAGAAGAATCGTTATGGAAGAGTTACGTTTTTGCCGCTGGATGCAGTGAAGGGAAAAGAATTTGCAAGGAAAGAAATTCTTTTAGAACCAGGGGTGATCGGGGCAGCCAACCAACTTGTGATCTATGATGAAGTATATAAGGATTTATTTGCATCACTGCTTGGACAGATTCTTGTTGTAAAAGATATGGATGCAGGAATTAAAATTGCAAATAAATATCATCACAGTGTAAGGATTGTAACGCTTGATGGGGATTCCTTAAACCGAGGCGGTGCAATGTCTGGAGGTGCTTTTAAGAATAAGAGCAATCTGCTTGGAAGATCCAGAGAAGTTGAAGAATTAAAGAAGAAGCTGGATCGATGGACGAAAGCAATCACAGAAGATGAAGAAAAATATCATGAAAATGAAAAAAAACTCAAAGAATATCAGCAAAATATGATAGACTTAGAGAAAGAGATGCAAGAAATCTCTTTGGAATTAAATACACAGCAGATGTCACAATCTGCGATCAAGCGAAGAAAAGAAGAGCTTGATAATAGGCACGAACAGTTAAGTATACAGAGACAACAACTGGAAGAAGAATTAAGGAATGCGGAAGATGATGCTGACAGACTGCAAGATGAACAGGTAGATCTTGAAAGTGCAAATGAGCAGGATGAAGAAAGGATCAAGGAGATCAGTGAGATACTTGAACATCTTAGAAAACATGCCGAACAGCATGCAATGGAAGTTTCTAAGGTTCATATGCAGTTAAGCAAAGAATCACAGAAGTTAGAATTTCAGGAGAATAATCAGGAGCGAGTAAGATCTGAGATCGAACATCTATCAGAAGAGGTTCAAGAAAATCAGAAAGATACTGGAAGTATCAATGAGAATGTAAAAGCATTAAAACAGCAGATCGAACATTTAAAAGAATCATGCGAAGTAATGGAACGAAAGATCATAGAAGATCAGAACAGGCATCAGAAGATGCAGGAAGAAGTGAAGGAGAAAGAAGTCCTTTATAAGGATATCCTTAAAGAACGCGAAGAGATGCTTGAACGTATCAGTGGATATGACAAAGAAATGTACCGTCTGGAGAGTCAGAGAGAGAATCGAAAAGGAAAGAAAAAAGAACTTTTGGATTATATGTGGGAGAATTACGAGATCACATATCATCAGGCAAAACAGAGGATCGATCTGGATGAGACGCAGAGCCTTACAAAGGTTAAGGAAACAATCTCTGAGTTAAAAAATAAGATCAAGAACCTTGGACCAGTTAATATCAATGCAGTCGAAGATTATAAAGAAGTTTCCGAACGTTACGAATTTATGCAGAAACAGCATGAAGATATCGTGACAGCAGAAGCACATCTGACAGGTTTGATGGAAGAACTGGAAGATGCGATGCGCCGTCAGTTTAATGCAAAGTTTAAAGACATCAAACGAGTATTTCAGGAAGTATTCGTGGAATTATTTGGTGGTGGAGAAGCAAGATTGGAACTTACAGATGATGATGTATTAGAATCTGGAATCAGGGTCATTGCACAGCCTCCAGGAAAGAAACTTCAGAATATGATGCAGTTATCAGGTGGAGAGAAAGCTTTAACAGCGATTTCATTATTATTTGCGATCCAGAATTTAAAACCATCTCCGTTTTGTCTCCTGGATGAGATTGAAGCGGCATTGGATGATTCAAATGTCACAAGATTTGCAAAGTATCTGCATAAACTTACAAAGGATACACAGTTTATCGTGATCACACATCGAAGAGGAACGATGATGGCAGCAGATGTTTTATATGGGATCACGATGCAGGAAAAAGGTATTTCAACTCAGGTTTCTGTAAATTTGATCGAGAATGATTTAGATGAATAAAAGGAGAATGGCTATGTCAGAGAAAAAAGGATTTTTTAAAAGACTTGCACAGGGATTAAGTAAAACAAGAGATAATATTGCCTCAAGTTTTGACTCTATTTTCAGCGGATTTTCTGGAATAGATGAGGATTTTTATGAAGAGCTGGAAGAGATTTTGATCATGAGTGATATGGGAATTGATACAACAATGAATATCATTGAAGATCTGAAGAAAAAAGTAAAAGAAAATAAGATCAAAGAGCCGGAAGAATGCCGACAGCTTTTGATCGATTCTATTAAGGATCAGATGAGACTGGAAGATAGTGCTTATGATTTTATTGATAAAAAGAGTGTCGTTCTTGTCATTGGAGTAAATGGTGTAGGGAAAACAACATCTGTTGGAAAACTTGCAGCATCACTAAAAGGACAAGGAAAAAAAGTATTACTGGCAGCTGCGGATACATTCCGTGCTGGAGCGATCGAACAGCTCAAAGAATGGTCAAATCGTGCTGGGGTTGATATCATCAGTCAAGCAGAGGGTGCAGATCCTGCGGCTGTTGTATATGATGCGGTAGCAGCAGCAAAAGCAAGAGATGTCGATGTGTTGTTATGTGATACAGCAGGACGACTTCATAATAAGAAGAATCTGATGAATGAGTTAAGCAAGATCAATCGTATCATCCAAAAAGAATACAGTGAAGCTTATCTAGAGACACTGATTGTCTTAGATGGAACAACTGGACAAAATGCCATGGCACAGGCAAAACAGTTTAAAGAAGCAACAGACATTTCAGGAATTATTTTGACGAAATTAGATGGAACAGCAAAAGGCGGAATCGCGATCGCAATCCAGTCAGAACTTGGAATTCCAGTAAAATACATTGGTATTGGGGAACAGGTTGATGATCTTCAGAGATTTGATCCAGATATGTTTGTCAATGCATTATTCGAAAAAGGAGAAGAAAATTAAAATGTTAGAACTAAAAGATTTTGAAGCTGCATATAATAAAGTGCAGGAGGTTGTCCTTCCTACCAAGCTGATCAAAAGTGATTATTTTTCAGATCAGACAGGAAACGATGTTTATCTAAAACCTGAGAACATGCAGTTGACTGGAGCTTACAAGATCCGTGGTGCATATTACAAGATCAGTACATTATCTGAAGAAGAAAAAGCAAAAGGATTGATCACAGCATCTGCTGGAAACCATGCACAGGGTGTTGCATTGGCAGCAGCAAGACAGGGAGTCAAAGCAACGATCGTTATGCCAACAACTACTCCACTGTTAAAGGTTAACAGAACAAAAGATCTTGGAGCAGAAGTGATCCTTCATGGAGATGTTTATGATGAAGCATGTGCACACGCATTAGACCTTGCAGCAGAACATGGATATACATTTGTTCATCCATTTGATGACCCAACGGTTGCAACAGGGCAGGGAACGATCGCAATGGATATCTTTAAAGAACTTCCAACCGTAGATTACATCCTTGTACCAATCGGTGGAGGCGGACTTGCAACAGGTGTTTCAACACTTGCCAAACTGTTAAATCCAAAGATTAAAGTGATCGGTGTAGAACCAGCAGGAGCAGCATGTATGAAAGCTTCATTAGAAGCAGGAAAAGTAGTGTCATGTGATCATGTCAGCACGATCGCAGATGGTACAGCAGTACAGACACCAGGAAAGATCATTTTTCCATATATTCAGGAAAACCTTGATGATATCATCACAGTAGAAGATGAAGAACTGATCCCATGTTTCTTAGACTTGTTAGAAAATCACAAGATGTTAGCAGAAAACTCTGGATTACTAACAATTGCAGCATTAAAACATCTGGATGTTAAGAATAAGAAAGTAGTTTCTATCATCAGTGGTGGAAATATGGATGTCATTACGATCGCATCTTTAGTACAGCATGGATTGATCATGAGAGATCGAATCTTTACGGTATCTGTATTCCTTCCAGACAAACCAGGAGAGTTAAATAAAGTTTCTGATGTGATCGCAAATGCACAGGGAAATATTATCAAACTAGAGCATAATCAGTTCGTAAGTATCAACAGAAATAGTGCGGTAGAACTTACGATCACAATGGAAGCATTCGGTACAGAACATAAAAATAAGATCATTAAATCCTTGAAAAAAGCAGGATATGATCCTAAAATGAGAAATTCTACATCTGTATATTAAATTGCTTGGATGAATTTCACAATATGGATATAAATAGTGCATTAAATATTGTACAATTTGTTGAAATATATGAAAAGATTTGGTATAATAAAGTTAGTGAAACAAACACTTTTTGAACAGCAGATAAACAACCAGAAAGTGGACTAGAAACGAAAGATATTTACAGTACATTGTTCTTTGAATATGAAAATATCTTGTAAGATGACAACGTGTCACATTTTTATTATACCTATAGAAATTAAAGATATGACTATGAAAGCGTAAATAAGCCATTTGCAAGAAGATTGTTCGTGGTTGTTTACGCTTTTTTATTTTATTAGACTTTTTAGTTTCACAAAGAAGTCTTATAAGATAAGATTTTCTGTAAGTGTGGGATTCGATCACAAGAATTCTTTGTTTTGAAGTTTTAAGGAGGAGTTATACTATGAATGAAACTATCAATCGTGAGGATTTGTATTTGTTTCAGACGGGAAAGGCAAGGCAGGCATACCTGACATTTGGATGCCATTATCAGAAGAAGACAAAGACTCACAGATTTACTGTTTGGGCTCCAAATGCAAAGTCAGTCAGTGTCGTAGGTGATTTCAATTTCTGGAATCCTCTTGCACATCCGATGAAAGGTGACAAAGACGGGATCTATACGATCGAGATTGAAGGACTGAAGAAAGGTGATCTATATAAATATCATGTAGAAGGCTATGATGGAATCTGCAGATATAAGAGTGATCCTTTTGCATTTTATGCAGAATGCAGACCAGATACAGCTTCGAAAGTCTGGGATTTCGATGATTTTAAATGGTCTGATAAACGTTTTATCAATCAGAGGAAGAAACGCCAGGCATTAGATCAGCCAATGTCTATCTATGAGCTACATCTTGGAACATGGAGAATGCCGCAGGAAGAAGAGAGAGAATTTTATAATTATCGTGAGATTGCGGACATGCTGATTCCTTATCTTGGAGAGATGGGATATACACATGTTGAACTGATGCCGATCACAGAATATCCATATGATCTTTCTTGGGGATATCAGGTAACAGGATATTACGGTGTAACATCAAGATATGGAACACCAGAAGATTTCAATTATATGATCAATGAGTTACATAAAGCAGGGATCAGTGTCATCCTTGACTGGGTCCCAGCACATTTTCCAAGAGATGAGCATGGACTGGCAATGTTTGATGGAACACATATTTATGATCATGAGGATCCAAGGAAGGGAAGCCAGCCTGACTGGGGAACTTTATTATTTAACTATGGGAAACCAGAAGTACAGAGCTTCTTGATCTCAAGTGCGATGTTCTTTGCAGATGTTTATCATATCGATGGAATTCGTATTGATGCTGTATCTGCAATGCTATATCTTGACTTTGGGAAACAGGAAGGAGAATATGTGCCGAATGAAGATGGAACCAATATCAACTATGAAGCAGTTGATTTCCTTCGCAATCTAAACGAAGCACTTCGTACAACACATGAGGGATTCTTGACGATCGCAGAAGAATCAACAGCATATCCAAAGGTAACAAGTGATGTTGATGATCCGGAAGGACTAGGATTTGTTTACAAGTGGAATATGGGATATATGCATGATACTCTTTACTATATGGAACTTGATCCATTGTATCGTAAGGATAATCATGGAGCGATCATTTTCTCTATGGATTATGCTTACAGTGAGAATTACATTCTTCCATATTCACATGATGAGGTTGTTCATGGCAAAGGTTCTATGATCAATAAGATGTATGGTGCATATGATGAGAAGTTTGCTTCACTGCGAACATTATATGGATTTACCATGGCACATCCAGGAAAGAAATTATTATTTATGGGTGGAGAATTCGCCCAATTTGTAGAATGGAGAGACAAAGAACAGCTTGATTGGTTCTTGATCGATCAGTATGAGATGCATGATTCTTTCCACAAATATGTAGCTAAACTAAATGAGATTTACAAATCTGAACCGGCATTATATGAATTAGATCAGGATCCAGCAGGATTTGAATGGTGCTTGCAACGTGATGCAGACCACAGTGTTGTAGCATTTATACGAAAGAATAAGAAGGGCAGAGGAAGAAAACAACAACAGATTCTTTGTGTCTGCAATTTTACACCGATGGAATGGGATAAATACAAGGTACCATTACCAAAGAAATCAAAACTTACGAAGATCTTAGACAGCAGTGAGCTTGATTTTGGTGGAGATGGAGATGTTTCCGAATCTAAAGTTTCAACGAAGAGGGTGAAAGTACCATCTGAAGGAAAGAAAGCTGTTTACCAACAGGCAGCAGAAATTTCCTTAAAACCATTAAGTGTTGTTTACTATAAGATTGAGGAAGTGGAGACGAAACCACGAAAGAGTGTAGCAAAGAAAGCAGAGCCGGCAAAGAAGGCAGCACAGGAGAAGAAAACAGAAGCTGTGAAGAAAACAGTAGAGAAAAAGCCGGAAGTTACAAAGAAAGTAACAAAAGAAGAGGCGCCGGAGACTAAGAAAGACACTCCCAAAAAAGAAGATATAAAGGTAACAAAGCAAACAACAGAGAAAGAAGAGGAACAGCCAAAAAAAAGAACAAGCAAGACAAGAAGAACAAAAAAGAATAATGATCAAGGTGTAAAATAAAGGAGGACAAAGAGCTATGATTAACAAAAAAGAAATCGTTGCGATGCTGCTTGCAGGGGGACAAGGAAGCAGATTGTTCGCATTAACTCAGAAGAAAGCAAAACCAGCCGTATCCTATGGTGGAAAATATAAGATCATTGACTTCCCACTGTCAAACTGTACAAACTCAGGAATTGACACAGTCGGAGTTTTAACACAGTATGAACCACTGGAGTTAAATGCATATATTGGTACTGGAGGATTCTGGGATCTTGACAGCTTAAACGGAGGTGCTTATGTTTTACCTCCATATATGAAGGGAGAAACAGGTAACTGGTACCGTGGAACGGCAGATGCGATTTATCAGAACATCAATTTCATTGATAATTTTGATCCAGATCATATCATTGTATTATCTGGTGACCAGATCTGTACCATGGATTATGACAAGATGCTTCAGTATCATAAAGAGAAAGGTGCAGATTGTACGATCTCAGTTCTGAATGTAACTTATGAAGAAGCAAAACGTTTTGGAATCATGAATACAGATGAAGATGAACGTATTTATGAATTCGAAGAAAAACCAGCAGAACCAAAGAGTACAAAAGCTTCTATGGGTATCTATATCTTTAAATGGAAACTGATCCGTCAGTATCTGATCGATGATGGAAATGATCCAGAGTCAGAACACGATTTTGGTAAGAACATTATTCCAAGAATGTTAGAAGATGGAAGAAAGATGTATGCTTACTCATTTGATGGATACTGGAGAGATGTAGGAACGATCGACAGTTTATGGGAAGCTAATATGGAACTTCTGGATGAAAATCCTCAGATTGACTTAAATGATGATAAGATGAGAATCTACACAAGAAACTTCTCATTACCTCCTCATTATATAGCACCAGGTGCATCTGTTAAGAATTCTATTCTTGCCGATGGATGTGTTATTGAAGGTGAAGTAGAGAACTGTGTCATCCATTCTGGTGTTAAGATCGGAAAAGGCAGTGTAGTTAAGAACAGTGTGATCATGAAAGATACTGTTGTAAGAACAGACTGTCAGATCGACAAAGCACTGATCGATGAAGAAGTAGTCATCGAGCAGGGATGCAAGGTTGGAGAAGGAAATAATGTAACTGTAATCGGATATCATTGTGTTGCATTAGAGAATGCGACTGTTGAAGACGGAGCAATGATCTACCCAGATACCATCTTACACTAGGAGGATTGAAGATATGGATAAACAGATGTTAGGTATTATCAATGCAGGAGAAGAAAATAGAAAATTAAAAGACCTTGTACGCTCCAGAAGTTTATCAGCACTTCCGGTTGGTGGACGTTATCGTACAGTTGACTTTATGTTAAGTAACATGGTAAATGCAGGGATTAAGAATGTAGGATTATTAACAAGAAGAAATTACGATTCACTGTTGAGCCATGTGAATTCAGGAAAAGACTGGGGATTAAACAAAAAACGTGGAGGATTATATATCTTCCCACCATATATTAATGATGCATCTCCATCCGGAGAATACGCAAGTGTTATGGATGGACTTCGTGGAACACTTGGATTTTTAAAGAAAGCAAAAGAAAAATATGTATTATTAGGACGTTCTTATGTGATCTGTAATGCAGATTTTCAGGATATGTTAGATAAACATATCAAATCAGGAGCAGATATCACACTGATGTATTTTGATAACAGTGATGATTCAACAAACTGCGATTATGATGGTGTTTATTTAAAAACAGATGAAGACGATAAAGTTCTTGATATGTGCTATTCTGAAGGAAAACATCGTTCAAATAAGAAGAGCATGGATGCTTATATCATGAAGACAACATTATTGATCGATTTTATTGAGACAGCGATCGCACATAATAAGAAACACTTTTTCTTTGATGTTATCGTTCCAAACTTCGATCGTCTTGTAATTCAGGGATATGAATATAAAGGATATGTAGGATGTATTACATCTTTAGAAGCATATTACAATGTAAATATGGATATGTTAAAACCAGATGTTTACAAAGAATTATTCTTGGGTAATAGAAGAATTTACACAAAATCTGCCGATGGAGCACCAGCAAAATATGGACCAAATGCGAAAGTCAGCAACAGCCTGATCAGTAGTGGATGCGAGATTGATGGTGAAGTTGAAAACTCTGTTATCTTCCGTGGATCACAGATCGCAGAGGGAGCTGTGATCAAGAATTCTGTTGTTATGGCAGAAGGATTTATCGCACCACAGGCAGAGATCAATCATACAATTTTAGACCGTCACGTAAAAGTTTATTCAAATGCACACTTATCAGGCTCATCAAACCATCCAGTATTTATTCCGAAAGGAGCAAGTGTTAATGAGTAATAACAATTCACTGAAAGTGCTGCTTGCAGGGGCAGAGTGTGCACCATTTGTGAAGCTTGGAGGGCTAGCGGATGTTATGGGAACCCTTCCAAAGGAATTGAATCAGATCGGTGCGGATGCCCGTGTGATCATGCCGTTTCATAGTCAGATGAAAGGGAAATATGGCGCACAGACAAGACATCTGGCAGATTTCAACATCAATTTTAGTGGTGGGGAAACATATGTAGGTGTAGAAGAACTGGTTTATAATGAAGTTACATATTATCTGATCGATAATGAAGGATTTTTTGGTGATGCGGTATATCGTGGTGGACTTGCAGAAGGAGAGCAGTATGCTTTCTTCTGCCGTGCCGTGATCGAAGCAGCAAGCCGTATTGGATTTATTCCAGACGTCATCCATTGCAATGACTGGCAGACAGGTCTGATCCCTATCTTACTCCGCACACAGTACGGACATTGGGATATTGGACATGCAAAGACGATCTTTACGATCCATAATATGATGTATCAAGGAGAATTTGGTTTCGATCAGTTTGAACATTGGTTAGGAATCGATCCAAAGTATGACACACCAGAATTTATGCATAACTATGAATGTGCAAGTTTCATGAAAGCAGCACTTGTGTTTGCAGATCGTTTAAGCACAGTAAGTCCAACTTATGCACAGGAGATTCGTGATCCAGCATTTGCATACCGTCAGGAAGGTATCTTAAATGCGAGAGCAGGAGATACATGGGGAATCTTAAATGGAATGAATCAAGAAGAATTTAATCCAGAGACAGATCCACTGATCCCATATCATTTTAACAAAGATGATCTTTCTGGAAAGAAGAAAGATAAACAGGAACTGATCAAGGCTCTTGGATTATCGATCACACCAGGAGTTCCGATCATCGGTATGGTTACAAGATTAACAGAGCAGAAAGGTCTGGATCTTGTGAAATACATGTTAGATGAGATCATGTGCACAGAGAATGTTGCATTTGTCATTCTTGGAACGGGTGATTATGAATATGAGGAATTTTTCCGTTACATGGAAGAAAAATACAAAGGAAGAGTATGCTCATATATCGCATATGATAATGCAGTTGCACACCAGATTTATGCAGGAAGTGATCTCTTCTTAATGCCATCCAAATTTGAACCATGCGGAATCTCTCAGATGATCGCACTTCGTTATGGAACACTTCCAATCGTACGTGAGACAGGTGGACTTCGTGATACAGTACAAAGTTACAATGAATACGAGGACACAGGAAATGGATTCTCATTTGCAAACTACAATGCACATGAGATGCTGGGAGCAATCCGTTATGCATTACAGACATTGCAGAGTCCAAAGAGAAAACATGGATTGATCCAAAGAGCGATGGAATCCGATAACAGTTTTGCAAAATCTGCAAAGATTTATCTTGATATGTATAATAGTGTATTATAAATCCAAAAGAAGAATGGGCATCTTATTTTAAGATGCCCATTCTTCATAAAGACAAAAAATGAGATAAATTTACAGGTCAAAGATAAAGACTAGAAAGGAGGCTTAGATCACAATGGACTATATGGACAGCAATAAGATCGGACAACGGATCGAGAATAAATTAATTCATGCACTTGGAAGAACGATTAGTGAGGCAACAAATGATGAGATCTATAAGGCAGCAGCGGAGTGTATCAGGGATGATATCATGATATCCTGGGCAGACAGCAGAAAAAGGGTACAAGAGCAAGGAGTTAAGAAACTTTACTATATGTCAGCCGAATTTTTGATGGGAAGGGCATTTTCTAATAATCTGATCAATCAAGGATTATATGAGGCATATCGGGAAGCATTCTGGGAGATGGGACTTGATTTTGATAAGATCACGGATGAAGAAAATGATGCAGGACTTGGAAATGGAGGACTAGGACGACTGGCAGCATGTTTTTTGGATTCACTTTCTACGATGGAACTTCCAGTACTCGGATGTGGGATCCGATATGAATATGGAATGTTTCGTCAGAAAATTGTAGATGGAACGCAGATTGAGATGGAAGATGACTGGTTAAGAGATGGGAATGTCTGGGAGATCGAGCGCCCGGAATTAAGTGTGGAAGTACATTTTAATGGAACGATTCAGGAAAACTGGACAGAGAATGGATTAAAGATTGAACATAAAGATTATAATACTGTCATTGCAGTCCCATATGATGTACCGATCATTGGATACAAGACTAAGACACCAGCAACTCTTCGTCTGTGGAGTGCCAGAAGCAAGCGGCGGTTCGATTTTCATTCGTTTAATGAAGGAATCTATGATAAAGCGATGGCAGACCAGACATTTGCAGAAGCGATCTCAAAAGTCTTATATCCGTCAGATGATCATATGCAGGGTAAAATGCTGCGTTTAAAACAGTTTTATTTTCTGGCATCTGCAACGATGCAGTCGATGATTAAGAGGCATAAAGCAGTATTTGATGATCTGAACTCCTTGCCAGAACATGTTGTCATTCAGATCAATGAGACACATCCGGCATTGGCGATGCCAGAACTTATGAGGATTCTGATGGATGAAGAAGATTTTGGATGGGATGAGGCCTATGGTATGGTCAAGAAGATATTTCATTATACGAATCATACGATCATGTCAGAAGCAATGGAATGTTGGGATGAGAATATGTTTCGTTTACTGCTTCCAAGAATCTATCAGATCATTTGCGCGATCAATGAGAAATACTGTCAGAAACTTTCCGTATATTACAGCAAGGAAGAAGAAAAGATCGCACAGATGGCAGTGATCGGAAACAATGAGATCCGCATGGCAAACCTATGCGTAGCTCTTTGCCGCAGGATCAATGGTGTTTCAAATCTTCACGCTGATATTTTAAAAACGAGGATTTTTAAAGGATCTTATCAGATCTTTCCACAAAAATATCTTGCAATCACAAATGGGATCACACACAGACGCTGGTTAGCACTGGCCAATCAGGGGCTATATCATCTGGTAAGAGAGTATGTGAAAGGGGATATTTTAAAAGATTACCACCTGTTTGAACAGATCCTTCCATATAAAGATGACAAAGAATTCTGTAAAAAATATGAGAAGGTCAAACGAAATAATAAGATCCGTTTTGCAAAGTATATCAAAGAAAAGCAAGGGATCGAAGTGAACCCAGAATCTATTTTTGATGTTCATTGCAAACGTTTGCATGAGTATAAACGACAGCTGTTAAAATGTCTGCATATCATTTATATATATCAGAAGATCAAAAAAGATCCAACATGTATTACAACACCGATCACATTTATTTTTGCGGCGAAAGCAGCACCGGGATATGCCAGGGCAAAAGAGATCATAAGGCTGATCCATTCCATTCAGGAAATGGTGAATAAAGATCCAGATATGGACGGAAAGATTCAGGTGGTTTTCGTAGAAAATTATTGTGTATCGGTTGCGGAGATACTGATTCCGGCAGCAGATATCAGTGAGCAGATTTCTACCGCAGGAATGGAAGCATCTGGAACAGGAAATATGAAATTTATGATGAATGGTGCATTGACGATCGGCACTATGGATGGAGCCAATATAGAGATCGCAGAGCGTGTAGGTCAGGAGAATATCTTTATCTTCGGGGACAGCGCTGAGGGTAATTACAATAAAAAAATGTACCATACATACAATCCAGGGATTATTTTCGAGAATCATCCAGGAATCCGTGATGTATGTAATTGTCTGATCGAAGGAAATCTGTTACGATACGGAAACAGAAAATATTCAGAGATTTACCAGAATCTTTTATTTGGGGAATATGGAGAGGCAGATCCATATTACATACTTGCAGATTTTCCGTCTTATATCGAAACGTATGAAAAAGTATATCGTTTGTATGTCGATCATAAGGATGAATGGATTAAAAAAGCAATTGTTAATACAGCAAAATCCGGATATTTTTCATCAGACCGAACGATTGAACAATATAATGAAAAAATCTGGAATCTGAAACCAGTAAAATAAGAGTTACAAAAAAGATGAGATTAAATTATGATTCATAACGCGTCAGTAGAAAAATACAGAACTCCCGTAGGTGCAGTCACATGTGGAAGCGAGATGATGATCCGCCTGTATGATGTAGGGCAGGAAGTCAATAAGGCAGAGATCATCATGTATTCTGAAAGTTTTCACCGGGAGTATGAGATGAAACGAAAAAAAGACTGCATGGAAGAACACATAAAGATGACCAGTGAAGCAGGTGTTGTCTGGTATTATTTCAGAATCTGGGAACATGGGAAATGTTATTTTTATGGAGCCAGACATGGGAAGACACAAGGAGAAGGAATGATCGTTGATGACAACCCGGATAGTTTTCAGATCACCGTATATGAAGAAAATTTCGATACCCCAAGGTGGATGTCAAAAGGAATCATGTATCAGATTTTCCCAGATCGTTTCTGTCAGGGAAACAAAGAAAATATGAAACGTGGGAAAGCATATCATGAAAGTATGGGAAGAACGGTCTATCTGCATGATGACTGGGAAGAACAGCCAGTATTTGGACCACTTCCAGGAAAAGAATTTTATGATCCATGTGATTATTTTGGTGGAGATATTGAGGGAATCATATCTAAACTTGATGATCTGAAACGATTGGGGATCAGTTGTATTTATCTGAATCCGATTGGAGAAGCAGCATCAAACCACCGCTATAATACATCAGATTATAAGAAAGTCGATCCATTCCTTGGAAATAACGAAGATTTTAAGCGGCTATGCCAGCTTGCCAAAGAACGCAGGATTCATGTGATCTTGGATGGGGTATATTCCCACACTGGGGATGATAGTGTCTATTTTAACAAAAAGGGAAATTACGAAGAACCAGGGGCATATCAAGGGGAAGATTCAAAGTACTATGATTGGTATGACTTTAACGAAGATGGAACTTATAAGAGCTGGTGGGGGTTTGAAACACTGCCGGAAGTCAATGAATTAAATGAAAAGTTTGTTGATTACATTATCACAGGAGAAGATTCGGTGATCAAGCATTGGTTAAAACTTGGAGCATCAGGATTCCGTCTGGATGTTGCAGACGAACTTCCGGATGAATTTATCTTTAGATTGCGAAGCGAATTAAAGAAGAAATTCAAGAATTATGCACTGATCGGTGAGGTATGGGAAGATGTCACAACCAAAGAAAGTTACGGAACGAAACGTAAATATGCTTTGGGAAAAGGCTTAGACAGCGCAATGAACTATCCGCTGAAAGTCAACGTTACAGATTATTTACTCGGCAATCAAAGTGCCAAAGATATGAAGACATTCTTGATATCCCAGCAGTGTAATTATCCAAAACCATTGTATTATGCACTGATGAACCTGTTATCTTCTCATGATATTCCAAGAATTCGGACAACACTTGCAACCGGAATGAATGAGAATCTGCCATCGAGAGAGCAGCAGGCAGAATATGTCATAACATCAAAGATGGATCAGAAAGGAAAAGCACTCACAAGACTTGCAATGGCAGTTCAGTTCTTTGTTCCAGGAATGCCATGCATTTATTATGGAGACGAATATGGAATGCATGGACTGATGGACCCATTTAACCGAGGAGCATTTTTTGAAAATGACAAAGAAACCTATCAGGAAGTTTTGAGATTGACTAGCCTTAGAAACCGGGAAAAAGTCTTACAGACAGGATATGCATTATACATGGCACCGACTGAAAACGTCCTTGCGATCTTAAGATTTATCAGCGAGAAAAAAGATGTTTTTGGAGAAGCAAGTGAGAACAAAGCAATATTACTTCTCGTCAATCCGACGATGAAAAAAGAAGAGATCAATCTAGATCTCAACAAGGTCAAAGAAGGTGTAAATGAGAATGCATTACAGGCGCTGTTAAAGAACTTGAGCAACGCTGTGATCAAGACAAATGTAGCACCTATAGATTATAAAGTGATAGAGTTATAAAAGCAAAAAAGAAAAAGGATCTGCAGATCAAAGATACATAAAGTATCAAAAGGGTTTGCAGATCCTTTTCTTATATTCTAGGTTCAACTCAAATTTAATTTTTAGCAGTGAGGGCTTCATTCTCAGCAGCAAGTATTTCATCTTCATCTTCATCACTCATGGAATAAGCAATATTCACACTATGATCAGCAATACGCTCTAATTCAGAAAGCATATCAGAGAACAATAAACCAGCTCTTGGTTCACATTCGCCTTTGGCAAGACGTTTGATATGGTGTTTTTGATATCTGCGTTCCATTTTGTCAATCGAAGCTTCCAGAATTGCAATCTCAGCAAGCTTTTCTTCAGGTTTGTTGACACCATCTTGTTCCATGAAACATTCCAGGGAAAGTTTTAACAGTTTGGAGACAGCAGTGTACATCTTGTTGATCTCTTCTTTTGCATCTCCAGTAAGCCCAGTGTTATGTTTGATCTCTGTTTTTGTATAATTAGCAAAATTCTCTGCATGATCACCGATACGTTCGATATCATTAACGACATAAAACATGGAACCCAAGATCTTCTGATCGGCTAAAGGTAGTGATAGCTGGTTGGATTTCACCAGATAATCAGTGATCGCATGACTGACATTATTGATATCTTCCTCGCGATGATAGACTTTATCAACAAATTCATCGGATTGATTTAGAAATCCGTGGATGGCATGGTCTAAATTCTCCTGTGCCATATTAGCCATACGTCTTAACTCATTCTTCGCCTGAGGGATCATTGTTGCAGGAGATTTTAAGGAAATCTCTGTAATATACTGCAGTTCATTATGGTGGACTTTTTCATCTTTTCCACGAATGATCTTCTCTGTTAATGCAACAACTAAAGGTGTACATGGGAACATAAATAACACTTCAATGATCTTAAATGTTGTATGAGCATTTGCAACACTTCGTCCAAGATTTCCACCGGAAATACTTAAGAAAAAGTTTGTGATAGGAGTAAGTGCAAAGCTAAGTCCTGTAAAGATGATGATACTTCCAAATACATTAAATAAGAAATGGATCATCGCAGCACGTTTTGCACCTTTGTTACCACTTAAGCTGGCAAGCAATGCGGACACACAAGATCCCATATTACATCCAAGAATAATAAAGAAGCAGATTGGAAGATGTAATAATCCCTGAGAGGCCATCAAAAGAACGATACTTACAGTAACAGAAGAACTCTGTAAGATCGCAGTCATGATAAATCCAAATAAAACACCAAGGAAATGGTTATCCAGCGTCTGAAGGTAAGATGTGATCAAAGGTGAATCCCTTAACACAGACATAGCACTTGACATGGAAGTTAATCCCATAAATAAAACACCAAATCCAAGAATAACTTCTCCCACTTTCTGAACGGTAGGATTATTTATAAATAATACCATAATAACACCCGCCATTAAAAAGACAGGGGCAATCTCAGAAAGGTTAAAAGAAACAAGCTGGGAAGTAACAGTAGTACCAATGTTAGCACCAAGGATAACCCCAGCAGCTTGAGACAGGTTCATAAGCCCTGCATTTACAAAGCTGACTACCATAACAGTAGCAGCACTAGAGGACTGAATAACAGCGGTAAAAAAGATTCCGACTAACATACCCGTTAAACGGTTTGTAGTAAATATTTCAAGAATCCGGCGAAGCTTCGCACCGGCAGCTTTCTCAAGTCCATCGCTCATCAGTTTCATCCCATAAAGAAAGAGGCCAAGGCCTCCCATCAGAGCAAGTATGATAGTATAGTTCATACGACAGTTCTCCTTCTTAACAATAACTTAACATAAATATTACTTATATTTTACTTTAAACAAAGCAATGTGACAAGAAAAATTTTAGTTTGATAGTGTAAATTATTGGTGGATTTTTATTAAAGATTTAAACAACCGATAGATTTTAAAAGGTCTAAACAATCTGGTCTGGCTCCCTTATTCTGTTGTTTCGTTTTTCTCATATACATTGCATGACCCATTCAAATTTGTTATAATCAAAGATACTGTAAAAATAGAGATGAATTATATAAAGTAGGAGAAATAATAGAATGGAACAGTTAAAGAACGAGTCGTCAAGACAGTATGAATATATGGAAGAAATGAAAAAATGGGTTCAGAAAAAGTCTGAAGAATTGGGAAGAAAGCTCACATGCCATGTAACCACATTTGGCTGCCAGATGAATGAAAAAGACTCTGAAAAGTTATTAGGAATCTTAGAAACGATCGGATATGAAGAAGTTGAAACAGAAGAAGCAGACTTCCTGATCTTTAATACATGTACAGTTCGTGAGAATGCCAATACAAAATTATATGGACATTTGGGGCAGGTTAAGAAGATGAAAGAGAGAAATCCACAGATGATGATTGGGTTATGTGGATGTATGATGCAGGAAGAGCATGTGATCGAGAAGATTCGTTCAAGCTATAAATTTGTAGATATCATCTTTGGAACACACAATATCTTTAAATTAGCAGAATTATTAAAAGCAAGAGTAGACTCCAAGGGAATGATCGTTGATATCTGGAAAGATACAGACCAGATCGTGGAAGATCTTCCAAGTGACCGTAAATTCTCATTCAAATGTGGAGTTAATATTATGTATGGATGCAATAATTTCTGCAGTTACTGTATCGTGCCATATGTAAGAGGAAGAGAAAGAAGCCGTAAGCCGGAAGATATCATCAAAGAAGTAAAGCAGGTCGTATCAGAAGGTGTTAAAGAAGTTATGCTTCTTGGACAGAATGTAAATTCTTATGGAAAGACATTAGAAGAACCAATGTCATTTGCTGAATTATTAAGAGAAGTAGAGAAAGTCGAAGGACTAGAAAGAATCCGTTTTATGACACCACATCCAAAGGATTTATCGGATGATCTGATCGAAGTGATGGCAACAAGCAAGAAAGTATGTAAACATATGCATCTTCCAATGCAGTCAGGAAGCAGCCGTCTGTTAAAATTGATGAATCGTCATTATACAAAAGAACAGTATGTGGCACTTGCTAAGAAGATTCAGGAGAGAATCCCTGGAGTGTCTTTTACAACAGATATTATCGTAGGATTCCCTGGAGAAACAGAAGAAGATTTCAAGGAGACATTAGATGTTGTAAGAGAAGTTGGATTTGACAGTGCATACACATATGTATATTCGAAACGTTCCGGAACACCAGCAGCGAGCATGGAAGATCAGGTGGACAAAGATGTGATCAAAGATCGTTTTGACAGACTTCTTGCCTTATTAAAAGAGACATCTGCAAAGAATTGCAAGAAGAAAGTCGGAGATATCGAGAGAGTTCTGATCGAAGAAGAGAATACGCACGAAGAAGGAATGTTAACAGGAAGATTGGAAAATAACCTGTTAGTTCATTTTAAAGGATGTAAAGAACAGATTGGTACAATGGCAGATGTTAAATTAGTTGAGGAAAAAGGTTTCTATTATATGGGAGAGCAGATCCATGGCTAAAAAAGGAAAACTGACACCAATGATGCAGCAGTATATGCAGATCAAAGAAGAGAATAAGGATTGTATCTTATTTTATCGTCTCGGAGATTTCTATGAGATGTTCTTTGATGATGCACTGACAGCATCCAAAGAATTAGAGATCACATTAACAGGGAAGAACTGTGGACTTGAGGAGCGCGCACCAATGTGTGGCGTTCCTTATCATGCTGTGGATTCCTATTTGAATAAATTAGTAGAAAAAGGATATAAAGTCGGGATCTGTGAGCAGGTCGAAGATCCAAGTCAGGCAAAGGGAATCGTAAAACGAGAGATCGTGCGTATTGTAACGCCAGGAACGAATATTTCCCAGCAGAGTCTTGATGATGAGAAAAATAACTATCTGATGTGTATTTTTGCAAATGATGGAAGTTACGGAATTTCATTTGTTGATGTTACAACGGGCGATTTTAGAACAACAGCAATGGATAGTTTAGCGAAAGTCAGAGATGAGATCTTCAAGTTCGAGCCGGCAGAGATCATTTGTAATGATGCATTTTTGATCAGCGGCATGGATTTTGATTACTTAAAAGACAAGATGTCGATCGTGATCTCAAGCATTGAGCCATACCATTTTGATGAAGAACAGGCAGAGGAAAGGATCAAGCGTCAGTTCAAAGTAGGGAATTTAGAAGGTCTTGGACTTGTGGATCATCCAATGGGAGTGATCGCAACGGGTGCATTGCTTGGATATCTTCATGAGACACAGAAGAGTTCTCTGGATCATCTGATGCATATTGAAGCTTATGAGACAAGTGAATTTATGATCATCGACAGCTCTAGCCGTAGAAATTTGGAACTTTGTGAGACATTACGTGATAAACAAAAAAAAGGTTCACTCTTATGGGTATTAGATAAGACAAAAACAGCCATGGGTGCCAGAATGCTAAGAAACATGGTAGAGCAGCCATTGGTGGACAAGAAAAAGATCGAAGAGAGATACGATGCGATCACAACACTTACGGATCAGACAATCGTAAGAGAAGAATTAAGAGAATACTTAAATCCGATCTATGATCTGGAACGTTTAATGACAAAAGTAAGTTATAAGACAGCGAATCCAAGAGATATGATCGCATTTAAAACATCGTTGGAATTGCTGCCTGCGATCAAAACAGTTCTTGAAGAATGCAAAGATCCATTATTGTCTGGATTAAGAGAAGATTTAGATCCATTGGAAGATATCCACAATCTTTTGGAAGATTCCATCATTGAAGAACCACCGCTTGCGATCAAAGAAGGTGGGATCATCAAGGAAGGATTCAAGGAAGATATAGACAAATTAAAACGTGCTAAAACAGAAGGAAAGCAATGGTTGATGGAACTTGAGGAACGGGAACGTGAAAAAACAGGGATCAAGAACTTAAAGATCAAGTTCAATAAAGTATTTGGTTACTATTTAGATGTGACAAATTCCTACAAAGATCTTGTACCTGATCATTATATCCGTAAGCAGACACTGGCCAATTCCGAGCGTTACACAACCGAAGAATTAAACCAGCTGGCAGATACGATCCTAGGTTCCGAAGACCGTCTGTATGCGTTAGAATATGAAACTTATGTTATGATCCGTGAAACATTAGCAGGAGAGATGGAACGAATCTCAAGAACAGCGAATGTGATCGCACAGATCGATGCACTTGCCTCCCTTGCATATGTCGCAGAACGCAATCATTTTGTACGTCCGAAGTTAAATGTCAGAGGGACGATTGATATCAAGGATGGAAGACATCCGGTTGTGGAGCAGGTGATCCCAAATGATATGTTTATTTCTAATGATACATATCTTGATAACAAGAAGAATCGTGTAGCGATCATCACGGGACCAAACATGGCAGGTAAATCAACTTATATGAGACAGGTTGCTCTGATCGTATTAATGGCGCAGATTGGTTCTTTTGTACCAGCGGCGAAAGCAAATATCGGTATCGTAGATCGTATCTTTACAAGGGTTGGAGCATCAGATGATCTTGCTTCTGGACAGAGTACATTTATGGTTGAGATGAGTGAAGTTGCCAATATTTTAAGAAATGCAACGAAAAACAGTTTGTTGATCTTAGACGAGATCGGACGTGGAACGAGTACATTTGATGGATTGTCCATTGCATGGGCAGTTGTGGAATATATCAGCAATTCCAAGCTCCTCGGTGCAAAAACTCTGTTTGCGACACATTATCATGAACTGACAGAGTTAGAAGGTAAGATCGACAGTGTACATAACTACTGCATTGCTGTCAAAGAACAGGGAGATGACATTGTGTTCCTGCGCAAGATCGTAAAAGGTGGTGCAGATAAGAGTTATGGAGTACAGGTTGCAAAACTTGCCGGAGTCCCAGATGCCGTGATCAATCGAGCAAAAGAAATCGCAAGAGAATTAGAAGAACATGATCTGACGTCAGGAGCGAAGGATATCATGCCATATGGAGAGGCACAACAGTTAAGTTTCTTCAGAGAAAGCGATGAACCAACGATGGAACATCCATTTATGGCAGAACTAAGAGAAAAAGACCTTTCTGACATGACACCGCTGGAAGCATTGAATTATTTATATGTGTTACAGGAGAAGTTAAAGAACGAGGAGTAATTTTATGGCGAAGATACAATTACTAGATCAAAAGACGATCGATAATATTGCAGCAGGAGAAGTTATTGAACGGCCAGCTTCTGTTGTCAAAGAGCTTGTGGAAAATGCAGTGGATGCAAAAGCAAATGCAGTGACTGTGGAGATCAAAGACGGCGGAATGACATTGATCAGGGTAACTGATAATGGGATTGGAATTCCAAAAGATCAGGTAAAGACTGCATTTTTACGTCATGCGACAAGCAAGATCCGTTCGGTTGAAGATCTGTTAAGTGTATCTTCGCTTGGATTTCGAGGAGAGGCATTATCAAGTATCAGCGCAGTTGCACAGGTTGAGCTGGTAACGAAGACTGCAGAAAGCTTCAGTGGAGTATCCTATAAGATCTATGGAGGCGAGGAAGAAGCTTTTGACGATATCGGAGCACCCGATGGAACAACATTTCTGGTAAAGAATCTGTTTTATAATACGCCAGCAAGAAGAAAATTCTTAAAGAGTGCGACAACCGAAGCAGGGTATGTAGAACAGATGATGGTACACATTGCCCTAAGTCATCCGGAAATTTCATTTAAATTTATCCATAACAATAAAAATAAGATTTATACTTCTGGAAATGGTAAGGTAAAGGACATCATCTATCATATTTATGGGCGAGATGTGGCAGGAGCATTGATCCCGCTAGAAGCACAAAATGAAGATGTGAAAGTCACGGGATTTGTCGCAAAACCGTATGTTTCCAGAGGAAACAGAAACTATGAGAGTTACTTTATCAATGGAAGATATATCAAAAGCTCGATCATTTACAAGGCAATCGAAGAAGGATACCGCACCTTTACGATGAAACACAGATATCCATTTGTGTGCCTTGATTTCAAGATCGATCAGGAACTGCTGGATGTGAATGTTCATCCGACAAAGATGGAGATCCGTTTCCGAAATGGAAGAGAAATCTACGAGCTTGTAGTAGATGCAGTCAGAGCGGCATTACTTCAGAAAGATCTGGTGCAGGATGTATTAAGAGAGACACCGAAGAAGAAAGAATTGCCGAAGACAAAAGAAGTGAAAAAGCCTGAGCCATTTGAGGTAAACCGAAGGAAAGAAGAGGTTCAGAAGGTAGATCAGCAAGGGCAAGGTGTACAACAGCAGGTTGAAAAGCAAAGGCAAGCTGTACAACAACAGATTGAAAAGCCGTCACATCCTGTAAAGAAAACACTAACAGCCAGCGAATCATCAAAAAATACAAAGAAACCGACTTATGCAGGCTTAAACTACAATACTCAGAAAAAAGAATTTCCACAATACAAGACCGATGAATTAAGCAGCAATCAGATGACACTAAGAGAAGATCCAGTATTTTCAGTTCAGGCAAGACCTGACCGCAAGATCTTAGGTCAGCTCTTTAAGACATATTGGCTTATTGAGTACGAAGACCAGTTATTTATCATGGACCAGCATGCAGCACATGAAAAAGTCAATTATGAGAGGCTGATGAAGAATTTCAAAGAAAAAGAAATATACAGCCAGAGATTAGAACCGCCAATGGTTGTGACGGTTTCTATGACGGAAGCAGAAGCGTTAACAAGATACAAAGATGCATTCGCAGGTTTAGGATTTACGATCGAATCTTTTGGAGGGAATGAATATTGTATCCGGGAAGTTCCAGCCAATCTCTATGGGATCGGGGAAAGAGACTTATTTATGGAACTTTTAGATGCGGTAAGTCAAGAAAATGGTACCTTGGATACAGAAGTGATCGCATCAAAGATTGCGACAATGGCATGTAAGATGTCGATCAAAGGAAATCAGAGAGTATCGTTAATGGAAGTAGAACATCTTTTAGATGAACTGATGAAGCTGGAAAATCCATACCAGTGTCCACATGGAAGACCAACGATCATCAAGATGAGTAAGTATGAGATAGACAAGAAGTTTAAGAGAATCGTATAGTGAAACCAGACAAGGAGGGAAGACTATGACAGATCAGGAATTATTAGATTTTGCAGATAAAGCAAAAGAGAAAGCATACGCACCATATTCCAGATTTCAAGTAGGAGCAGCAATTCTTACCAAAGAAGGAAAAGTATTCACCGGGTGTAATGTGGAGAATTCTTCTTATGGAGCAGCCATTTGTGCAGAGAGAACAGCGGCAGTCAAAGCTGTCAGTGAAGGATATCATGACTTTGAAATGATCGCGATCGCATCCAATGGCAGTGACAAAGAAACGGTTTATCCATGTGGGATCTGCCGCCAGTTTCTACATGAATTCAATTCAGATCTGAAAGTAATCTGTCAAAGCCCAGATGGATTTGAAACATATCGATTATCAGAACTTATGCCGAAAGGATTTTAAATAGATGAAACCAATGGTAATTTTAACAGGACCGACAGCAGTTGGAAAAACAGAACTGTCGATCCGATTAGCAAAGATCTTAGATGCAGAGATCATTTCCGCAGATTCTATGCAGGTTTATAAGAAGATGGATATCGGAACTGCCAAGATCATGCCGGAAGAGATGGAAGGGATCAAGCATTATCTGGTGGATGAACTTGATCCTAAAGAAGAATTTCATGTAGCGAGATTTCAGCAGATGGCAAAAGATGCCCTAAAGGAAATCTATGCAAAAGGCAAGATTCCACTGATCGTTGGTGGAACAGGATTCTATATCCAAAGTCTTTTATATGATATTGATTTCACAAAAGAAGATGGAGACCAGGAATACAGAAAACAACTGGAAGAAAAAGCTAAAAGAGAAGGAAACGACAGTTTATACGAGATGTTAAAACAAGTCGATCCCAAATCTACAGAAAAAATTCATAAAAATAATGTAAAGCGGGTGATCCGTGCATTAGAATTTTATAAATTAAATGGATATCCGATCTCAGAGCATAATGAGAAGGAAGCAGCAAAGACCTCACCATATAATTTCGCTTATTTTGTATTAAACCACAAAAGAGATATCTTATATGACAGAATCAATCGCCGCGTTGATATTATGGCGGAACAAGGATTGATCGATGAAGTAAAACGATTAAAAGAAGAAGGATATGAAAAAACAATGGTTTCCATGCAGGGAATCGGGTATCGTCAGGTGTTTGAGTATTTAGAAGGAAATCTTTCTTTGGAGGATACGATCGAACAGATCAAGAAAGACACCAGACATTTTGCAAAGCGTCAGCTGACCTGGTTTGGAAGAGAAAAGGAAGTCTGTATGGTAGATAAATCACAATTTGGGTCAGAAGATGAGATTTTAACATATATGCTTACAATATTAAAAGAAAAGGGGATCTATGATGGATCAGTTAAAGAACTATTATAAAGAAATGGGCGTCGATGAGAAAGTCTTCGACTATGCACAGGAAGTAGAAAAGGGATTAAAAGATCGTTTTGAAACGTTAGATGCGATCGCACAGTTAAACCAGATCAAGGTATTAAATGCGATGCAGAAACATCAGATCGCGGAAATGCATCTGGGTGGCACAACAGGATATGGATACAATGATTCTGGAAGAGAAGCTGTGGAAGCATTGTATGCGGATGTTTTTGGAACAGAAGATGCACTTGTAAGACCGCAGATCACATGTGGAACACATGCATTAGGACTTGCATTATCAGCAAACTTACGTCCGGGAGATGAGATTCTTGCAATTTCAGGAAAACCATATGATACCTTAGAAGAAGTCATTGGAATCCGTGAATCCAAAGGTTCCCTGAAAGAATACGGGATCACATATGCACAGGTCGATCTGTTAGAAGATGGAAGCTTTGACTTAGAGGGGATCAAAAATGCGATCAATGATAAAACAAAACTGATCCATATCCAGAGATCAAAAGGCTATGCAACAAGACCAACCTTATCTGTTGATGTGATCGGGGAAGCGATCGCATTTGTAAAAGAGATCAATAAAGACCTGATCGTAATGGTTGATAATTGTTATGGTGAATTTGTCGAAGAAAAAGAACCATCGGAAGTTGGAGCTGATATGATCGTAGGTTCCCTGATCAAGAATCCGGGTGGAGGACTTGCACCGATCGGTGGATACATCTGTGGAAGAAGCGATCTGATCGAGCAGTGTGCATACAGACTTACAACACCAGGGCTTGGAAAAGAAGTAGGAGCCAGTCTTGGAGTTAATCGTCAGTTTATCCAGGGATTCTTTATGGCACCAACGGTTGTCAATGCAGCAGTCAAAGGAGCGATCTTTGCAGCCAATTTATATGAAAAATTAGGATTTAAAGTGATTCCAGATGGAAAAGAAGACCGACATGATATTATTCAGGCAGTGGAATTCCATGATCCTGAAAAATTGATCGCATTTTGCGAGGGAATTCAAAAAGCATCACCGATCGACAGTCATGTAACACCAATCCCATGGGATATGCCAGGATATGATAGCCAGGTGATCATGGCAGCAGGAACATTTGTATCGGGCGCATCCATTGAATTAAGTGCTGATGGACCAATGAAAGAGCCTTATGCAGTATATTTCCAGGGAGGTCTTACATATCCACATGCCAAATATGGAATCATCATGTCCCTGCAGCGAATGGCAGAAAAAGGTTTGGTAGAAATTCCAGAGATTTCATAAAATAAAATAAGAAAAATTTAAGGAAAACAACGGTTTGATTTCTATACATCAGTGAAAAGTTATGGTAAGATTTAATGTGAGAAATGTTTTGACCATGGAGATTTTTCGACAGAAAGGATCAGATATGGAAGAAAAACATCAGACATTAAAGGAATTACCAGTGTCAGAAAGACCTTATGAAAAGTGTGAAAAGAATGGAACAGCAATGCTGTCAGATGCAGAACTTCTGGCAGTGATCTTAAGAAGTGGGACAAAGGATCAGACGGCGATCGATCTTGCAACGAAAGTGTTGTCGATCGATCCGTTTTATGAGGGAATACTGGGAATTTGCCACACTTCAAGAGAAGAATTACAAAAGATTCCCGGGATTGGGAAAGTAAAGGCGATGCAGATCTTGTGTATTGCAGAATTGTCTAAACGATTAGCAAGTGCGAAAGTCGAAGATAAGATAAGCTTTCATTCACCAGCATCCATTGCAGATTATTATATGGAACGGATGCGGCATTTAAGCCGGGAAGAGATGATTTTAATTTTTTTTAATGGAAAGAATAAAGTTATAAAGGAACTTACGGTTTCTGTTGGTACAGTGAATCAGACAGTGGCATCACCAAGAGAATTATTTCTGGAAGCACTTCGATGCGAAGCGGTTTCCGTACTTATGATTCATAATCATCCATCTGGAGATCCAACGCCAAGCCGTCAGGATATTCTGACGACCAAGCGGATGAAAGAAGCAGGAGAATTTCTTGGGATTCCGCTATGTGATCATATTATCATCGGAGACCAGACATATTTAAGTTTTCGAGAAGAACACATGATGTAAGGAGCAGAACATGAAAACGGCACAACTAGGAATTGAACTTGGAACCAGACATTTAAGAATCTGTACAAGAGATAAAGAAGAATTTTTAAAGATAAAGAATATGATCGCATTTGATGAAGATGCGAAACTAAAAGCATTCGGCAACGAAGCATTTGCGATGTATGAGAAACAGCCATACAGTATTCATGTAGTGAAACCAATGGAACACGGCGTGATCTCAGATTATACGAATATGAGATATCTGTTAGGAACGGTATTGGACCATTATTTCAAACGGATCAGGAAAACCGGTCTTATGATCGCAGTTCCCGTGGATATTACGAATGTTGAGAAACGAGCATTTGAAGATCTTGCATGGGAATCAGCTTCAAGGGTTAAGGATGTAACTTTAGTTCCAAAGCCCATACTTGCAGCAATTGGAAGCGGAATTGATGTCGATGCGCCATGTGGAAATATGGTCATTGATATAGGAGCTTCAACAACAGAGATTTCTGTGATATCTTTAGGCGGAATCGTAACAAGCAGACTTCTTCCATATGGAGGAGACCAGATCGATGAGTGGATCAGAGATTATGTAAAGAAGAATTATAAATTAGCGATCGGAACACGAAGTGCAAGACACTTAAAACTTGCATATGCGAAGATAGAAGATAAAGAAGCGGCTATGATCAAGGGAAGAGATCTTGTGAGTGGACTTCCAAAACAAGAAAAGATACCAATTCAGATCGTTGAAGAAAAGGCCCACAGTCAGGTCAGAGACATTTGTGTGCAGGTAAAAGCAGTGTTAGAAAGCATTACGCCAGAACTTGCATCAGATATTATGAATCAGGGAATCTATGTATCTGGAGGCGGGGTAGCATTTCCAAAGACGGCAGAGTGGATCAAAGAAGAATTTAAGATACCGGTTCATATTGCTGACCGGCCAGAAGATCATGTGATCTTAGGAATGCAGTCATATTTAAAACGATAGATGATGAAAGAGGATAGACGTATGAAATTGCAAAAGAAAAAATTTAATTCAAACCACCTGTTAGCGATTTTTATCGTGGTGTGTGGGTTACTGGCGGGAATCAGTGTTTTTGCCGGAGGAGTCTTAACTCCAGTCAAGAATATCTTTTTCACTGTTTTATCTCCGATGCAGGAAGGCATTAATTCGGTAGGAAATGCCGTATTTTCATGGAATGAGAATGCAAAAAGCAAGAAGACACTGAGAGCAGAGAATGAGCGTCTACAGGAGAAGATCGATGTCCTGAAGATGCAGAATCGTGTGCTACAGCAGAATCAAGTAGAATTAGAACGTCTGCAGGATCTTTTGAAATTAAAACAAAAATATAAAAAATATCATACAGTTGGAGCCAGAGTCATCAGTAAAGGATCAGGAAACTGGTTTGACATCTTTCTGATCAATAAAGGAAGCAAAGATGGCATTAAGAAAGATATGAATGTCATTGCAGGGAATGGTCTCGTAGGAATTGTCTATGATGTATCATCACATACAGCCAAAGTACGAACGATCATCAATGATACAAGTATGGTCAGTGCTATGTTCCTAAAGACAAATGATGCGTGTATCGTAAATGGAAGTCTGGATACGATGGAAGATGGATATCTGGAAGTTGTATATATCAGCAAAGATGCAAAAGTCAAGAATGGAGATGAACTTGTAACATCTTATGTAAGTTCCAAATTTAATGAGGGGATCACGATCGGGAAAGTATCTGATCTGAAGCTTGATTCTACAAAGCTTACCAAGACAGCGAGAGTGACACCAGTCGTTGATTTCAAGCATTTAAAAGAAGTTTTGGTTATCACAGACCTTAAGAAAACAAAGAATCTTGATGAAGAAACAAAGGAATAGCAGGTGAGGATATGAAGATCAAACGAATTTTATTTTATGTGATATCGGTACTGGTCTGTTTCCTTTTACAGACATCAGTCTTTAATTTTTTAAAACTCGCAGGGGTTATGCCGAATATTCTGCTGATCTTAACGGTCACGATCGCATTTATCCGAGGCAGGAAAGCGGGGATCGTGATCGGATTTGTCTGTGGATTGCTGATCGATATATTCTCAGGGAATGTTTTAGGCCAGAACGCATTTGTGTATTTAGTGTTTGGATATGTCAATGGATGGTTTCATACATATTTTTATGAGGATGATATCTTGCTGCCAATCGGACTTCTAACAGCGAATTCCCTTGCGTATAGTTTTGTGATCTTCTTTTTCTTTTTTGCAATGAGAGGAAGATTGCAGTTCTTTTCGTATCTGTTTAAAGTTATGATTCCCGAAGCAGTATATACGGGAATCGTAGCATTGCTTATATATAAGATATTGTTAGAGGTTGATATCAGGATCAGAGATGGTGAAAAAAGGAGTATGTTCTAGTGTTACGAAAAATTTACGAGAAAGCAGAAAAATTACTGGCAAACAGACTGCTTGCCTTGATCATACTGATCGCTGTGCTTTATTGTGTGTTGATCGGGCGTGTGTTTGTCCTTCAGATCGTAGAAGGTCAGTCACATAAAAATGATTTTACATATAAAGTACAAAAGACAGTCAAGACATCTGGTACCAGAGGAAATATTTATGATGTGAATGGGAAACTGCTTGCATACAACAAACTTGTATATACAGTGAATTTCCAGAATGACAATGCATTTCAGACGTTGGCAGCAAAGAATGGTACATCAGAAAGTTATGAGAAGAATAAAGTCATTTATAAAGTGATCAAGATCCTGGAGCGAAATGGAGACTCCTTTATCAATGAGATTCCGATTGAATATACAGGAAGCGGAAAGTTTCGTTTTACAGAGACTGGGTCAAAATTAAAGAAGTTTAAGAGAGATGTTTTTGGAATTGGAAACAGCACAGACCTTTCAAAGTCCGAGAAAGAATTAAGAGATAAACAGCTGAATGCAACTGCAGAACAGGTTTTTGAATATTTAAGAAATGGAACTCTTGGCTCCAAAGGAACAGGAAAGATGTTTGATATTGATAAATCTTATTCCAAGAAAGATGCATTAAAGATCATGTCTGTCAGATACAGTGCATTTTTAAGCCGTTATTCTCAGTATATGAAGGTGACGATCGCAAATGAGATCAATAACAGAAGTATTGCCGAGATCAAAGAAAGAAGTTCAGAACTTCCAGGAATAGATATTGATACAAAGTCTATTCGTGTATATAATAAAAGTGAGGCGATGTCTCATGTGATCGGATATACAGGAACGGTCAATACGGATGAACTTGAAACATATAACAAAGGAAAGAAAGAAGAAGATAAAGATTACTATTCCAGTGATGAGACGGTTGGAAAAGCCGGTGTTGAGAAGCAGTTTGAGAGTTATCTTCACGGAGACAGTGGAAGCAAGACTCTGGTTGTCAACAATGTTGGAAAGATCATTGACACGACCAAGACAGTCAAATCAGGAACAGGAAATAATATCACATTATCGATTGACAGCGAATTACAGGAATATGTATATAATCTGCTCGAGAAGAAGATCGCGGGAATTGTTCTGTCTAAGCTTACAAGTTCTGACAGCGCAGGAAATGACCGTGAGAATATTATGATTCCGATCAAGAAAGTATATTATTCGTTTATTGGCAATAGTGTGATCGACCTTGAGAATCTAAATGGAGATAAGGCGACATCCTATGAGAAGAAGATGTATCGAAAGATTCAGACTTTAGAAGATCAGGCGATCAAGGTATCAAAGGATCTTGTTTTGAAAGATACCAAAGCGTACAAAGATCTGAGTGATGAAAAACAAGCCTATGCATCTTATGTATACAGTCTGTTGTCCAGCAAGAAAGTATTGATCTCAAGTTCTATCGATACGACGGATAAGACATACCAGAAGTGGAAGAATGAGAAGATCAGTTTAAGTGAATTTTTAAGGTATGCTGTGAACAAGGAATGGATTGATATTTCCTCACTGAATATCAGCAGCAAATACAATGATACTGAAGAGATCATGAAAGCACTGGCTACTTATGTAGAAGATGCTTTGGTTGATGCAGACGATTTTGATATGACAGTCTGCGAACAAAGCATTATGAAAGGAAAATTAAGCGGAAGAGAAGTATGTCTCCTTCTTTATGAACAAGGAGTTTTAAAGAAGAAAGGTGACAGTGATTATACGGCATTGAAATCTGGTTCTCTAAACAGCTATGATTTCATTCGAAGAAAGTTAAAGAGTTTACAGATCACACCAGGACAGATCGGTATGGATCCATGTTCCGGATCTGTTGTGATCACAGATTCCAAGACAGGAAAGGTCAAAGCATTGGTAAGTTATCCTGGATATGACAGCAACCGTTTATCAAACGGAACAGATTCCGGATACTACAGGCAGCTGGCAAACTCAGCATCTACACCATTATATAATCAGGCGCTGAAACATAAGACAGCACCGGGATCTACATTTAAGCCATTGTCTGCTTTGGCAGGTCTTAATGAGAAAGCGATCACGACAAGTACAGTCATCAACTGTACAGGGTTATACGATAAGATCACACCACCGGCGAAGTGCTGGAAATATCCAGACCGTCATGGAGCAAGAACTGTGTCAACAGCGATCGAAGCATCTTGTAATTATTTCTTTTATGAAGTAGGATATAGATTAGGAGACAAATCAGGTTCCTACAGCAGTAAAGAAGGTCTTAAGTACCTGGAGAAATACGCAACACAGCTAGGGCTTAATAAGCAGTCAGGAATCGAACTGGATGAGTCATCTCCACAGGTTTCTGATGAAACATCCGTACGTTCTGCCATTGGACAGGGACGTAACAGTTTCACGCCAAGTCAGATCGCGAATTATGTGACAACATTATCCAACAGTGGAACAGTGTATGATCTAAGTATCATGGACAAGATCACCGATGATAATGGAAAGACAGTCAAGAAATACGGAGTTAAGAAAGTAAGACAGCTTCATTATGACACAACATACTGGAATGCAGTGCATACTGGTATGAGAGGCGTAGTCAGCGGAAAGGACAGTTCCGTAAGCAGTATCTTTAAAGGCATGAAAGTTAAATTAGCAGGTAAGACAGGTACGGCACAGGAGAATAAGAAACGTCCGAATCATGCGTTGTTTATCTCTTATGGACCATATGAGAAGCCAGAGATCACAACAACGGTTGTTATTCCGTTTGGATATACCTCATCCAATGCAGCAGCAACTGCAAAGGATGTTTATGAGTATTATTTTGCGAATGATAAGACAAAGAAGACTTTAGAGAAGAATAATAAATCAGTCACAGAAACCAGTGTAGGTGCTGCAGGAGATTAGAGAAAGAAGAGAGGAATTGTATGAATCAGCCGGTATTGCTCAAGGGAAACAGTCTGGGACTTACCATGGTATTAGATCCCGGAATGAAGTTTGATCAACTGATCAAAGCGATCGAAGATAAATTTGTGCAGGCAAAAGATTTCTTTAATGGACAGACACAGATCGCACTAAAGATCGAAGGCAGAAAACTAGATGCCAAAGAACTTCAGAATGTATTGCAGATCATTGCAGAAAAAACAACTTTAACGATCGCATATGTAATAGAAGATGATAAGATCATGGAAACTTCTTTTAAAGATGTATTGAAAAAGATTCAGGAAAGAGAACAAAAAAGAAGCCAGTCCATGGTTGATGAGAGAAGAAAGGGAGATGGACAGTTCTACCGTGGAACACTTCGTTCCGGACAGAGTCTGGAATCCGATGCAAGTGTTGTAGTGGTTGGGGACGTGAATCCTGGAGCTTCCGTATGTGCCAAAGGTAATGTAGTTGTTCTTGGATGTGCCAAAGGATATTTGAGTGCAGGATGTGATGGAGATGATCACGCTTTTGTCGCAGCACTTGATATGCAGCCGATGCAGATCCGTATCGGAAAACACATCGCAAGAAGTGCCGATGGAGAACCAGAGAAGAAGAAAAAGCTTTTCGGAAGATCAAAGAATAATGACAATCAGCCGATGGAAGCACAGATTGCATTTGTAGAAGATGAAAATATTTATATCGAGCCCATATCTAAAGCGCTCTTAAATGAAATCATAGTATAGTGAATGGAGGAAACAAAAATGAGTGAAGTTATCGTAATCACATCTGGAAAGGGTGGCGTTGGAAAGACAACAACCACTGCCAATGTGGGAACAGGATTAGCGAAGGAAGGAAAGAAAGTCGTATTGATCGATACAGATATCGGACTTCGTAATCTGGACGTTGTCATGGGGCTTGAGAATAGAATCGTTTATAATCTGGTTGACGTTGTGGAAGGAAACTGCAGAATCAAACAGGCAATGATCAAAGACAAGAAATATCCAAATCTTTTCTTACTGCCATCTGCACAGACAAGAGACAAGACATCCGTAACACCAGAACAGATGTCAAAACTGGTAGAAGAACTAAAAAGTGAATTTGACTATATCATTCTTGACTGCCCAGCAGGAATCGAACAAGGATTTAAGAATGCGATCGCAGCAGCAGACCGTGCACTGATCGTTACAACACCAGAGGTATCAGCAATCCGTGATGCAGACCGTATCATCGGACTATTAGAGGCAAATGATATACATAAGATCGATCTGGTGATCAACAGGATCCGTATGGATATGGTAGAACGTGGAGATATGTTATCCAAAGATGATGTTCTTGATATTCTTGCAGTTGACCTGATCGGAATCGTACCAGATGATGAGAATATCGTCATTTCCACAAATCAGGGAGAACCATTGGTTGGAAGCAATACACCAGCAGGAAAAGCATACCAGAATATCTGTGATCGAGTGATGGGCAAAGATGTTCCATTCATGGAGATCACAGGACCAACTTTCTTCCAGAGACTTGCAAATGTATTTAAGAAGTAGAGGGGAGAGAAACGATGGGTTTTTTTGATAATTTTTTTAAGAAAAAAAGTTCAGGAGAAGTGGCAAAAGACCGATTAAAACTATTGTTGGTATCTGACCGCTCAAATTGTTCTCCTGAGACAATGGAACTGATCAAAAACGACATCATTCAAGTAATCTCCAAATATATGGAGATCGATCCAGAGGGACTTGATATTCAGATCACACAAAGCAGCGAAGAATCCGAAGGACCTGCATTATATGCAAATATTCCGATCCGTGAGCTTAGAAAATAACATTGGAGAGATACTATGTTGCGAAATTATCGACTGCAGAATTACAATTTCAAACTTGTTTTTAACGTACTTGTACTGATGGCGATGAGCCTTTTGTTTATTCACAGTGCCAAAGCATCCTATGTGCCAAAGCAGGCATTGGGGATCATTATGGGACTTGGAATCATTGTGGTCGTATCACTGATCGATTATCAGGTCTTTACAAGAAATGCAGAAATATTGTATATTTTGAATGTGATCATGTTGATCGGCGTTAAATTATTTGGAAAAGATGTCAATGGTGCCAAACGATGGTTTTCATTAGGTCCATTGGGAACTTTCCAGCCATCAGAACTTAGTAAAGTGATCATGATCATTGTTGTTGCAGCATTTCTTGCGAAGCATCAGGATGATCTGAATGAACCGAAGGTATTAGGAAAACTTGCTGTAATCTGTGGGATCCCGCTGCTTTTGATCTTGAAACAGCCAAGTCTTTCTTCTACACTCGATATTTGTTTTATTATTCTTGGAATGATCTTTATGGCAGGATTATCCTCCAGATTGATCGTTCAGGTATTGATCGTAGGCGTACCACTTTTAGCAATCTTTTTGTGGTATGTCCAGACACCAGGACAGGTGTTGTTAGAGCCACATCAGGTAGCAAGGATCATGTCCTTTTTACATCCAGAGAATTACGCAGATTCCACTGCTTTACAGACAAGCAATTCGATCATGGCGATCGGTTCTGGCGGACTATTTGGCAAGGGATTTGGAAGTAATACGATCTCGAATGTATCTGCAAGTGATGTAAATTTGGTATCAGAAAATCAGACAGACTTTATTTTCTCTGTGATCGGAGAAGAATTTGGGTTTGTTGGATGTGTGGTATTGATCATTGTTTTTGCATGCCTTGTATATCAGTGCATGAATGTGGCGAAGAAATCAGGAAATCTGATCGGAACTTATGTGGCTGTAGGAGTTGCGTGTTATATGGGATTTCAGTCTTTTATCAACATTGCAGTTGCTACAGGAACCATGCCGAACACCGGACAGCCCCTGCCATTTATCAGTTATGGATTAAGTTCCTTAATGTCGGCGTCAATCGCGATAGGAATGGTACTTAATATATATTTACAAAGAAAAAGACACTAGGAGGTTCTATCTATGAATGTAGGATTAGTTGCCCATGATGGCAAAAAGAACCTGATGCAGAATTTATGTATCGCGTATCAGGATATTTTAAAAAAACATAAATTATATGCTACAAGTACGACTGGACAGATGATTGAAGATGTTGCAAACTTAAAGATCCACAAACTTCTTGCCGGCCATTTTGGCGGTATGCAGCAAATGGGATCTAAGATCTCCAATAACGAAATAGACCTCTTGATCTTTTTACAGGACCCGGCAAATAAGAAGAGAACACCAGATTTTTATAATGTTTTAAATCTCTGTGATCAGTATAATATTCCGTGTGCTACGAATCTGCCAACGGCAGAAGTATTGATCCTGGCACTGGACCGAGGAGATTTAGATTGGAGGAATATGTATAAATAGACTGTCACACGACGGTCTTTTTTTACAGAAAGCATAAAATGAAAAAATTAATTTGTATTTGTATGTCCGTCATGATGATCACATTATCTGGCTGCCAGACATCGGCGAAGACAGGTGGATTTATATCATATGATGAACATTATCAGAAGAATGAAACGGCATTAAAAGAAGATGCATTGAGTGACCGTTGGGAATCCAGAGGTTCTAAGGTAGCGGTTGTATCCAAAGAAAAGGCGGATAATAACGACTATCCAGAAGCCAAGGAAGTTCTGTTGGTTAATAATACAAAGAATAAAGTGATCGTTAGTCAGAAGGTTTTTGACCAGGCTTACCCGGCAAGTACAACAAAGATCATGACAGCATTGCTGACTTTGGAGAATTTAAATTTAAGTCAGGTTGTAACGATCAAACATGACATTACATTCCCTGATGGAGCAGCTGTGGCGATTCACCTGAAGAAAGGGGATAAGATCACAGTGGAAGCATTGTTAAATGCATTGATCATTATGTCAGCCAATGATGCAGCCGTTGCACTTGGAGAGGCAGTGGCTGGAAGTGAAGCAAATTTTGTAAAAATGATGAATAAGAGAGCCAAAGAACTTGGAGCAACCAATACACATTTTGCAAATCCGAATGGACTTCATTTAAGTGATCATTATTCTACAGCGTATGATCTTTATCTGATCTTTAAAGAAGTAGCTAAACATAATGAATTCTTTAATATTGCAGGAAGATCAAGCAGCAGGATTGAATATCTTGGTTCCAAGGGAGAACAAAAGATTTATGATATGGCTTCCACAAACCAGTATATTGCCGGAACATACACACTTCCAAGCCAGGTATATATGATCGGAGGCAAGACTGGTACAACAACACAGGCGGGTTCTTGCCTGATTCTTCTTACAAAGAATAAAGACGGTGAGGAATTCATTTCCGTGGTGTTAAAAGGCGTTACAAAATCAGCTCTTTACCATACAATGACAGATATATTATCAAAGGAAAACTAAGATGGAACGATACAAAGCTTACAGCACACATTTAAAGGAATTATATGGAGAAAAAGTATATAAATTACCAGTTAATCTTCCAGTGACTTGTCCAAACCGTATGGATGGAGATGGGTGCACTTTTTGTGGAGGTGTGGGAACCGGCTTTGAAGCTATGAACAGTGAGGTATCTGTAAGTGAACAGCTGAATGCGACAAAAGGAAAGATCACAAAACGCTATAAAGCAAAGAAATTTATCGCATATTTTCAGAATTATACGAACACATTCCTGCCGGTTGACAAGTTTGAAAAGTATCTGGTAGAAGCAGCACAGACGGAAGATATTGTAGGAATTTCGGTATCCACAAGACCTGACTGTATTACGAAGGAATATTTAGACTGTTTAAAGAAGATTTCTGAAGAATATCAGGTGAAGATTTCTATGGAATATGGACTTCAGACAGTCAATTATAAGACTTTAAACAAGATCGATCGAGGACATACACTAGCAGAATATCTAGATGCTGTGTTAATGACAGCACCATATGGATTTGAGATCTGCACTCATATTATTTTGAATCTGCCAGGAGATGACATGACGGATGTGATCGAGACAGCAAAGATTCTTTCTGCACTTCCAGTGCAGATCGTAAAATTACATTCTCTTTATATTCCTAAAGGATCAAAAATGTATGAGGAGTATAAAGAAGGAAAAATAACTCTTTGTGATCCAGAAGAATATCTGGACAGACTGGTAAACTTTATCTGTTATGTACGAAAAGATATGGTGATCGAGCGTCTATTCAGCAGAGTGCCCAAGGAAGATGCATCATTTTCTAACTGGGGCATCAGTTGGTGGAAATTAAAAGATCGATTTGACGAGATCATGGAAACAAATGACTATATGCAAGGATGTAAATTTGACTATTTAAATGGAGCAGCGCTCAGGCGATGGGAGATTTAAGAGATGGCAGCAAAACGAAGACGAACAACAAAAATACATTGGAATATTGGAATGATCATTTTTGTAGTCATATTGGTCTACATCCTGATTAATGTCATCCTGTTTCTAGGCAAGAAAAAGCTGACTGTCTACAAGGTGACGGAAGATAAGATCACCAATACCTTATCGTTTACAGGAATTGCGATCCGTGATGAAGAACTTCTAAAGGCTTCACAAAGCGGTTATATTACCTATTATGTAGAAGAAGGAAAACGGATCAAGAAATCAGGAACGGTCTTTACGGTTGACAAAGATCAGAAGGTTCAGGATGCATTTGTAAGTCAGGTGCAGCAGCTTGAGAAAAATAAAAAAGTGATCGATGATGAAGAGATTCAGCATAAGATCACAGATTATCAGTCTGTATATAGTGATCATAAGTTCAGCACGGTTTATGATCTGAAATATGATCTCAAGAATGCAATCCTCAACTTAAGTGAAGATTCTATGAAAACAGTTATAGAAGCAGTCAAACAAAAGCTTGGGGATACAAGTTTTGAGACACAGAAAAGTACAAGCAGTGGGGTAACACAATTTTATTCTGATGACTTTGACGGTAAGAGCGCAAAAGATATCACAAGCAAGGATTTTGACCAAAGTCAGTATCGTGTTCAGAGGTATAATACGTCCGATAAAGTAAAGAAAGGCAAAGTTGTAGCTAGGATCAACAAAAGCGAAAAATGGCAGATCGTAATTCCACTAGAAGCAGATCAGTATCGGATGTTGAAGGATAAAAGTGAAGTGTCGGTTCGTTTCCTGCAAGATCAGACAACAGCCACAGCAATGGTGGAAGTCGCCAAAAAGGGAAGTTCGTATTTTGGATATCTTAAGTTTAATGATTACGCGGTACGTTATATCAATGAGCGCTACTTAGAAATCGATGTGACGCTTGATTCCTACAAGGGATTAAAGATTCCAAACACATCCATTGTAAAGAAGAAATTCTACCAGGTTCCAGTAAAATACCTTACAAAAGGAGATAACAGTGCGAAAGAACAGTTTACCGTACGTGATACAAGCAACAAAGGCGATGTGACGGTGGAACAAAAGAGCTTTACGATCTATGGAAGAACGAAGGATTACTGTTATCTTGATCCAGAAGAAGTTGGAGAGAACGTAGTGCTTCAGGCAATGGATTCCAAAGATACATTTTTGATTGAGAAAATGAAGACATTAAAAGGAGTTTATTGTACAAATCAGGGATATGCGGATTTCCGTCCAATCGATATTCTGATCGAGAAAGATGATTATTCGATCATTGCAAATGATACCAATCAGGGAGTTAGTCGGTATGATTTCATTGTTCTTGATGGAACAACGATCAAGGAAAACCAGATCATATATTAAGGCATATAAATTTATAAGAATTACAGAAAGAAGGAATTGGATATGTTGATCGAACGCTATAATGAAGTAAAGAAACATGTAGAAGAAGCTTGTAAACGTGTAGGACGTGATCCACGAGAAGTGACAGTGATCGCAGTCAGCAAGACCAAACCATTAGAAATGGTAAAAGAATTAAGAAAAGAAAAAGTACTTGATTTTGGAGAGAATAAGGTACAGGAGATCAGAGATAAATATGCAAATATCAGTTGGCCGGTAAGATGGCATCTGATCGGACATCTTCAGACCAATAAAATTAAATATATCGTGGATAAAGTAGCATTGATCCATTCTGTAGATTCCATAAAACTTGCACAGGCGATCGACAAAGAAGCTGCAAAGCATGATGTCAAAGAAGTTCCAATTCTGATCCAGGTGAATTTTGCACACGAAGATACCAAATTTGGATTGAATCCAGAAGATGTTTTTGATGTGGTGAAAGAGATTTCTGCCTTAGAACATGTAAAGATCAAAGGGTTAATGCAGATTGCACCATTTGTTGATGATCCAGAAGACAATCGTAAGTATTTCCGTGCGATGAAGCAATTATCTGTTGACATCAACAACAAAAACTTCGATAATGTAGATATGAGTATACTTTCCATGGGAATGACCAATGATTATGAGATCGCAGTAGAAGAAGGTGCGACAATGGTAAGAGTTGGAACGGCAATCTTTGGAGAGAGAAACTATAATATTTAGTGGAGGAAGATCTATGAAAGGTACAGTTGACAAACTGCTGAACTTTATGAAACTATCAGACGATGAAGAGTACGATGAAGAATATGAAGAGTACGAAGACGATGAGGAAGAAGAGGAAGAACCAAGAAGTACTTTCTCCTTCTTTAAGAAGAAAGAGCCTGAAGTAGAAGAAGAAAGCAGTAACAGCAAGATAAGTCAGCCGTTTGATAATACAATTACAGCAAGCAGAGAAGCAAAGAAACGAAGATTTACAAGTACAGGAAGCAAGGTCGTATCTATGAATGGAAGAGGCGTGGAAGTTTATGTAATAAAGCCACAGGATTTTGCAGAAGCACAGACGGCAGCAGATCTTTTAAAAGAAGGAAGAACAGTTGTGATCAATCTGGAAGGTGTAGAACTTACAGTTGCACAGAGAAGTATTGATTTTGTGGGCGGAGCAACTTATGCGATCAATGGATCCTTACAGGCAGTATCAAACAATATTTTTATTGCAGCACCAGACAGTATTGAAGTCAGTGGAGATTTAAAAAGCGAGATCATGAATGAGAATACGATCTCACCACAGTTAAAATAAAAGATCATGAAGGAAGAAGAGTTATTAAAGAAACGTCTGATGGAATTATGTGAGAAAGCATATAATCAGAATATCTATACATATACACACTTTCTGAATGAATATGAACAGAGTATCTATCAGGATATGAAGCAAGAACTTGCTTATGCACATCCAATACTTGTTGGAGGGCATAAGTATTTTACAAGGGCAGTGGTGATGTTTGGCTCAGAAGAATTATTTGGTTATCAGGGTGAGGTTCCAGTGGTTTGTGCCAGGATCTCACCTGTTTTTGATAAATTCGCAGAAGAATTAAGCCACAGAGATTATCTTGGAGCATTGATGAACCTTGGGATCGAGAGACATTTGATCGGTGATATCCTGATCGATGGGAGATATGCCTATATTTTCTGTATGGAACATATCATAGGTGTGATCAAAGAACAGCTTGATCAGGTAAGGCATACGCGAGTTTTTGTGGAAGAAGTTTCATGGGAAGAGACTGGATATGTCCAAAAATACAAGAAAAAAGAAGGATTTGTTGCGTCCATGAGGCTGGATGTTCTGGTTTCACAGGCTTTTTCTTTATCCAGGAATATCAGTGAGAAGCTGCTAAAGAGCCAGAAAGTATTTCATAATGGAAAGATGTGTTTATCAGGTGGACAAAAGATCAAACAGGGCGATATCATATCCGTGCGCGGATATGGGAAGTTTCTGGTGGAAGATTTAGGAAAAACATCAAAAAAAGGCCGTCAGTTTATCACACTGGCGATCTTTCAATAGGAGGGATATATGATTACACCAGTTGAGGTATTAGGGAAGGAACTAAGAAGAGGATTTGGCTACAAAGCAGTCGAAGTTGATGAATTCTTAGAAGAATTAGCGAAAGACTATGAGAAAGTTTATAAAGAAAACAACGAACTGCGAGAGAAAGTATCTGCATTGACAGAGAACTTAAGCCATTACCGCACGATCGAAGAATCCTTAAAGAGAGCATTGGTTCTTGCGGAAGAGACATCCAAAGAGACAATTGAGAATGCAAACAATAAAGCACAGGCATTAGAAGCAGAAGCATCCCGTAATGCAAAACAGTTGGTATCAGAGGCAGAGGATCAGGCAGAGAAGATCTTAACAAGTGCGAAGGAAGACTTTAAAGAAGAGAAAGAACAGCATGAAAAGACGATTGAGAATTATCAGAAGCTGATCCGTAAACTGGAAAGTGATTATCAGAGCTACAAAGCCAGAATGAAGCAGTTTATCAATGGGCAGATGGATATTTTAGATAATCCCGTTTATGAGATGGAATTCGAAATTGCAGGATGTGAGCAGACAGATGGAGATGAAGAAGATGAACAGCAAAAACAATTTGGAAATGAACAATAAGATTGAGATCTGCAATGAAGGAAAGAAAGCATATGATATCGTATTAAGAGATTCCTTTGCAGACCTCCTGGACCAGATGGAATTCCTTGAAATTGAGAAGAAAAAAGTCTGCATTGTGACAGAAAGCAATGTTGCACCAATCTATTTAAAAGAAGTTTGTGAACTGATCTCATCCAAGGCTTCCAAAACAATCACATTCAGTTTTGAAGCCGGGGAAAAACATAAGCAGTTAAAGACGATCGAAGCATTATATGAAGAACTGATCATCAATCATTTTGACCGACAGGATCTGTTGATCGCTCTAGGTGGAGGAGTTGTCGGGGATATGACAGGATATGCTGCTGCAACATATCTTCGAGGCATTGATTTTGTACAGGTTCCAACAACACTTCTATCTCAGGTTGACAGCAGTATCGGTGGAAAGACTGGTGTTGATTTCTTACAGTATAAGAACATGGTTGGGGCTTTCCATCAGCCAAAACTTGTATACATCAATACAACAACCTTAAAATCTCTGCCAGAGAGAGAATATTTCTCTGGAATGGGAGAAGTGATCAAACACGGATTGATCAAAGATGCCGATTATTATGAATGGATCAAAGAAAATATAGATGCGATCAAGGCAAGAGAGCATGAAGCAGTGAAAGAAATGATCTATCAAAGCTGTCTGATCAAAGGCGGTGTGGTAGAACGTGATCCAAAGGAAAAGGGTGAGAGAGCGCTATTAAACTTTGGACATACTTTAGGGCATGCGATCGAGAAACTAAAGGATTTTACATGGCTTCATGGAGAGTGTGTGGCAGCTGGGTGCTGTCTGGCAGTAGAGATTTCTTGTATAAAAGGAAATATCAGTAAAGAAGAAGTTGATGATATCAAAGGTGTTTTTGAAGCATTTGATATGAATGGAGATATCAGTGAACTTTCAGCAGATGATATTGTAAAAACAACCAAATCCGATAAGAAGATGGTCGGAGATAAGATCAAATTTGTATTGTTAAGATCTGTCGGAGATGCATATGTTGATATGAGCGTGACGGATGATGAAATGAAACAAGTATTACAGGGATGAGTTTTTAAGGACGAGACATGAAGAAACAGATTCGTATTTATATATATATCATAGGGCTGATCTTGATCGATCAGTTAAGTAAAGTCTGGGCATTATCTGCACTTCGAGGTACAGAAGGGATCGTTGTGATCCCAAATGTATTTGAACTTTCTTATCTGGAGAATCGAGGGGCGGCTTTTGGAATCCTTCAGGATCATCAGATTTTCTTTGTATTGATCACAGTAGCTGCTGCAGTGATCTTAACATGGATCTATCGGAGAATACCACAGACGAAGAAATATATACCACTTCGTATCAGTTATGCATTGATCATGGCAGGAGCGTTTGGAAATCTGATCGACAGAGTATTCAGGGGATATGTGGTTGATTTCTTTTATTTTAAATGGATTGATTTTCCAGTCTTTAATGTTGCAGATATTTATGTGACCGTAACAATGATATTACTTTTGATCTTGATCTTATTTTTCTATAAGGAAGAAGATCTTGATTTTCTTAACAGGAAAGGAAAACATGGACGAGACAATAGAAATTAAAGTGACAAGTGAAATGGCAGGTAAGCGTCTGGATGTGGTGCTTTCGGAGCAGTGCAGCGATCTTACGAGAAGTTATATCAATAAATTGTGTAAGGAAGAACGTGCAGCATTAAATGGCAAGACTTCCAAAGGCAATAAGAAGTGTAAAGAAGGAGATGTGATCACCTTACAGGTTCCAGAACCGACAGAACTTGAGATTTTGCCAGAGGAGATGAATCTTGATATTGTCTATGAAGATCAGGATGTTATTTTGATCAATAAGCCCAAAGGCATGGTAGTGCATCCGGCAGCAGGACATTACAGTGGTACGCTGGTCAATGGATTGATGGCACATTGTAAGGATGATCTGTCAGGAATTAACGGAGTGTTAAGGCCTGGAATCGTGCATCGGATTGATAAAGACACAACAGGGATCCTGATCGTCTGTAAGAACGATATGGCACACCAAAGCATTGCCAAGCAGTTATATGATCATTCGATCACAAGAAAATATCATGCAATCGTTTATGGAAATATCAAGGAAGAAGAAGGGACAGTCAATGCACCGATCGGAAGAAGCTTAAAAGACCGCAAGAAGATGGGAATCGTCATGGATGGAAAACATGCAGTGACGCATTATAAGGTATTAAAACGTCTAAAGAAAGGTTTTACTTATATCGAATGTCAATTAGAGACAGGAAGGACTCATCAGATCCGTGTGCATATGGCATCGATCAAGCATCCATTGCTAGGAGATGATGTCTATGGACCAAAGAAGTCAAAGTATACACTGGAAGGGCAGTGTCTTCATGCGAAGGTCCTTGGATTCGTACATCCAAGAACTGGAGAATATATGGAGTTTGAAGTGCCTTTGCCAGAGTATTTTGAAAAATTACTGAACAAGCTGGATAATTAGAACAATCATAGGAGGAAAAACGGAATGAAACTTGGATTTATCGGATGTGGAAATATGGCACAAGCAATGATCACTGGAATTTTGACACAGAAAGTCGTAAGTCCACAGGAATTGATCGTATCCAATCCACGAGAAGAAAAAACAGCGAAACTAAAAGATGAATTTGGAATCATTACAACAACAGACAACAAAGAAGTGGCAAAACAATCAGATATTTTAGTGTTATCTGTAAAGCCACAGGTATACCCAGCTGTGATCAAAGAGATCAGAGATGAAGTAAGCTCAGAACAGATCATCGTAACGATCGCAGCAGGTGTTTCTATGGAAGCAGCAGAGCGTCAATTTGGAAAAGAAGTTAAGATCGTACGTGTGATGCCAAATACGCCAGCTCTGGTAGGAGAAGGAATGTCAGGACTATGCTGTAATGAATATGTAACGGAAGAAGAGTTTGACCTAGTACATAAGATTTTTGAAAGTTTTGGAAAAGCGGAAAAGATCACAGAGAATCTAATGGATGCCGTTGTTGGAGTCAGTGGAAGTGGTCCAGCCTATGTTTATATGTTTATTGAGGCAATGGCGGATGCAGCAGTTGCACAGGGACTGCCAAGAAAGCAGGCATATACATTCGCTGCACAGACATTACTAGGAAGTGCAAAGATGGTTCTTGAGACAGGACAGCATCCAGGAGAATTAAAAGATGCTGTATGTTCTCCAGCAGGAACAACGATCGAAGCGGTTAACGTTCTTGAGAAAAAAGGAATGAGAAGTGCAGTGATCGAAGCTGTGACTGCAGCAGCAAAGAAAAACCATCAATTAGGAAAAAAGAAAGAAAAATAAAAAAGTTCTTTACAAATCATAGAAACCTATGATATTCTATAAAAGTTAGTGAAACCGATACTCAGATTTGGGCACTCCAACCCTTTCCTGGTATCAGGCGATATAAGAATTTTAAGGAGGAAAACACAATGATTTCATCAGAAAAGAAAGCAGAAATCGTAGCTAAATACGGTAAAGACGCAAAAGATACAGGTTCACCAGAGGTTCAGGTAGCAATCTTAACAGCTAGAATCAACGAACTTCAGGATCACTTCAATCAGCATCCAAAAGATCATCATTCAAGAAGAGGACTTCTTAAGATGGTTGGTAAGAGACGTAACTTATTAGCTTACTTAAAGAGCAAAGATGTTGAAAGATATCGTTCATTAATCGAAAAATTAGGATTAAGAAAATAATCTTATCAATGAAGATATTGAAACTGCCGCATGGAATGTCATGCGGCAGTTTTTTATTGCATAGGAAATTTCGATGAAATCGCCAATAAAATAAAAATCATCTGGTTTTTTTAAACAAACCATGCTATACTAACTAAGTTACTGAGGCGTTTTCCGAGACTGCTGAAAAGCTTATTACAACATGAAGGAAGACAAGTAGTCGGTTTTTCAGTTGTTTCGGCGCCTTAAGACAAAAAATATAAAGGAGACGAACTATGACAAAACAGTTTAGTATGGAACTTGCAGGACGTACACTGATGGTAGAAGTTGGACGTGTTGCAGCACAGGCAAACGGTGCAGCATTTATGCACTACGGTGATACTGTTGTATTATCTACAGCAACAGCATCTGAAAAGCCAAGAGATGGAATTGATTTCTTCCCATTAAGTGTAGAATATGAAGAGAAATTATACGCAGTAGGTAAGATCCCAGGTGGATATTTAAAGAGAGAAGGAAAACCTTCTGAGAATGCAATTCTTACAGACCGTGTGATTGATCGCCCAATGAGACCACTGTTTCCAAAAGACTACAGAAATGACGTTGCATTAAACAACTTAGTTATGTCTGTAGATCCAGATTGCAGCCCAGAACTTACAGCAATGCTTGGTTCTGCGATCGCAACAGCAATTTCAGATATCCCATTTGACGGGCCTACAGCATCTACAATGGTAGGACTGATCGATGGAGAATTCGTGATCAACCCAACTTCTGCACAGAAAGAAGTTTCTGATCTTGCATTAACTGTTGCATCTACAAGAGAAAAAGTTATCATGATCGAAGCTGGTGCGAATGAAGTACCAGAAGATGTGATGTTAGAAGCAATCTTCAAAGCTCACGAAGTGAATCAGGAGATCATCCAATTCATCGATACGATCGTTGCTGAATGTGGAAAAGAAAAACATGACTACGAGCATCATATCGTAGATCCAGAGATGTATGATGATATGGTAGCTTTCATTACTCCAGAAGCAATGGAAGAAGCTGTATTTACAGATGACAAACAGACAAGAGAAGCAAATATCCGTGCGATCGAAGAAAAATTAGAAGAAAGATATGCTGAGAATGAAGAATGGTTAGCACAGATCGGTGAAGCTGTTTATGCATTCCAGAAGAAGACTGTCCGTAAGATGATCTTAAAAGATCACAAACGTCCAGATGGTCGTGATATCAAACAGATCCGTCCACTTCACGCAGAAGTTGACTGCCTGCCAAGAGTTCACGGATCTGCATTATTCCAGAGAGGACAGACTCAGGTTATGACAGTGACAACACTTGGATCATTATCTGAAGCACAGCGTCTTGATGGAATCGATGTAACAGAAACAACAAAACGTTATATGCATCACTATAACTTCCCTTCTTACTCTGTAGGAGAAACAAGACCAAGCAGAGGACCAGGACGTCGTGAGATCGGACATGGTGCATTAGCAGAGCGTGCGTTAGTTCCAGTATTACCAAGTGAAGAAGAATTCCCATATGCGATCCGTACAGTATCAGAGATCATGGAATCTAACGGATCTACATCTCAGGGAAGTATCTGTGCTTCATCTCTGTCATTAATGGCAGCAGGTGTTCCAGTGAAAGCTCCAGTTGCAGGTATCTCTGTTGGACTTGTAACAGGAGAAGGAGATGACGATTACATCATCTTAACAGATATTCAGGGACTAGAAGACTTCTTTGGAGATATGGACTTTAAAGTAGCAGGTACAGACAAAGGTATCACAGCGATCCAGATGGATATCAAGATTCATGGATTGACAGAACAGATCATCCGAGAAGCGATTGCAAGAACAAAAGAAGCAAGAACACATATCCTTCATGATGTTATGAATCCAGTGATCCCAGCTGCAAGAGACCACGTCGGAGAATTTGCTCCAAAGATCTCTCAGTATACGATCGATCCTGAGAAGATTTCAGAAGTTATCGGTAAACAGGGTAAAACGATCAATGGAATCATTGATGAAACAGGTGTTAAGATCGATATTGACGAAAGTGGACGTATTGATATCTTAAGCGAAGATCAGGCAATGATCGATAAAGCGATCAGCATCATCAAATCCATCGTAGAACCATTGAATGTTGGAGATATTTACGAAGGTGAAGTTGTAAGGATCATGAACTTCGGTGCATTTGTACAGCTTTCTCCAAACAAAGACGGAATGATCCACATTTCAAAACTTTCTAATGAAAGAGTTGAGAAAGTAGAAGATGTCGTGAATATCGGAGACAAAGTAGCTGTCAAAGTATTAGAGATCGACAAGATGGGAAGAATCAATCTGAAATTAGAAGAAAAGATTGAAGATTAATTAAGAATGACAAAACAGCTTTTTGTATGCGAAAGTGTATGAAAAGCTGCTTTTTTGTTCTATAAAATCTAAGCAGAGTACCACGTCCATATTTTAATATGGGCGTGGGTGAATGCGTCCTGACGGACACATCATCGTTTCCCCTGATTCTGAATATACTGTTTTATTGTGTGCAGACTGTTTTCACTAACAGATGAAATAAAATAACTATCCGACCAAAAATAAGGTTTCCAGTAATATTTTTTTAAAATGGTTTCGCCATACAACTTTCGTGCTTTTCGTGCTGTTTGTGTTTTTAAAACATTTGCAAGTTCCGCCGGTGAAGTTGTTGTATCAGCTTCCATCAGGATATGGACATGATCCGATTCGCCATTGATCTCTAGGATGTGAAACCCTCTTTGATCTGCTACATAGTGGATACGTTCATAAACAACATCTTTTACTTTGCCTGTTAAGACTGGATGTCTGTATTTTGTAACAAACACGATATGGTATTGCAATAAAAAGCAACTATGCCGGTTTATATAATAATCTGTATTATCTTTCTTTCGCATGACGTATCTCCTTTACAGCTAAACATACGTTTGGTATAATTGTACTATAAAAGTACGATATTTTCAACATATCAGAAAGGAGACAACCATATGGCATACCGTGTGACACAAAGAATCATTTCTTCGGATGATCTGTTATATCCATATTTTGACGATCTGTGCAGAAAGTCCAAGCTGTTGTACAATGCAGCTCTTTTTCGTGTGCGGAATATCTTTACCGGTTATGACAAAGAACATCGGACAGAGAACGAAGTCGAAGTCTTTCAAGAAGTTGCGTTATTACAACGATCTTATCCAAACATGCACGTCCGCAGAGTGATCTCTTATACACACCTTGAAAAGATGATGCGTGTCACAGAGAATGCAGATTTCTTTTCCGGACTTCCAAGACAGACAGCACAGCAGATGGTCAAACAGTCAGTCACAGATTTCAAAAACTGGCTTGCTTCTTTAAGAGAATATAAAAAGCATCCAGAAAAGTATCTGGGTAAGCCTAAGATGCCTCGCTATAAGAAAAGTGACCTGACGACTGTGATCATCACAAACCAGGATGCTGTCTTGTATCGGGACGATATCGGGATGTCCTTAAAACTGCCTTTGCAAAAGCAACGCTTGTACTTTTCAAATCTTTTTTCGGATCCTGTATTAAAAGAAGTCAAAATCAAACCGTATTATGGTCGTTTTTTACTCTGTCTGACACTGGAAGAACCAGATGTTGCATTTGATCCTTCCGGATCTCATGTATGTGCTATTGATCTTGGAACAGATAACTTCGCAGCGATCGTATGTGATGATTACTCATCCGCAATATACAAAGGCGGAGCTGTCTTATCCAAGATCCAATGGTTCCATAAACAGAGAGCAAAGTATGTCTCCATCATCACAAAAGGTCATGAAAAGAAACACGCTGTTTCCAAGCGGTTAAGAGACCTTTCTTTCCATTATGCCAATTTTGTGAAAGACCAGTGCCACAAGATCAGTCGTAGTATCATTGACTTCTGTATGGAACACCAGTGTGGAACACTGATCCTTGGTGTGAATCTGCTCTGGAAGCAGAGATCCAATATGAATAAGATCAACAACCAGAATTTTGTCTCCATGCCGATCACTCTCCTGCGGACAATGATCACATATAAAGCTCTGAATGCCGGTATCAGAATCATAGAGCAGGAAGAAAGTTATACTTCCAAAGCGGATCTGATCGCAAATGACAGGATCCCAACCTATGGTGTCGATGATAAGGATGCTTCGTTTTCTGGAAAGAGGATCAAACGTGGTTTATACCGTTGCTCTAACGGAATGATCTTAAATGCGGATTGTCACGCAGCAGCAAATATCATGCGGAAAGCGATCCCTGATATCTGGAAAGATACCAGAGATTATACGTTTCTTTCTGCTCCTGATGTGTATGGATTCCACAAACTGAATCTGAAAGGTATTCCCGTCAAAGGGATAGCGGCATAAGTGAATATGCCTTGATTGGTACGGACAGCCAATCTTTTGGTCAGGAATGGGTAACTGTCACGACTGTTAGAAGCCACTTCCATAGGAACTACTGTACCGCATGGGAGGGGTAATTCACAGGAGAATTTGATAACTTAAGTAAAATAAGAGGTATAAAACAAATGAAACATATTATATTAGCATCTGCTTCCCCAAGAAGAAAAGAAATCCTGGAACTTGCCGATCTGAAATTTGATGTTATGCCAAGCGATGCACAAGAGATCACAACAAAAACAGCGCCAAATGAAGTAGTTATGGAATTAGCATCGATCAAAGCGAAAGACATATATAAGAAATCAGAGAAACAAAGTATGGTCGTGGGAGCAGATACTGTTGTAGCCTATCAGGGGCAGATTCTTGGAAAACCAGCAGACGAAGCGGACGCAAAAAGAATGCTTACGATGTTAAGCGGACAGACACATGAAGTGTATACAGGAGTTTGCGTCATCGAAGATGGAAAAACAAAAACATTTTATGAAGAAACAAAAGTTACATTTTATGAGATCAGTGATGAGCAGATCGATCGTTATATCAAGACTGGAGAACCTATGGATAAGGCTGGATCTTATGGGATTCAAGGAAAAGCAGCTGTCTTTATCAAAGGGATCGAAGGAGATTACTACAATGTTGTAGGATTTCCAATTGCAAGATTTTTGCAGGAAATCACAAAATAGTTATGTATTTTTTCAAAATATGAGGGGAAAACCTTTGACGATATCTATGAATCTCTGTTATGATGTGAGATAAAGGCAAAAAATAGATATATTGATAGGAAATTTAAAGAAAGGGATTAGAAGAATGGGCAAGATTGCGATCGTAACAGATAGTAACAGCGGAATTACTCAAAAAGAAGGTAAAGAATTAGGAATCTCAGTGATTCCAATGCCATTTTATATTAACGAAGAATTATATTTTGAAGATATTACATTAACACAGGATGAATTTTATCAGAAGTTAAACGAAGATGAAGATATCAAAACATCTCAGCCTGCACCTGGAGATGTGTTGGATCTGTGGGAGAAGTTATTAGAAGACCATGATGAGATCGTGCACATCGCGATGTCCAGTGGATTAAGCAGTTCCTGTGCGACAGCGGCAATGTTAGCAGATGATTACGATGGAAAAGTTCAGGTTGTAGATAACCAGAGGATTTCTGTCACACAGAGACAGTCTGTCTTAGATGCGGCCAAATTAGCGGAAGAAGGAAAGTCAGCCAAAGAGATCAAAGACATCTTAGAAGCAGACAAATTAGATTCCGGAATCTATATCATGGTAGATACGTTAAAGTATCTGAAGAAAGGCGGACGTGTTACAGCAGCAGGAGCAGCCATCGGTACAGTGCTTGGAATCAAACCAGTTTTACAGATCCATGGCGAGAAGCTGGATGCATTTGCGAAGACAAGAGGTGTCAAACAGGCAAAGAAAAAGATGATCGCAGCAGTAAGAAAAGAGTTAGAAGAGCGTTTCCAAGATGGAGATTTTGGTAAACACGCATATCTTCAGTCTGCATATACAAAAGATGAAGAGGCAGCGCTCAAATGGAAAGAAGAACTGATGGCAGAATTTCCAGGAATGGAATTCCAGCAAGATCCGTTATCTTTAAGTGTTGCATGTCATATTGGTGCAGGTGCATTGGCGGTTGCTTGGACACATAAGATTGATGATTAATAGCATTAATCTTCTTTTCATCTCGAAGAAATGTAAACAAAACATGAATTTTACATGAAATCCTTGTGTGATCATAGCACAAGGGTTTCTTTTGTGTTACAATACAGTCAATTTCGATACAATAGATAGCAGGAGATAGATGTTATGGAAATGAAAAAAGTATTAAAATACGCAATGGAGATCGGAGAATGCATGCTAGTGTCAGGAGCAGGTGTTTCAAGGGTAGAAGATACGATTTCAAGAATCTGCAAGGCGTATGGAGCAAAAGAAGCCAATGTATTTTCTATCACATCAAGTATTGTAACAACGATCGAAGATGAAAAAGGAGAAATCTTAACGCAGACAAAGCGTATCAGGTCATATAAGACAGACTTTACCAAACTGGATGAGTTAAATCAGTTATCAAGATATATGTGCAAAGAACTTCCGGAAGAAGAGGAAGTAAAACGAAAGATTTCAGAGATTAAAAAGGGAAAAGTCGTCGTTTTTACAGAGGAAGTTCTTACATCAGCGGTCATTGCAGCAGCATGGACTTCATTTTATGGAGGTGGCATTACAGAAGGAATCATAGCAATGATCGCAGGGGCATTTGTCGCGGTTCTTGCAAGATATATTAAGATCTTAGCACCCAACGAAATGGTATTAAACTTTCTATTATCATTTTTTGTTGCAGCATTTGCATATATCAGTGCAAAATTCGGACTGACGGAGGATTATGGAAAGATCATCATCGGTAATATCATGCTGTTGGTTCCTGGAGTTGCATTTGTTAATGCACTTCGGGATATGATCGGTGGAGACATGATGTCAGGAATCTTAAGAGTCTGTGAATCGATACTGTTAGCTGTATTCCTTGCAGCAGGTTCTTTTATGGCATTGATGTTCTTAGGAGGTGTGTTATAAATGAAAGCAGAGATCATACAGGTACTGGCAAGTTTTGTCGGAAGTTTTGGATTTGCAGTACTTTATAATCTTCGAGGGAAAAAACTTTGTATGGCTGGGATTTCTGGGATGGTATCATGGATCGCCTATCTTATCGTGTGGAATGAGATGCCAAGTACATTTGTGGCGAATCTGGCAGCGGCCGCAGTTGCGACGATTTATGCAGAAACAATGGCAAGGATCTTAAAAACTCCTGTAACAGTATTTTTGATCACGGGAATCATTCCATTAGTACCAGGTGGAAATTTATACTATACGATGAATTATGTCTTGGCAAAACAGTGGCATTTATTTTATTTATATGGGCAAAAAACATTGCTGATCGCAGTGGCGGTTGCGGCAGGGATCATGACAGCATCTTCTGTTTACGGAATTTGTGCATCCGTATGGAAATACTGCAAAAAAGAGATATGAGCAATCTAAGAATAAACCTCACAGATTTTGCATAAGATAAGAAAAACGAAAGTGTGCAGGTATCGTATGGAACAGGATGAAAAGTTTGAAAATCAATTAAATCTTGCTCTGGATCTTAGCGAAGAAGAACGGGAGAGATCCAAAGATTTAGATGCAGGATACGATAAAGAAACGGATCAGTGGGAGATCATATTTCGCTACGCAGGCACACTTGATACGATCAGATGGTCAGACACAACGAGGATCGAACCGTTGAGTATGGGTTATGCGATCGCCTATATAAAAGAAGACGAGTTGGAAGCATTTGGGGCAAATGAACAAGTTATTTATATAGAAAAACCGAAAAATCTATTATTAAGTCGACAGCCATCGATAGCCGCATCTTGTATGTTGTCGGTCAAGAATCCACCTCTTTCATTGACTGGAAGAGGTGTTTTTGTCGCTGTGATCGATACAGGGATTGATATTTTTCACCCGGATTTTATAGATGAAAATGGAGATACTAAGATTTATGCACTATGGGATCAAACGGTCAAAGGAAGTCCGCCTAAACCATTTCTTAACGGAAATCTCTATACAAAAGAAGAAATCAATAAAGTATTGCACTCAGAAAGTGGAAGATACGATTTTCGGAGCAGAGATCGATCTGGGCATGGAACACATGTAGCTTCAATCTGTGCCGGGATAAACGGGGTTGCACCAGAGGCAGAACTGATCGTTGTGAAATTGGGAGATACGAGAGAAAAAGGTTTCCCAAGGACGACACAATTGATGACAGCATTACAATATGTGATCAATGAAGCATCACAGGCAGGACGGCCGGTTGCGGTCAATATCAGTTATGGACATAATTATGGAGATCACAGAGGAAATTCCTTGTTAGAAAGATTTATATCACAGATCGCACAGCAATGGAAATGTACGATCTGCATTGGAACAGGAAATGAGGGAAATAGTGGAAAGCATAAACAAGGAAAGCTGATCAAAGAAGAACAAAAAATCTTATTGGATATTGCACCATTTGAGCAGAATCTAAATCTCCAGATATGGAAAGATTTCGTGGATGAGTTAAGAATACAGCTGGAATCTCCATCGGGAATATCTTATGAGATCACAGATAAACAGGGAAAGTCACAATATGCATATGGAAATACGATCGTCTTTGTATACAATGGTTATCCAACACCGTACAATGTAAGGCAGGAAATATTCCTTAGTTTTATTGTGCAGGAAGGAAATCATATAGAGAGTGGACAATGGAATCTTACATTGATTCCACGAAATATCAGAAATGGGGAATATCAGATGTGGCTTCCGGTATCCTTAGGAAGTAATCAGGAAACTAGATTTTTAGAGCCAGATAAAGAGTTTACTTTAACAATCCCATCAACTGCAGAAAAAGTGATCTCAGCAGGTGCGTATGATGTCAGATATCAGTCCTATGCAGATTTTTCGGGGCGGGGTGATCAAAGATATGGTGTAAAGAAACCAGATCTTGTGGCACCTGGAGTTGGAATTTTGGCAGCAGCACCGGGAGGCGGTGAAAACAGTTTGTCCGGGACGTCAATGGCAACGCCATTTGTCACAGGAGCGGCAGCTCTTTTGATGGAATGGGGGATCATAAGAAAAAATGATCCTTATTTGTATGGAGAGCGGATCAAAGCTTATTTTCATAAAGGTGCAAGGAAAATGAATGGATTTTTGGACTATCCAAACAATGAAATTGGATATGGAAAATTATGCGTGGCAGCTAGTTTGTATAAATAGAAGAACTTACGAAAAAAAATACAAATGATATTTGTAATTTTTGTATCATATTTCCAATTTATATGATAAAATTAATAACACACTGGGAATACGAAAGGGGAAGAGACAATCATGAAAACAGAAAGATTTGATAAGAAACTGTTTAAACAGGAAGTACTCAATAATCTAAAGACTCAGTTCAGAGTTGAGCTTAATAATGCATCCCAGCAGCAGATTTATCAGGCTGTGGCTTATGCCCTAAAAGAGTGGATCATTGAGGACTGGATGGATACTCAGAAGACCTACGAAGAGAAAGACCCAAAGATTTTATATTATATGTCCATGGAATTCCTGATGGGAAGAGCACTTGGAAATAACCTCATTAATATGAGTATGTATGGAGAAGTGAAAGAAGCACTCGATGAATTAGGCGTAGATCTGAATGCCGTTGAAGACCAGGAACCAGACCCAGCACTTGGTAATGGTGGTCTTGGAAGATTAGCAGCATGTTTCCTTGATTCATTGGCAACACTTGGATATGCAGCCTATGGATGTGGAATCCGCTATCAATACGGAATGTTCAAACAGAAGATCAAAGACGGATATCAGATAGAAGTACCAGATGAATGGTTAAAGAATGGAAATCCATTTGAATTAAAACGTCCGGAATATGCCAAAGAAGTACGTTTCGGTGGAAATATCCGTACAGAATATGATGAAGCAACTGGAAGAACCAACTTCATTCAGGAGAACTATCAGTCAGTTATGGCAGTCCCATTTGACTATCCGATCGTAGGATATGGAAATCATATCGTTAATACATTAAGGATCTGGGATGCAGAAGCGATCACTGACTTCCAGCTGGATTCTTTTGATAAAGGTGAATATGACAAAGCAGTAGAACAGAAGAACCTTGCAAAGAACATCGTAGAAGTATTATATCCAAACGATAATCACTACGAAGGAAAAGAGCTTCGTTTAAAACAGCAGTATTTCTTTGTATCTGCAAGTTTACAGGCAGCAGTAGCCAAATATAAGAAAAACCACGATGACATTACAAAACTTTACGAGAAGATGACGATCCAGATGAACGATACTCATCCAACAGTATCTGTTGCAGAACTTATGAGAATCTTAATGGATGAAGAAGGTCTTGGATGGGATGAAGCATGGGAAGTTACAACAAAGACTTGTGCATACACAAATCATACGATCATGGCAGAAGCGTTAGAGAAATGGCCAATCGACTTATTCTCAAAATTACTTCCTAGAGTATACCAGATCGTAGAAGAGATCGACCGTCGTTTCGTAAACAAGATCCGTGAGATGTATCCAGGAAACGAAGAGAAAGTCAAGAAGATGGCGATCCTTTGGGATGGACAGGTACGTATGGCACATATGGCGATCGCAGCAGGATATTCTGTCAATGGTGTTGCAAAACTTCATACAGAAATCTTAAAGAATCAGGAATTAAAAGATTTCTATCAGATGATGCCAGAGAAATTCAACAACAAGACAAATGGAATCACACAGAGACGTTTCTTAATGCATGGAAACCCATTACTTGCAGATTGGGTAACAAAGAAACTTGGAACAGACACATGGGCAACAGACCTTTCTTTAATGTCAGGACTGAAGAAATATGTGGATGATCCAAAAGCTCAGAGAGAATTTATGGATATCAAACTGCAGAATAAAAAACGTCTTGCAAAATATATCTTAGAACACAATGGCGTAGAAGTTGATCCAACATCCATCTTTGATGTACAGGTAAAACGACTTCATGAATACAAACGTCAGCTGATGAATATTTTACATGTGATGTATCTGTATAATCAGTTAAAGAAGAATCCAAATATGAAGTTCTATCCAAGAACATTTATTTTTGGTGCTAAGGCAGCAGCTGGATACCTTCGTGCAAAACAGACGATCAAACTGATCAACTCTGTAGCTGATAAAGTAAATAATGATGCATCCATTAAAGGTAAGTTAAAGGTTGTATTTATTGAAGATTATCGTGTATCTAATGCAGAATGGATCTTTGCGGCAGCAGATGTCAGCGAACAGATTTCAACAGCATCCAAAGAAGCATCAGGAACAGGTAACATGAAGTTCATGTTAAATGGTGCACCAACACTTGGAACAATGGATGGAGCGAATGTAGAGATCGTTGATGAAGTTGGAGCTGAGAATGCATTTATCTTCGGTATGAGCTCAGAAGAAGTTATCAATTATGAGAATAACGGTGGATATCATCCATATGAGATTTACCAGAAAGATAAAGACATCCATGAAGTCTTAGATCAGTTAGTAGATGGAACATATGCAAATGGTGATCCAGAACTTTACAAAGATCTGTACCAGAGTCTGTTATTTGGTGATACAGGAAGCCAGGCAGATATGTACTTCATCTTAAAAGACTTCCGTTCATATGCAGAAGCTCAGAAGAAAGTAGAAGAAGCATATAGAGATACAAAAGGATGGGCTAAGATGGCGATGACCAACACAGCAGGATGTGGCAAGTTCTCATCTGACCGTACAATTCAGGAATATGTTGATGATATCTGGCACTTAGATAAGATCAGATAGTCTTATATAGAGTCTTGAAATATAGTATTGAATATGATAAGTTAAGAGGAAGAGTTCCCAAAGGAGGAACTCTTCCTCTGTTCATGTAAAAATAGATGATAAAATATTTCAAAAAAATTGCAAAAATATTAAGAACGTGTTAAAATTCGAATATAAAAAAGAAATATCAAGAATAAAGATGAAAAACAAAGAAAGGGAGTAACAAATGAGGAACATTATAAGGAAACTTGCAGTGTGCTTTCTGGCATGGATATTGGTCTGCACAACAGTTGTAACTGGGCATGGAATGCATACGGCAAAAGCAGCACAGACATTTAAGATTCATTTTATTGATGTCGGATGTGCAGATGCTGCGTTATTACAGTATGGAGAAGGAACAGAAGCAAAGTATGCATTGATCGATACAGGAGCAAACCAGTATCATAATACAAAGGATACGACGATTGATACCACAAAGACACCAGTCTATGAATATTTAAATAAGATGGGAGTAAAACATCTGGAATTTATACTTCTGACACATCCTCATCAGGATCATATTGGAGGTATGGAGAAGATTCTTTCTGATACAACGATTAAGATCGATAAGATTTATGGGAATGATCTGAATATTCAGTACTTGAAAAGCAGCGAGGATAAGAGTAAGCAGTCTTCAGATGAAACAAATTGGACAGAATTTGATACCAAAATATACAAGAATTTTAAAGCAGCTTTAGAAGCAAGAAATAAACTTGCTGAAGAAGCAGAAGACAAAACAGAGAAAGAAAATCTAAAAGTAGATTATGTAGTGCCAACTGCAGGAGAAACAATTAGTCTTGGAGAAGCAAAAATGACATTCTATGGTCCATTAGAGAATGATTATCAATATGGTAGAAAGGTTGATTTGAATACAAGACAGGAAAATAAATATTCTATCGTTACAAAGATCGTTTACGGAAGCAACTCTTTCTTAATGACCGGAGATGCCCAGAAAGAAACGATCGAGAAGATCATCGCGAAGGGATATGATCTGACAGCACAGGTGCTCAAGGAGCCACATCATGGATTTCAGGATGTCACAGAAGAAGAGTTAGCCAATGGCTACCAGTATTCTGATCATAAAACAGTGATCGATGCATCACAGGCTAGTATTGCGATCATCAGTAATGGATACATGAATACAGGTGGTGTTCCATATACAAAAGTCTTAAGAGACTTATCAAAATTAGATGTCTATGAGACAGGAGACCGTGGAACGATCATTGTAACATCCGATGGCTCACAGTTATCTATCCAGACAGAGAAAGGAGATAACCAGCCAAGTGTCAAAGGAAAGGAAAGTGATGATGAAACATCATCCCCAGTGATGAAATCCATGAATATCACAGCAAATACAACAAAGCCATTGACAGCAACGAGTGTGGATGCTGCGAATACTTATAATCGTTATGAAAAGAAGAATATCACAGTAAGATTTTCAGGAACAGCCCAAGGATTTACAAAGCTGACAAGCATTGAATATAAGTTTGTGCCAAAAGGTGTGAATAATAAAACCATAGCATATAAGACAGGAAGTTCCTATACAGTCAAAAATGGAAATTGTGGAAGGTTTTATGTAAGATATAATACACCATTAGGATCAACAGAGATCAAACTTCCTGGATTTACAGTTGATACGAAAGCACCAACCAGTGTGAAGATCAAAGCGAATAAGTCAGGGATCAAAACACTGTCAACATCTGCAAAGAACACTTACAGTAAACGAATCAAGAAGTCTGTTAAATTTACATTTAGTGCTAATTATGGAACCAGTGGAAAATCCATGACACAGTATAAGTTTGTACCAAGAGGAAAAAAAGCTTCCAAGTACAAATGGAAAACAGCAAATAGTGTAACTTATAAGACAAGAAATAAAAAAGTTCGTTTATATGTAAGATATATTGATAAATCTGGAAATATCACAACAAAGAAGACAAACGGATTTTACGTAACTAAGAAATAACAAAGAAAACGCTAGGATGGAAGTATGAAATATTTTACAAAGAAGATCATAGCGGTACTGCTGACAGTGATGCTTACAGGCATCACTGTTTTGCACGTATCGGGAGGTCAAACGATCAAAGTTAATGCAGCACAGACATTTAAGGTTCATTTTATCGATGTGGGGGCCGCTGATGGAGCTTTGCTTCAATATGGAGAAGGAGAAAACGCGAAGTATGCCCTGATTGATTCTGGGGCTTATTCTTATGAGACAACAGATTACGATACGATCGATGTATCAGACCGTGTGCACCAGTATTTACTGGATCATGGAGTAAAGCATCTGGAATTTGTTGTTCTTACTCATCCACATGGAGATCATATCGGTGGAATGAAAAAGATACTAGAAGATAAGAATATTACGATCGATACGATTTATGGAAATCCATTAGAGTTTGAATATCTGGAAAGCAGCGAAGATAAAGAAAAGCAAACAGAAGAAACAGCTCGATGGACAGCATTTGATACACAGACGTATCAGACATTTAAGAAGAAACTAGAGAAGAGGAATTCATATCAAGACGCATCATTGCATATCCAATATGTTGTGCCACAGGCCGGAACATCCATAAAATTAGGGGAAGCGGTAATGACTTTTTATGGTCCGTTAGACAATACCTATAGGTATGGAAGAGCACAGGATGCACCTAATTTAAATACAAGACAGGTAAATAAATATTCAATAGTGACGAGGATCGTTTATGGCAGTAATTCATTTTTAATGACAGGCGATGCACAGCAGGAAACGATCAAAAAGATTGCAGCCAGAGGTTACGATTTAAGTGCACAGGTATTAAAGCAGCCACATCATGGATATCAGGATGTTCGTTTGCAGGATAAACCGAAAGGTCGTTATGTATACGATTCGGATCATAAGTATCTGATCGATCGAACAGGTGCAAGTATTGCGATCATCAGTAATGGATATAAAAATGTAAACCAGACACCAGAGAGCAATGTACTTCGTGATCTGTCAGGAATGGATGTTTATCAGACATCAGATAAAGGAACGATCGTAGTATCGTCTGATGGTAAGAATCTAAGTGTGTCAGCACAAAAAGGCGGCAATGTACCAAGTCATGCGGGCTATGTAGTGAAACAGAAGCGTACCCCATTGATGCAGAAAGTTACAGTGCAGGCAAATACAAAGAAGAAAATGACACCACTTCGTTCTGAAGCCTCTGCAGCATATCAGCATTATGAGAGAAAAAACATCAAGATCAGGATTTCAGCACAGGCAAAAAGCTTCACAAATATAAAACAGATTCAGTACAAATTTGTGAAAAAAGGAACTTCCAAAGGAAGTGTGCCATACAAAAACGGTACAACATTAACGATTAAAGATGGTATGATAGGCAGAGTCTATGTGAGGTTTGTCACAGATGCAGGGATAGATGAGATGCAGCTTCCAGGAATTGCAGTAGATAAAAAAGCACCAACAAAGACGAAGATCAAGGTTAACCGATCAGGGATCAAGACGTTGAAAACGTCAACAAAAACGTCTTACAATAAAAAAATCAAAAAGTCAGCCAAATTTGTATTTTCAGCATCCTATGGAATCAGCGGGAAATCAAAGACACAATATAAGATCGTGCCCAAAGGCAAAAAAGCATCCAAATATCGATGGAAAACGGCGAATAAGATAACCTACAAAAAGAAGAACAAAAAAGTGAGTATCTACGCAAGATTTATCGATAAATGTGGAAATATCACACAGCGAAAGAGTTCTGGATTCTATATTACAAAATAAGGGAAGAAAGATATAAGAAGGCTTAGCTTGTATGCGAAAAGAGAATTTGTTATACTAAGAGGCAGAAGAATTAAAAATGCAAAGCAGGAGGGAATGTTAAGAACCTAAAACAATTGATAAATGTGATTAAAAGTGTTTAAATATACTCAAAGGAGAGTGCTATAATGAATACATCAAATATCACAAATTATAAGCCAAAAGATTTTGCTGAACTTTTAGGCGTATCTGTTAAGACATTACAACGTTGGGACAGAGAAGGAACTCTAAAAGCAAACCGAACTCCAACTAATAGACGCTATTACACTTATGACCAGTATCTACAATTTAAAGGTATAAATACTGAAAATGATAAGCGTCAGGTAGTTATTTATGCTAGAGTGTCTACAAGAAATCAAAAAGTTGATTTACTAAATCAAGTTGCATTTTTAAGACAGTTTTGTAACCCATAAAGATGGATTTATTAGATTTGGTTATGATTGGTTTGAAAAATTCTGTATGAAGTTTAATACGACTATAGTGGTAGTAAACAATGAGGAACTATCACCACAAGAAGAACTTGTGCAGGATATTGTTTCAATACTCCATGTGTTCTCTTGTAGGCTGTATGGGCTTCGTAAGTATAAAAAACAAATAGAAAGGGATGAGGAAATTGCTAAAGAGCTTCAAGACAGAAATAAATCCAACAGAGGAGCAGAAAGCCAAAATTCGTAAAACAATAGGAACTTGTAGATATATTTACAACTTCTACCTTGCTCATAATAAAGAGCTTTATAATAAAGGCGAAAAGTTTATGAGCAGTAACCAATTTAGAGTATGGCTTAACAATGAGTATCTTCCAAAGCATCCAGAATGTTTTTGGATTAAGGAAGCTTATTCAAAAGCAGTAACACAAGCAGTAAATAATGGACAAGCCGCATTTATAAGATTTTTTAAACATCAGAGTAGTTTCCCTAGATTCAAAAAGAAGAATAGATCTGATGTGAAAATGTATTTTGTAAAGAACAATCCAAAAGATTGCCGTTGTCAAAGACACAGGATCAATATTCCATCACTTGGTTGGGTTCGCATTAAAGAAAAAGGATATATTCCAACAACAAAAGATGGATATGTAATTAAAAGCGGTCATGTGTCAATAAAAGCTGGTAGATACTATGTTTCAGCTCTTGTAGAAATCCCAAATAACAAGATAGCTAATAGTTTCAATGAAGGAATTGGTATCGACCTAGGGATAAAGGATTTTGCCATTGTTTCCAATGGTAAAATTTATAAGAACATTAATAGATCAGTAAGATTAAAAAAACTTGGAAAACAACTTATTCGAGAACAGAAAAATCTTTCTCGAAAGTATGAAAATTTAAAGAAAGGAGAATCTACTCAAAAAGCAAATATACAAAAACAGAGGCTTAAAGTACAGAAACTTCATCATAAAATTGATAACATTCGTACGGATCACATCAATAAAACAATCGCAGAGATAGTGAAAACCAAACCATCTTATATAACGATAGAAGATTTAAATATATCAGGAATGATGAAGAACAAACATCTTTCAAAGGCAGTTGCTTCGCAGAAGTTTTATGAATTCAGAATAAAGCTTCAGGCGAAATGCAATGAAAACGGAATTGAACTTCGAGTTGTAGACAGATGGTATCCATCATCTAAAACCTGTCACTGTTGCGGAGCAATCAAGAAAGATTTAAAACTTTCAGATAGAATTTTCAAATGTGATTGTGGTTATACCGAAGATAGAGATTTCAATGCTGCACTTAATTTGAGAGATGCTATGACTTACGAAGTTGCATAAATAAACGCAAACGTAGGTATGTACCGAAGGCTATTTCGGGAATTTACGACTATGGAGTGTACAAGAACTTGTGAGTAGATATGATTTCGGTCAATCCAAAGCATACACGATGAAGTAGTAAGTAGAACTCGTGAGAGTCTACGTTATCTCGATGTGAGTATGTTTAATCACATTTTGAGTAGCAGAAAGATTATGAACAGTAAAGGAAAAGGAATCATTACAGCAGTTATAGTTGTCCTGATCGCGCTGGCTGCTTTTTGTGGATTTGGATATATCAGCCAAAGAATGACAGCAAGCGAAGGAATTACATATCTTGATAAGAAAGAATATCAGAAAGCATACGAACAATTTGACCATGCAGCAGGGAAATTCACTCTCATTTTCACAAAACAAAAGAAAGATGTTTTATTCTATGAAGGAGAGGCTCTTTACCAGATGGGAGAGTATGGGAAAGCCATAGAGATCTATGATGAGCTGATCGATCATGGAGAAAGCAAGGCATATTCTTTGAAAGCATATTGCCTTGCCCAGCAGAAGAAGCTAAACAAAGCAATAGATGTATGTGATCAGGGAATAAAAGAGCATCCAGACGATGGAGAGATCTATTGTACAAAATATGCGGTGTTAGCAAAGCAGGAGAAGTATACACAAGGGCTAAAAGTGATCGAGAGAGCATTAAAACAGAAGGAGCTTGAGAATAAGAAGGAAGTTTTATTCGCTAGGATCAGTGCGTATGAATCCATGTTTGATTTTGATACAGCATATCGTTATGCAAAAGCTTATGTAAAAGCCTATCCAAAGGATGCAAATGGCAAGAAAGAGCTGACATTTTTGGAGACACGATAATTTCGTGACAATTTCATGATAAGAGTTAGGAAGGACGAAAGTCCTTCTTTTTTTGTGCAGAAACAGAAAAGATCAATTGAAAATTGTGCAAAATATACAAAAATAGAAAGCAAAAATCATGACTTTATACAAAAAATAAAATTTTACGAAAAATAAGTTGACGAAATTTAGGTTTATGACTATAATCAAGATACAAAATAAAATTTCACATGAGACAAAAGTAAAAAAATAAATTTCGTGCTAAAGGAGGAAGAGCAATGAAGTTAATTGTATCAGCCCATGGAATGTTGGCAAAAGAGGTTGTGAATTCTGCGGGAATGGTGTTCGGAGCAATTGATGATCTTGACATCGTAACATTTGTTCCAGGTGAGAATGCAGAGACATTAAAAGCCAGATACAAAGAATTGATCGATGGCTATAAGGAAGACGAAGAAATTTTATTCCTTGTAGATTTATTTGGAGGAAGTCCTTATAATGCAGCATTTGAGACCGTGATCGGACAAGATCGAATGGATGTTATTACAGGATTGAGCTTACCAATGCTGATCGATGTTGTAGGAATCAGAACAATGGAAGAAGATATCAAGGCTGGCGAAGTATATGACAAACTTTCAGGAGATTATGTGAAATCATGCAAGAAATTGCTTGGTAATACAAACGAAGATGAAATGGAGGATGATGAACTATGAAAATCAATTTAGTAAGAATCGATGACAGACTGATCCATGGACAGGTCGCAACCGTTTGGTCCAAAGAAGCAAACGCACAGCGAATCATCATTTGCAGTGATGAAGTAGCAAAAGACCAGATCCGTAAAACATTACTTTTACAGGTGGGACCTCCAGGAGTAAAAGTAAGCGTTGTAGACGTAGCAAAAGCAGTTCGTGTTTACAACAATCCAAAATATGAAAAGGACACAGTATTCTTCTTATATACATGTCCACAGGATGTTCTGCGAATGGCAGAAGCAGGGGTTCCGATCAAGAGTGTTAACATCGGAGGAATGGCATTCAAGACAGGAAAGACTCAGATTACAAAAGCAGTATCTGTTGATGAAAGCGATATCGCAGCATTTAAGAAACTGCATGAGATGGGAATTGAATTAGAGATCCGTCCGGTAGCCACAGACAAAAAAGTAGATCTTATGAGCAAGATTGAAGGCATCGAAGGATAAGAGAGATACAAAGGAGGATTTAAAAATGGGAATATCTACAGTTCAAATCGTTTTATTAGTTATTTTTGGATGTATCGCTGGAATGGGAAGCGTGCTTGATTCCTTCCAGACACATCGTCCACTGATCGCATGTACAGTTGTTGGATTGATTTTAGGAGATGTAAAAACAGGTATCTTACTTGGAGGTACACTGGAAATGATCGCTCTTGGATGGATGAACATCGGAGCAGCACAGTCTCCTGACTCAGCATTAGCAAGTATCATTTCTACGATTCTTGTAGTTGTAGGACATCAGTCTGTAGCAAATGGTATCGCGATCGCACTTCCAGTTGCAGTTGCAGGTCAGGTGTTAACAGTATTTGCTCGTACAGCAACAATCTTCTTCCAGCACGCAGCTGACAAATATGCAGAAGATGCAAACTTCAAGATGCTTGATATCTGTCATGTAGCTGCATTGGTCGTACAGGCACTTCGTGTAGCGATCCCTACATTCTTAGTAGCAGCAGTTGTAAGCCCAGAAGGTGTACAGACATTATTAAACAGCATTCCGAAAGTAGTAACTGGTGGATTAACAGTTGCAGGTGGAATGATCGTAGTCGTAGGTTACGCAATGGTATTAAACATGATGGGTGCAAAATACTTAATGCCATTTTTCTTCCTTGGATTCGTAATTGCAGCGTTTACAGAATTTAACTTAGTTGCATTCGGAATCATGGGTGCGGTATTCGCAATCGTATATGTACAGTTAAATCCTAAATTCCAGACACCAGTGGCAGCACCAGTAACAGCAGGTGCAGGTGGCAGCGATGATCTGGATGATGATCTAGACGACGAACTTGACTAAGAAAGAGGAGGAATTTAAAGATGAGTGAAAAGAAATTAACAAAAGGCGATAGATTTAATATGTTCATGAGAACAAACCTTCAGCAAGCATCATTTAACTACGAAAGAATGCATGCATTAGGTATGTGCTTCGACATGGTACCAGCTATTAAAAGATTATATGATACAAAAGAAGAACAAGTAGCAGCATTAAAGAGACATCTGACATTCTTCAACGTAACACCAGCAGCTGTAGGACCAGTCTTAGGTGTAACAGCAGCGATGGAAGAAGCAAAAGCAAATGGAGCAGATATCGATGAAGGAACGATCGGAAGTATCAAGATTGGTTTAATGGGACCTTTCTGTGGAGTTGGTGATCCAATCTTCTGGGGAACATTAAGACCGATCACAGCAGCGATCGGTGCATCCTTAGCATTAACAGGAAGTGCATTAGGACCAGTATTATTCTTCTTAGCATTCAACATCGTACGTATGGCAGCACTTTACTTTGGACTTGAATTCGGATACAAAAAAGGATTAGACTTTGTAAAACATTTAGCAGGAAATATGTTACAGAAAGTCACAGAAGGAGCTTCTATCCTTGGACTGTTCGTCATGGGTGCACTGGTATCTAAATGGACGACGATCAACGTACCACTTGTAGTATCTAGAGTAACAACAAACGGAAAAACAACAGTAACAACAGTACAGAATATCTTAGATCAGTTATTACCAGGATTATTAGCATTAGTTTTAACCTTGGTCGTATCTAAATTATTAAAGAAAAACATCAGTCCGATCGCAATTATCTTTATTTTATTTGCAGTAGGAATTGTTGGATATGGATTAGGAATTTTGGCATAATCTGTTAGGGGGAAAGTTATGAAAACAAAGGCAGTAAGACTTTACGGAGAAATGGATTTAAGACTGGATGAATTTGAACTGCCAGAGATGCAAGATGATGAAATTATGGCAGAGGTTGTAACAGACAGTTTGTGTATGTCCAGTTACAAAGCGATCACCCAGGCACAAAAACACAAAAAAGTACCAGATGATATCAGTGAAAATCCAATCATTTTAGGACACGAATTTTGTGGGACGATCAAAAAGGTCGGTAAAAAATGGAAAGATCAGTATCAGGAAGGTGACAAATTTGTCATTCAGCCTAACATTGGAGATATCAGAGGCTATGCCCCAGGATATTCTTTCCATCATATGGGAGGAGATGCCACAACGATCATTTTTTCTGATCAGGTTATGGAAAATGGTTCACTATTAAAATACAACGGAGATTCCTTCTTTGAAGGATCTCTCGTTGAACCACTGTCATGTGTCGTAGGTGCATTTAATGCACAGTATCATATGAAGAAAATGTATTCATATGAACATGTGATGGGAATTAAAGAAGGTGGAGCGATCGCACTTCTCGGTGCAACAGGACCAATGGGATTTTTAGCAATCGACTTTGCAATCCATGGACCAAAGAAACCAAAGACATTGGTTGTCACAGGAAGAACACAGAAGAAGATTGATATGGCAGCAAGATTATACACAGTAGAAGAAGCAAAGAAGAATGGTGTAAAGCTTGTATATGTCAATACAAGAGATATAGCAGATGTCAATAAAGAGCTACGTAAATATTCAGAAAAAGGATTTGATGATGTCTTTATTTTTGCACCAAATGAAGAAATGGTAACATACGGAGTTAAAATGTTAGCATTCGATGGATGTTTGAATTTCTTCTCAGGGCCTGCTGATCAAGAATTTTCATCCAGAGTAAATTTCTATAATATTCATTATAATTCTACACATTTTGTGGGAACAAGTGGTGGAAATACAGAAGATATGAAACAATCCATTGAACTGATCGAGAACAAGACAGTCAATGTTGCAAAGATCGCAACACATATATTAGGGCTTGACCATGCGGTTGAAACAACAAAGGTGTTACCAGAACTTGAAGGAAGTAAAAAAATTGTCTATACGCACAAAAAATTTCCATTAACAGAGGTTGACAAATTCGATGAAAACAGCGATGATAAGTATATCAGAGAATTAAAATCAATCGTAGAACGCAATGGTAATTTATGGAGCGGTGAGGCAGAAAGGTATTTCATACAGAATGCTCCTGAGATTTAGAAGGGAGTAGTATGAGTAGTGATATCTTAGTTAGAGACCAGATTTTTTCAACATATGATAGTTTATATGATGCAGAGAAGAAAGTAGCCGATTATCTGATCAGTCATCCATCCGAAGCAATCGAGATGTCTGTATCAGAACTTGCATCTCACTGTGATGCAAGCCAGGCAACGATCATCCGTTTTTGTAAGAAGATCGGGTGTAAGGGATTTCATCAGTTGAAGATCAAGCTGGCCGGAGAACAACGACAGCAGGAAGAACAGGTGATATCGAACGAGATCGATATCGATCAGATGGACAAATCACTCAATAATATCATGATCAGTAAAGTGGAAGAGATCAAAGCGACGTTTCACAATTTTAATCCAGAAGAATTAAGAGAGATCGTGGATCTGATCATACATGCCAATCTGATTGAATTCGCTGCGATGGGAGATACGATCCCAATCGCACTGGATGGATCTTACAAGTTCAATCAGTTAGGATTGAAAGCAGTTAGTTCAACAATCTGGGAGAGTCAGGAAGCATTTTCCAGAACTTTGAGAAAAGGTGATGTATTTTTTGCGATTTCCGCCTCTGGAGCATCCAAAAGACTTGTGAAGATGGTAGAGATCGTGAAAGATAATGGTGTAACAACAATTGCGATCACCAATCAATCCAAATCGCCACTTGCAGAGTTATGTGATCATGTTTTGCTGACAGCAACAAGAGAACACATTTTCCATGATCAGGTTAGTTTCACAAGAATGGCAGCGATGTCAGTGATCGACACACTGTTCTTATTACTGTTCTCCACAAAATGGGATTCATTTGAGAATGTGGCACAACACGAGCAGTCTGTTGCAGAAGAAAAATTATAAAAGGAGATCATAACGATGAATAACGATTGGTTAGAATTAGAAGGGAAGACAGTCATCGTCACAGGCGCAGCATCCGGAATCGGGAAGGCAGTTGCGCAGGAGTTTTTGAATATTGGGGCGAATGTAGTTATTTCTGATATGGCAGAGAATGCACCAGAGATGGATGCAAAAGAAGGCCAGTTATTATATGTAAGAACAGATGTAACAAAAGTTTCTGATGTTGAAGCTATGGTAGCAAAAACAATAGAAACATTCGGAACAATTGATGTACTAGTGAATAATGCAGGAATCAATATTCCACGTCTGTTAGTTGATCCAAAGGATCCAAAAGGACAATATGAATTAGATGAGGCAGTATGGGATAAAGTATGCAATGTAAATCTAAAAGGTGTTTTCTTCTGTGCGCAGGCAGTTGGAAGGATCTTGGTTGAAAAAGGTGAAGGTGTCATTATCAACATGTCTTCTGAAAGTGGTCTGGAAGGATCCGAAGGACAGAGTGTTTACGCAGCTACAAAGAATGCAGTAAACTCTTTAACAAGATCATGGGCAAAAGAATTAGGAAAACAGGGAGTTCGCGTTGTCGGAGTAGCACCTGGAATTATGGAAGCTACAGGACTTCGTACGATCGGTTATGAAACAGCTCTGGCTTATACAAGAGGGATCACAGTAGAACAGTTAAGAGCAGGATATTCCAAAACATCCACAATTCCACTAGGACGTTCTGGAAAGCTTTCTGAAGTTGCAGATCTGTGTGTATATCTTGCAAGCAAGAGATCTTCTTACGTACATGGTGTGACGGTTAACGTTGCGGGTGGTAAGACAAGAGGATAGAATAATTTCTGATAGAAGATATAGAAGATAAAGATATCAGCTGGTTTTAGGATCAGCTGATATCTTTTTTTAACATAATATAGCAGGAAATTCCGATGGAACTCTCTATGATATAAGAAAGTATGGCAAAGCCGGTTTCTTTCTGGTTGCTACAAAAAAAGAATCGTTGTATAATGATTCTTAGCATCACAAATTAAAAAGAAAGGAAATATGATGTTTTCGTTTCTATAAAAATATCATACAAGAATAAAATGTTAATTCTGGCTGTAGGAATTGGAATTGTATTTTGTATAATAGTATTTATTTGTTATTCTTATAAACAAAATCAACGGTCAAAATACACATCCGAAGTATACAAAGTATTTAAAGGACAATATGGGAGAGAATCAGTGATCTCTATGGGTTATGCACAGACGAATGCATTTACAGAACCCGTAACATTAATGTTGGCAGTCAGCAAGGATGATCACCGAGTTGTAGATGCATGGGAAGTTACGCAAGAGGAGATGGAGAATAGCTGTCGGTCATGTGAAGAATATATAGGAATGGACCTGATCAAATATTATAAAGAGAATCAGGAAAGAATTGAAAAAAGTCAAATGATGAATCAGACGATGGGCAGGGATTCAGCGAAGAAGCAAGCATTTGACATGGCACTCCAACAGATATTAGGGAAATTAGGAAAATAGATACAGGAACACATATTATGGAAGAAATCAAAAAAGAAATCATAGAGAAAGTGATCTTGGTCGCGGTTGCTGATCAAGATACAACAGAAGCAGAAGAATCTCTGGATGAGTTAGAAGAACTGGTCAAAACAGCAGGAGCCGAGGTTGCAGCAAGGGTGATCCAGGTAAGAGAAACACCACATCCAGGAACTTATATCGGAAAAGGTAAGATCGATGAAGTCAATGCTTTGTTATACGGAACTGATGCGACAGGGATCGTCTGTGATGACGAATTATCACCAGCACAGATCAGCAATTTAGAAGAAGCATTAGATACTAAAGTGATGGATCGAACACTGATCATTCTTGATATTTTTGCGAAGCGAGCATTTACAAGAGAAGGTAAGATTCAGGTCGAACTTGCCCAGTTAAAATATAGAGCATCCAAGCTTACCGGACAAGGAAGAGCCTTATCAAGATTAGGTGGAGGAATCGGAACCAGAGGTCCTGGAGAGAAGAAACTGGAGATGGACCGAAGACTGATCCGTACAAGAATCTCCAGATTAAAAGCAGAGTTAAGAGATGTTGTAAAGCACAGAGAAGTCCAGAGAAAACAACGCCAGAAGAATCACCTGCCAGTGGTTTGTATCGTTGGATATACCAATGCAGGAAAGTCAACACTATTAAACCATTTTACCAATGCAGGAGTTTATGAAGAAGATCAGTTATTTGCAACCCTTGATCCAACGACAAAGAGTTTAGATCTAAGCGGCGGGCAGACAATTCTTATGACGGATACGGTCGGTTTTATCCGCAAACTTCCACATCATCTGGTCGAAGCATTTAAAAGTACATTAGAAGAAGCCAAATACAGTGATCTGATCCTGCATGTAGTTGATGCATCCAATCCGCAGAAAGAGAAACAGATGGAAGCAGTCTATGATACATTAAAGCAGTTAGGAGCTAACGAATCACCGATCATTACAGCATTCAATAAGATCGATTTGTTAAATGGTGATGAGATCTTAAAAGATCCAAATGCAGAAGCGGTGGTAAGGATTTCTGGGAAAAATGGTGAAGGAACCGATCAGTTGTTAGAGCAGATTGAGAAAATACTGCAAAAACAGAAATTATATTTAGAAAAGCTGTATGGATATCAGGAAGCAGGAAAGATCCAGTTGATCCGAAGTCACGGACAGCTTTTGAAAGAAGAATACAGAGATGATGGAATTTACGTAGAAGCATACATTCCAAAAGAGATTCTTGGAAGTATCTAGGAGGCGAGAAAGTGATCATACAGAAAGTAATCAACAATAACGTGGTCAGTACATTTGATTCAAACGGAAAAGAAGTTATTTTGATGGGAAAAGGAATTGGATTTCGCAAGAAAACCGGGGATGAATTAGATAAGACGAAGATTGAGAAGATTTTTACCTTGGACCTTAGCGGCAAATCATCTTTTGTACAAGAAGTCATGGCAATCATTCAGGAGTTTTATGAAATCGTGCTAGATACGGAACATCCAGCATATCAGAGATTTGCAACACATTTACAATATCTTGAGACGGAAATCTTATCAAAGAAACGCCCGATAGAAGAAGACGAAGAAGATGATGTTGAATTTTATGAACGTAATCAGAAGAAGTATCCAGAAGCCTATGTGTGCAGTCAGAAGATCGTGGAACATATCGAGCAGCATTACAACTGCAAACTTTCAGCAGATGAGAAGATGTATCTGATCATTTATGTCAAAAGACTGATCTTAGAAATGGGGCATCAGTCATAAAACCAGGTTGACTTATAAGGCAAAATTTGATATTATAATGTTATCGAATTTTGGATTGTGACTGGTGAGGCAGGCAAGACCTATTTAATAAGTGTGAACATTTGTTAAAGTAGGTCTTTTTTTATGCTTTTTTAAGGAATTGCACTTAGATGAGTACAAAGATAAGCCAGTTAAAGATCCAGATAAATTAAAATTATTTTATATGTGAGAAGGAGAAACAATTATGGTATCAAAGAAATTTGTCATTGAAAACGAACAGGGATTACACATGAGACCAGCAGGAGTTTTAGCGAAAGCTGTAACTAAATTCGAATCTGACGTAACTATCGTATTCGAAGATAAAAAAATCAACGCTAAAAGCTTATTAAACATCATCGGAGCTTGCATCAAATGTGGTTCTGAAATCGAATTAGTATGTGAAGGTCCAGACGAAGAAGCAGCTCTTGCACATGCAACAGAACTGATTGAATCTGGATTAGGTGAATAATCACTGCTCATAATGGGTGTAACATATAATTTGATAAAGGACGGGTGGCAACATGTATAAAGGTATAGGAGCATCTGCTGGTATCGGTATCGGTAAGATTGTTAAGATTAAGGAAGAAGAACTTAATTACACAAAACAGTCTATCGAAGATACAGAAGCAGAGAAAAAACGTTTAAGCGATGCAATTGAAGTTTTCATTGAGAAGACTCAGAAGATGGTTGAATCCATGAAAGTAACTGCTGGTGAGCAGGAAGCAGAGATCTTAGAAGGTCATATCATGATGATTCAGGATCCAGCGATCTCAGAACAGATCGAAGCTAAGATCGATGGAGAGAAGATCAACGCAGAAGCTGCTGTAGAAGAAGCTTGCGATTTCTTCGCACAGATCTTCGCTATGGCAGACGATGAACTGACACAGCAGAGAGCATCTGACTTAGGCGACATCAAAACTCGTTTAATTAAGATCTTACTTGGAATTGAAGAAGTAGATATCAGTGCAGTTCCAGAAGGAACAATCTTAGTAGCAGAAGATTTAACACCATCTATGACAGCAGGAATCAATCCTGCAAATGTTCAGGGTGTATTAACAGAGATCGGTGGTAAGACATCTCACTCTGCGATCATCTGCAGATCTATGGAAATTCCAGCAGTTCTTAGTATTGAAAACATCGTTTCTATCGTTAATGATGGAGATGAAGTTGTTCTTGACGGATCAACAGGAGAAGCATTCATCAATCCTGAAGCATCTGTTGTAGAAGAATATAAAGCTAAGAAAGCAAAATTCTTAGAAGAGAAAGCTGCCCTTCAGAAGTTTGTTGGACAGAAATCCCAGACAGCAGACGGACACGTTGTGGAACTGGTTGCTAACATCGGTGGACCAGACGAAGCAGAAGGTGTCTTAGAGCGTGATGGAGAAGGTGTTGGATTATTCAGATCTGAGTTCTTATTCATGGAAAGCGATGCGATTCCATCAGAAGAAGCTCAGTTTGAAGCATACAAGAAAGTAGCTGAAACTCTTGACGGTAAACCAGTGATCATCCGTACACTGGATATCGGTGGGGATAAAGCACTTCCATATCTTGGACTTCCAACAGAAGAGAATCCATTCTTAGGATTCAGAGCAGTACGTTTCTGCTTACAGAGAAAAGAAGATATTTACAAACCACAGCTTCGTGCATTATTACGTGCAAGTGCCTTCGGTAAAGTTCGTATCATGGTACCATTAGTAACATGTGTAGACGAGCTTCGTGCAGTCAAAGCAATCATCGAAGAACTGAAACAGGAATTAGATGCAGAAGGTATCGCATACGACAAAGACATCCAGGTTGGTGTTATGATGGAAACTGCTGCAGCAAGCTTAATTGCTGACATTCTTGCAAAAGAAGCAGACTTCTTCAGTATCGGTACAAACGATTTAACTGGATACACAATGGCAGCCGACAGAGGTAACCCAGATGTTGCATATCTGTACTCTGCATACAATCCAGCTGTACTTCGTTCTATCAGAAATATCATCTCAGCTGCAAACAAAGAAGACATCATGGCAGGTATGTGTGGAGAAGCAGCAAGCGATCCATTATTAGTACCAGTATTATTAGGATTCGGATTAAACGAATTCTCAGTAAGTGCTACAGCAATCCTTGCTACAAGAAAAGTAATGTCTCTGTGGACAATGGATGAATGTAAAGCATTAGTTGATGAAGTAATGCAGTTAGAAACAGAAGCAGAAGTAAAAGCTTTATTAGAAGAAAGAGCAAGAAGCTAAGATTATATGATTTAGTTTCTTACGGGAATATGGAAAGGACCTTGGTAATTTAGTTATCAGGGTTCTTTTTTTGTACAGTAATGGAACAATATATTAAATAGGTATACTTATTAAAAAGTCAACTAAAATATTTCACAAAAATAAAAAAGTTTTTTGTATTAAACGACGAAAAAACTAAATCTGATTGCCTGTAAAATGGTGAAATGTTACAATCCAAGCATAAGGGGAGAATGAAAACGACATATCAGGATATTGTATGGATTTAAGTTCTCTGAGACCTTATGAAGTCACGGATTTCGGAGAGACAACAATCCATGGAGATGATCAGGCGAAAAATGAAGTGTGCTATACTAGTGGAATGTATCTTATTCTACATGGAAAGATCATAGTCTGAAGACAAGATATGATGGAAGAAGGAGTAAATATGATTAAAGAATTGATAAAGATAAAAGAAAATAATAATATAGTTAGTATATTTTGCGATGAAGATGATACTTCGATGTTTTTGGAAGGATATATTTACGCAATTGGAAGACAAGATTTTTTAATTAAACATATAACACCTCATGGATTAGCAGATGGGTATATTCTGAAAAAAATAGATAGTGTTATGCATTTAGAGATAAGTGGGCAGTATGAAAAAAAAATAGAAAAATTATATTCTAAAAAGAATCAAAGACATATTGATTTAAAACTACAAGATAAAGTTAGTTTAAAGAATAACATATTTCAAATTTGTATGAATAATAAGTATATAGTATCAATTGAAATGATACAAGATGATGAATGCCCAATTAAAGGAGTTATAAATAAAATTGACGATAATAAAGTAATCGTTTCAAAATTAACAGAATACGGAGAGGATGATGGAGAGGCAATATTAAAAAAAGAAAATATAGACACTATTTCATTTTTGGGAGTAGATGAAGAAGATATACAATTATTAAAAAGAAAGTAAATAGTTTCTTAATATATTTTCTAGGAAACATGTTTGTAAAAGTTGCTGTATCAAAAAACAAAAAAATAAGAATGTATAGAAGTAAATAATTTTACGAAATCTCGGAATCTTGATTTTTAGTCACAAATGATGAATTGTAAATATATTAAAATAGGGATGGTTAATTAATAAAAGATTCCGAGATTTATTTCTTTATAAGGAGCAAACCATGTATAAAATAGATAAAGAAATAAAAACTAAACTAACAGAAAAAGAAATAAAAAAGAAATTGTATAATATAAGTAGTAAAAAAAGACGTGCTTCTATCTTTTTCATACCAAATCAAGAAAAGTTTTTTATTAAAGAAATGGAAGATTCTATAGTATTATATACTATTCCGTATTATAAAAATAGGGGATTTGTTCCAAAAATAAAAATTAAGATGTATTCTAATGGTGAAAATACTATAATGACAATGAGATATTCGTTATATTTTGAAGCTGAACTAATAATAATAATAGCAAATATACTACTGATTATTAGTTCGCTTCTTATACTTATGTTTACTCCCAATAATAGGTATTGGGGATTGTATATTATAATTTTTGTAATTTTTTGTGATTTTGGTTTTTATAAAACATTTAAAGATGAAACAGAAAAAATTATGCAATATTTTAATGAGAATATATTTATAGAATCTTAAGCATTTCTGTAATTCATAAATAATGTCAATAGACAAAAACAGGAACCTCACAGTATCAACTTAAGTACTCGTAGTTGATATCGGAAGTTCTGAACACTATGTCAGAGCATTCGATCACCGGGGAACAAAGCTGACAAGAAAAATATTCAGATTTTCAACTGATATCAATGGGTTCAACAGCTTTTATGACTGTGTTACACAAATATGTATAAACCATGGAAAAAATGAAGCAATGTAATACTTAAGTTCCCTGAGACCTTACGAAGTCAGAAAATAAAAAAATAGAGGTACAATAAAAGAGTGCAGAATGAAGAAATTAGAAAAATAGAAGCAAGAATTTTGGAAATGATGAATATATGAAAATTGTCAGATATTATAAGGCTTACGGTCCCCAATGCGTTTCTTCAAGGGAAATGATACGCAATATTATTTGTATAATAAAGATATTTGGGGAAGTATAACTAGCCTAGTGAAAGAAGATGGAAGTGTAGATGCAACCTATCAGTATACGGATTTTGGAGAGACAATTATTCATGGAGATGATCAGGCGAAAAATGAAGTGTGCTATACTGGCGGAATCTATGATCAGAGTACGGGATTGTATTATCTGAATGCACGGTATTATGATCCAGAGGAAGGAAGATTCTTAACAGAGGATACATATCGTGGAGAAAATGATCAACCTGATACACAGCATTTATACGTATACTGTGCGAATAATCCGGTAAACTATGTGGATCCTAGTGGGCATTTTGCAAAAAAAATGGCATGTATTTATTACAATGCAGGACATAATTTGATACAGCAAGCAAAAAATTCACCATATTATAGAAATGAATTAGTACAATTTTTCCCAGTGCATACCAACAGTGCGTTCAAAAAAGCGTGGAATAAAATTAATTCTAAAATTGAGACATTGTTTATGTATATTCATACGGGCTATGCAAAAGGTTATGGAAAAATTTATATGTACAGAGAAGATATTGATTTAAAAATATCCTTAACTAAAAGAAAATTTTCTAAAAAAAATAAATTAAAATATATAAGGATAGTTGGATGTCAAGCAGCAAAAGGAGGAGATAAAAGTGTTGCTAAAGCGATACATGATTTAGCACCTAATGCATCAATTTATGCATCATATGAAAAAGTTTCATTTTATAAAGTGGGGAAAAAATATTATCCAAGATATTCAAAAAAATATATAAAGTCAAATATTTGGATATTAAATAACGATCCGACAGAACATAAAGTATATTAAGAATAAATTATGGGCTTTAGCCTGCTGAATGGAATTTCACTCAGCATTTAACCACCTGCTATGCGGGTGTGCGTCAATTGTTAATTTAAAAAATTACCTTTCGATTTACAATAAAGTTGTTCAGGCTATATTGTAGAAAGAAAGGTAATTTATGGCGAAGAAAGAATATTCACTTGCACATACGAAATGGATGTGCAAATATCATATCGTCTTCACACCAAAGTATAGACGAAAAGTAATTTACAATCAATACAAAGTGGATATAAGAGATATTATTAAACAGTTGTGTAGTTATAAAGGTGTGGAAATTATAGAATTTCAATAGCAGAAAGAGAAGACCAGCGCCTTGAGACGCTGGTCTAGTAGTCATAAGGGCTTATAGCCCTAGTTAAAGAGGTGACAATATATGAAAAAAATTTCTATTATAGTTTTAATAATGATTATGTTTTATGTAGTTGCAAATATGGTTTGGTTAAAAGTTGTAAATAATAATATAGATGAATATTTAGATAAAGATAATGTAAGTAGAGAACTAATTAGCTATGAGGGTAAAAAAACTAATTTGGAATACTATATTATAACATGTAATTACAAAGGTGTAGAGAAGAAATTAAATCAGGGAGAAAAAGTAAATCAAATTTTAAAAAGTCTGGGAAAACTCCGCTAATGATAGCGGCCACATTACCTAATTTTAAAGATGCAATAAAAATGTCACAGATATTAATAAAAGAGGGAGCAGATGTAAACAAGAAAGATATTTATGGTGCTAATGTATTATTTTATGTAGGGTATTATGATTATGAAAAAAGAACTTCAGAAGAAAATATTAAATTATTAAAATATTATATTGATAAAGATGCTGAAATAAATATAAAAATTGATGGAGTAGATAATGATGGAAATTTAAAGAAAAATGGAAAAAGAATTTCTTTAATTCAATTTTATAAAGATAAAAAAATGGAAAAAGAAGCAAAATTTTTGTCCGAATCTGTTAAGTAGGGGCGAAAATTTAAGTGAATTTAAATTCCCTGAGACCTTACGAAGTCAGAAAATAAAAAAATTAGAGATATAATAAAAGAGTTTGGAATGAAGAAATCAAAAAATAGAAGCAAGAATCTTAGAAATGACTAAGCTATGAAAATTGCCAGATATCATAAGGGCTTTGCGGTACCTTAAGTATACACACGGTACCTTAAGTATATACAGGGAAGTACAAGCAGTCTGGTAAAAGAAGATGGAAGTGCGGATGCGACTTACCAGTATACGGATTTTGGAGAGACAACGATCCATGATGGTGTTGTAGCTTATACGACAGATGCTGATGGAAATCAAAACTCACAGAACTTGATTGGAACAGAAGGAAATGTTGGTGCAGTAGCTGGTTCATATAAAGGTAGATTAGTTGCTAAAAGATTAGGATATAAAGGGAAAAAAAGAAATTTATTTATAGCAACGTATGGAATTAAAGGAGCTGTTGTAGGAGCTATTATAGGAGTACTTGCAGGCTATGGTATTGGCGTTGCTATGGGTGCATCATCAAGCAGTGGATTAGCGGTGAAGGGAGTTAATAGTGCAATAAAAAGAGTGGCTTCTGATCAAAATAAAGTACGACATATTATGCAGAGTAAACATGCATGGACTAAAGTAGCAAAAAAGAATCAATGGAAATATGTAAAACCAATTGTAAAAAAGGCAATGAAAAGTGGGAAAATGAAGGCAATAGGAAAAACTAAAGGAAAAGAAATAGTATATAAATTTGCATACAATTATAAAGGAAAAATTATTGAAGGTACGTGTATAGCGAAGAAAGGAGTTGTAAAATTAAGTGATGCATGGGTTAAAACAATTGGTTTATGATGATCAACCTTTTTTCCCTTCAAATCAAAGTGAAAAAACAAATCAAGAATTATACATTTTGTGGAAACAAAATAAGAGTGATAATATTTTTTTAATTTTATATACACAACTTTGGATGAAATTAGAAGAAATTTATATGGAGAATGTTATAGACTATTACAAGAAGGATTGTTATGAAAAAAAGCTGTTTTTTGAATTAGTAGAATATCAAAAAAAGTTTTTTAAAGAAAACATTAAAATACAATTGCTTACAGGTTATTTTTATACGACTACAGAATATTTATTTTTGATGAATGTGGAAAATGATATTTATAATATTGTTAATGAAGGGAAAGATATAATTAGAAATCTATATAATTCTAATCAAGAAAAATTTGAAGTGTATATTTTTTATATTTGTATTTTGCAAGGAAAAAGAAAAAAATGGATAAAAAGAAAAAAAGGATATTTAGAAAAAATTAAAAAAATGTTTCCAAGTGATTCGGAAATAGATCATTATTTTCGAGAAATATTTTTGTAAGGGAGTGCAGACGAATTTTTGGATCAATTTACGCTAGTCTCAGACTTCGTTCGCCCTCCTTCGAGTAAGAGTTATGGGGATTTATTAAGGTATCGTAGACCTTATGAAGTCAGAAAACAATGAAAAAGAAATGCAATGAAATAAGGAAGAATAGCGAAATCAGAAAAGTAGCTAGAATAATCCTGATAAATCTTAAAATATAAAAATTATCATAGTTCATAAGGGCTACGGTATCTTGGTCAGAGTGACTACCACAAAGGAAGATGCAGACAAAGTTAATGAGACAAAAGTCTATACTTACGATACACTTGGACGACTGATAAAGACTGTAACAACAGATCATAAGAAGGATGACAAGACAAAGGCGGTCACATATACCTATGATAATGTTGGAAACCGGCTCAAAGAAGATAACGGAACAACGACAACATCGTATACTTATAATGGATTGGATCAGTTAAAGACATCCACAAAAGAAAAAGGAACTGCAGTAGAAGAAGTCCGTCAGTATGATTACGATGCGAATGGAAACCAGACAGATGTAAAGAACACAAAGACTGGGGAAAATCAGACTTATGTGTATGATGCAGAAAACAGATTAAGTCAGGTGTCCGTGACAAAAGATGGAAAGACAGCGGTGATCCAGCAGAACATCTACAATGGAGAAGGACAACGGATCCAGAAGATCGATGGAGATGAGACGATCAACTATTATTATCAGGATGGAGTTGTGGCTTACACAACTGATACAGATGGAAACCAGAATTCACAGAATCTGATTGGAACCGATGGAAATGTCCTCGCAACAGAAAGATTTCAACAGAATGCAACACAATATTATCTTTACAACAAAGATATCCAGGGAAGTACAAGCAGCCTTGTAAAAGAAGATGGAAGTGCAGATGCGACTTATCAGTATACGGATTTTGGAGAGACAACGATCCAGGGTGATGATCAGGCGAAAAATGAAGTGAGCTATACTGGTGGGATTTATGATCAGAGTACGGGATTGTATTATCTGAACGCACGGTATTATAATCCGGAAGATGGAAGATTTTTAACAGAAGATACTTATCGAGGAGAAAACAATCAGCCAAATACACAACATTTATATGTGTATTGTGCAAACAATCCAGTGAATTATGTGGATCCTAGTGGACATGGACCAGTTGGAATAGTTATTGGAGGATTGATTGGTTATGGTGCAGGAAAACTTATTTTACCAAAGATTGCCAATAGATTACATCTTAAGGGAAAAAAGAAGGTGGTTTATAAGATTAGGTACAGGTGTAACAACAGTGTTAGGAGGAATGGCAGGAAATTATTTTGGAGAAGCTATAGCATCTATTTATGCTAGTGGTGGTGCTTCAGCGACAACATTGAATACAGGTGTTGCAAAAATGTTTACAAAATATGCACGAGGGACCATAAAAGAATCTAATAGAGGCATTGGATGGAATATAAAATTTAAAAAATATACTTTAAGAGTTATAACGAGAGGTGGTGGACGAACCAATTATATGAGAATTTCTCATCAAACAAAAGGGGCCATGACATTAGCTGGAAAATTTTCAAATAATAGAGCAGTAACACATATAAAAATAACCTTTAAAAATCTAGTTAAAATGATAAAATTAATAAAAAATATTAGATAAAATTAAATATATATGATGTGAGTGGAAAAATTTATCTTTACCACTCACATCATTAGATGCCATTAATGAAAATATATAAACTTATAAAATATTTGAAAAGTGATACGGTGATAAAATGAATTATTGTGATTTAAATGAATATGAAGATTATATTGAAAATATTGAATTTTTTTTAAAAGAAAAATGTTTACAAATTTGTATTATAAATTCGGAGTTAAAAAATAGAAAAAAAATTTATATAAAAGATATTGAAGAAATATATTGGGAAAAGTATTTTTTTGATCAACAGGAAAATAGAAAGATTAAAAGTATGTGTGATGAAATTTCATATAGCTTGGTGGCAAATGAAAGTAAATTAATACTATATACATTGGAAATTGATAACAATAAAAACTTAATTCAAATAGAAATAGGAGATGATTTTTACTTAAAAATAAAAGCAAAAGAAGTTGATATTATTCAAGCAATAAATAATTCTAAAAAAAGTTTTAATAAAAAAAGAAATAATAATAAATTTAATTATGATGTATGGAATGGTATTTTTACTTTTAAAATTAAAGATGAAAAGTATATATTAAAAAATATAGAAAAAGGAAAGATTAATTACCAAAAATGTAATACCCCAAAAGATTCATTAAAAATTAAACTATTAAAGGATTCCCAATATAATATATTATTATGCAGTCCAACATGGACATTAAAAATTAAAGCAGAATATTATAAGAAGAGAACTAATTATATTTAAACTCCCTGAGACTATAAATGTCAACATTAAAATGGGTAACTTAAGTTCCCTGAGACCTTACGAAGTCAAAAATTTCGTTACCACATATAGGAATTGCAGGGATAGTTACAGTGGGCACAGGATATGTAGATGATTTTTCTGAACAAAAAAAGAAAAAATCATTCGATATAGGTGCAGAGATGGAAAAATTGAAAATAGTGAATTAAGCATTCCTGTAATTCATAAATAATGTCAATAGACGAAAGAAGATTAATTAAGGTCCCAGGGACATTAAGATTTCAGAAAATAGTGATACTTGATTCGCTTAAGATAACAAATATTTCTAATATTGAAATAATGTATCTAATATAGAAGTTAATATAGGAAATTATCTATTTCTTAAGTGAATCAAGTACTAAAGAATAGGTAAATCTATAAGAAAGATATTCGAAATAAAAGCTTTGGAAATGATTTAGGTTTTGACATTATTATGGGAGGAAATGACTATGAATTTATTGGAAAAACTAATGTCGATAATAAATAAACAGAAACAAGCCATATTATTTTCACAAAAAGATAAAGAGATTATACGAGAAATTAGCCAATGTAATAATAGTTACTATAAAACAAAAGTATTAAATGTTCTTCAATGTGAATTATCTGACTGGAGTTATGATATTTCAAAATATATGATAAAAGATAAGAATCGATTAATTGCAGAAAAGTCTATATCAGTAATTCAAGAATTTAAAAGGTTAGAAGATTTTTTGAATTTATTTGAACAATATCAAAAAGATGAGTTTATTAATTATGAGTTGATTGAAGCGATAGGATATATTGGGATAATGCGACAATTAGATGATGATATTATTGAAAAAAGGATGAAAGAAATTTTACAAAACTTAGAAAAAAAAGGTTATGCAAAATACAGAATTTATGATTATTTATTTTATATAACAAAGAATGAGAAATATTTAGATGCTATTTTGAATGGATTACAATCTTGGGATGATGATATAAGATATCAGGCACTTTATACTGTTGAGGATGTAATAATAAATGAAGATGATAACAAGTGGTTAAAAAAAATAAATAAAAAATTGATTGATAATATAGAAAAAGATAAAAGATATAACCGAATTTACAGAGAACGACTCATCAATAGGATTCGAGAAAGAATGGGAAAGAAAAAAACGATTATTTGCCAGAAAGAAAAAAAATTATATCAAAGATTATTATTAGGTGGGAAATTTATATTACAGAGATGTGTATTCGAACTATACTATCCTGTAAATGATGATAGATATGAGATGATATTGGAATTATTAGAAAAAAATAGGACCAATATGATGGAAGAACAATTTTTTATATTTGGAAGCTATGTGGAAAGTATTTATGGAAATAGTGAAATCAATAGATATCAGCAATGGTTGGAAAATAACGGATCTGAGAAAAATAAGGCATTGATCTTATATTTAAGAGCGGTTTGGGAAGTTGCAAAAGATGAATATGATTTATTCAATGAAACTGCACTTAAATATGCAAGAGAATCTCTTGAATGTGATAAGGATATTCCAGCAGTCTATCATATAATAGGTAGATTGACAAGTCCAGACACATCGGAGTATGAAAAAATAAAAAAAGATTTAAAAAAACATGTGGTCTATATATCTTTACAGGAAATTGAAGAGATGCCATTAAACAAATTATATAGTTATGATACTTTTCTTAAAATGGATATTTTAAAGAAAATCATAAAGCCGAAGAATTTTTCATTAATCTTATTGGAAGAAGTAAGTGATAACTTTTGGAATTGGGAGTTATAATGTGCGGTTTGAGATGCGTGTGAACTTAAGTTCCCTGAGACCTTACGAAGTCAGAAAACAAGGAATTAACAATACAATAAAAGGGCGTAGAATGAAGAAATCAGAAAAGCAGAAGTAGTAATCTTAAAAAAGAACAAGATATGAAAATTGCCAGATAACATAAGGTCTACGGTATATATTTCGTTTGTGAAAGAAAAAATTTTTTTTGAATATTTTATTTGATTATAGTATACTGTTAATAGTAATTGAAGTAAACGATATCAAACAATTTTAGAAAGGAGTAAGAAAAGCATGGGAAGATTCGTAAATCCAGATAATAGTGCATTTCAGGTTGCTCTAAATTCTAAAATATATATAGATAAGACAGGTTTGATCGAATATACAAACAGTGTTCTTGATACGTCAGATGCACTTATTTGTAACAGCCGTCCACGCCGATTTGGTAAATCTTATGCAGCGAATATGTTAGCTGCATATTACAGTAAAGGCGCAGATTCAAAAGAAATGTTCTCAGAACTAGAGATTAGCAAGGATGAAGATTTTAGAAAACATCTTAATAAATATGATGTGATCCACATGGATATCCAATGGTTTCTTGCAAACTGCAAGGATGTAAATCACATTGTAGAATTTATTACAAAGAATATATTAGATGAACTAAAAGAAATCTATCCAGAAATATTATCGGATGAGGTATCTTATTTGCCAGATGCTCTTTCAAGGATAAAAGATAAAACAGGACAGAAATTTATTGTTATTATAGATGAATGGGATGTACTGATTCGTGATGCGGTGATCAACCGACAAGGACAAGGTGAATACATTACCTTTTTACGAGGAATGTTCAAAGGGACGGAACCAACAAAATATATTCAACTTGCATACCTTACTGGTATTCTTCCAATCAAAAAAGAAAAAACACAATCAGCTTTAAATAATTTTGATGAATTTACAATGTTAAGTGCAAGTAAGCTGGCACCTTACATTGGATTTACAGAAGATGAAGTAAAAAAATTGGCAAAAGAATATCATCAGGATTTTGATGAGGTAAAGAGATGGTATGATGGTTATCTTTTGAAAGATTATCAAGTTTATAATCCAAGAGCTGTTGTTAGTGTTATGATGAGAGACGAATTTAAAAGCTATTGGTCAGAAACAGCATCTTATGATGTAGTTGTACCATTGATCAATATGAACTTTGATGGATTGAAAACAGCGATCATCGAGATGCTTTCAGGCGCAGAAGTCAAAGTGAACACGGTAACATTTCAAAATGATGTAGAAGACATAAAAAGTAAAGATGATGTTTTGACATATATGATTCATTTGGGATATCTAGGATATAATGAAAAAAAGAAGACAGCATTTGTGCCAAATGAAGAAATTCGACAAGAGTTAACGACAGCGGTTGAGAGTACACATTGGAATGAAATGTTGTTGTTTCAACAGGAGTCAGAACAATTATTGGATGCAACTTTGGATATGGATGGTAAGGAAGTTGCGAAGCAGATTGAAAAGATTCATAATGAGTATGTATCCGTTATTCAATATAATAACGAAAACTCATTAAGCAGTGTATTAGCAATTGCTTATTTGAGTGCAATGCAATACTATTTTAAACCAATACGTGAGTTGCCAACAGGACGAGGATTCGCAGATTTTGTATTCGTGCCGAAACCGGAGTATAAAGCGGATTATCCGGCACTGATAGTGGAACTGAAATGGAATCAGAATGTGAGTACTGCATTAAATCAGGTAAAAGATAAAAAATATGTATCTTCAATATTGAATTATACGGGTGACATCTTGCTTGTTGGTATTAATTATGATAAGAGCAGTAAGAAACATGACTGTTTGATTGAGTCATATTCAAAACAGGATTGATATATACTTTCGGACACATACTTGAAGGAGTCAGAGAAATCTGACTCCTCTTTTAACATAATATAGCAAGAATTCTCCGTAAGCACTTAAGATTTCAATGAATTAGTGATTGGTAATTTTTGGATAAAAGCAAAGATAAGTCGATTTAGAGAAAACAAAAGCAGCAAAATTGTAGTGATAACAGGAGGAGACGAAATTGGAAGTTAATGTAGAAATTGTATTAAGTTATAATGATGAAGAAACAGATTGGAAAGTAAAAAAAATTATCTCTAGATTTTTATACAGATTAAAGAAATACAGAACAGGAAATCGATTTGCTGGAGAATATACATATAAGATTAATCAAGATTCAGAACTATATAAACAAATAATTGAATTTTATAAATCAAACAAAGAAGATGTAGAATTTATTTGTTTAAATTATGGTGTTAAAATTACAGATGAAGAATTTGAAAAGGCAAAAGCATTCGTTTTATGTTTTCCAGAATATTACTGTGAAGAATACGAAGATATTGAAAATGAATATAGTGAATGTGAAAGTTGTCATAGTAAAGAAAAAACAAATAGCTTATTTTATGCACAACCGAAAGGATATATAAAAAAACATGAGAATGATTATGGGTTTGCAGGATTGGATGGAACAGGAGAGTTGTTGTTATTACCAAAACTGGTGGAGAAATTAAAAGAATCAGGAGTAGATAAAAAATATTTTCAGCCGATTATAAGCAAAAGTAAAAAGATATTAGGATATACTTTTATTACTGATAATATATTACCACAGAAAAGTTATATTGATGAAAATTATAAATTTGAAAATCAATGTGAAAAATGTGAAAGAATAAATATGACAGAAAATGAAAACATTTTCTATTTCATACCGAAAAGAATAACAGAAGAAGGAAAAAAAATTTAAAGGATGTAAATAAGACATATGAATTTTACGATGAGTATAGGGAAATTATAATAAGTAAAAAGGTTGCACAAATTATAAAAGAAAATGTTCCATATGTAAAATTTTACCCTGTTATTTTAGATAACAGAAATTAAAAACAAATCAACTATTCAGGAACCACCCCGCGATTCTGAACAATCGTAGAAAACACGATCATCGTACTAGTCTTCCCAAAGTGCTGCAATTTCCCAATAAATTCATCCAGTTCCATCGTACTAGGAAAAGCAACCTTCAGCAGCACAGAATAATTTCCAGTTACACAATCACATTCCAGTACATTTGGATGAGCTCGAAGAAAAGGATAAACTTCGGGTTTTTGTGCAGGGCTGATCTCAAGACTGATATATGCTTTAATATGATAACCAAGTTGGATCGGGTCAACAGAAGCATGAAATCCAGTCAGAATTCCTTCCGCTTCCAACCGCTTAATTATTTAAAGTAAATCAAGACTTTCATTAAAAAAAGAAAAGATGAAACACAAAATTTGAACTTTAAATTTGGAAAGACAGGATTAAGGTTTACGAACATTGCATACTGTGTTAAGCTCCAACACATAAAATCTTGAAACAAAACGACAGCATGAGTAATCAGAAAAGAGGAAGACAATGTTAAGCAGAATGGAACACGATTCAATTGGAGCATTAAACGTACCGGCGGAAGCATACTATGGAGTTCAGAGTATGCGTGCAGCTACAAACTTTCAGATCACACACCGTCCATTACATCCAGTATTGATCGACAGCATCGTAATGGTCAAAAAAGCAGCAGCGATCACGAATGAAAAGTCTGGAAAACTTGACTAGCAAATCGCTCAGGCAATCATTCAGGCATGTGATGAGATTCTGGATGGAAATCTAAGAGATCAGTTTATCGTGGATGCGATCCAAGGAGGGGCTGGAACTTCTGCCAATATGAATGCAAACGAAGTGATTGCCAATCGTGCGATAGAAATCCTTGGTGGAACCAAAGGAGATTACAGCATTGTACATCCAAACGATCATGTCAATATGTCACAGTCTACGAACGATGTAATCCCAACGGCAGGAAAGATCACCGTCTTAAAATTACTTCCACAAACGATCAAAGAACTTGAGAAATTAGAAAAAGCCATGGAAGAAAAAGAAGCAGAGTTTGATGATATCCTCAAAATGGGAAGAACACAGCTTCAGGATGCCGTTCCAATGAGACTTGGACAAAGTTTTGGAGCATTTGCGCATGTCTTAAAAAGGGATATCAAAAGACTAAAAAATGTTATGGACGAGATGAAAGTCTTAAACATCGGAGCAACAGCTGAATAATCTTGGACTGATTGAGCCATCTGTCCGACATGGTTGAGCCACCATTC
>ERZ1673739.66-NODE-66-length-157504-cov-22.913267_pt1 | contig 157504 bp, 146 predicted proteins | sample MGYA00580210_ERZ1673739 | MGnify/ENA primary metagenome ERZ1673739 (study PRJEB41218, sample SAMN15661749) | gut metagenome | host: Homo sapiens | place: Canada: London | collected 2015-08-20/2019-03-30 | study: EMG produced TPA metagenomics assembly of... | reverse complement strand
GATATCTAATCCTTTTAGGAATAAGTATCTTCTGCTTTTAAGTTAATGACATTGTATAAATAAAGGGTTTTTTCTATCGATTGTTGATAGCGGTGACTAAGGCATCGATAGATGCACGGATAATGTCGCTGTCGACGCCTGCACCCCAGGAAAGGGATCCATCCGGTTTCTGGATACCCACGTATGCAATTGCCTTTGAACTTGTACTCATTTCCAGTGCATGCTCGGTGTAGGAAACCAGTGTGTATTGCATGTCATATGCTTTTTTCAGTGCATTACTTACCGCATCCAGACGTCCGTTACCATCTGCCTCGGTAGTGATCACACGGCCTTCAAAGGAAGACGTAACCTGTGTGGTGATGTGTCCGTTCTGCTGGAAATGTACTTTCTGAATATCCAGCGGTTTCTTGACATTTTCGAAAGTTTCTTTGAACAGTTCAAAAATTTCATCAGGATGAAGTTCTTTATGAGTATGATCTGATACTGCTTTCGCTGCGTAACCCATAGCTTCACGCATCTTTGGTGGCAGATTCAGACCATATTTTGTTTCCAGAATATAACCTACGCCACCTTTACCGGACTGGCTGTTGATACGAATAACATTGGCATCATAGCTTCTTCCCACATCTCTCGGGTCGATCGGCAGATACGGAACCGTCCAGTGATCCGGATCTTTTTCTTCGATCCAGTGCATTCCTTTTGCGATCGCATCCTGATGGGAACCGGAAAATGCAGCAAATACCAGAGATCCGCTGTACGGACTTCTCGGATCTACGTTCATACCGGTGAATTTTTCGTATTTTTCACAGATGCCTGGCATATCAGAGAAATCAAGTTCCGGATCTACACCCTGTGCATACATATTCATCGCCAGCGTAATGATATCTACATTACCGGTACGCTCACCATTTCCGAACAGAGTTCCTTCGATACGGTCTGCACCTGCCAGAAGTCCCAGCTCAGAATCTGCAACACCACATCCCCTGTCGTTATGCGGGTGAAGAGATACAATAACATTTTCTCTGTAATTCAGGTTATCACACATATACTCAACCTGGCTTGCATATACGTGCGGCATGGAATGTTCTACTGTTACCGGCAAGTTAATGATTGCCTTCTGATCCGGTGTTGGTTTCCATACATCCAGAACCGCATTACACACCTCCAGTGCATATTCCGGCTCTGTTCCGGTAAAGCTTTCCGGGCTATACTCAAACAGGAAGTTTCCGTCTGTCTCGTCTGCCAGTTTCTTTAACAGGGCAGCTCCATCTACAGCAATCTTTCTAATCTCTTCTTTTGATTTACGGAACACCTGCTCTCTCTGGCTCAGGGATGTAGAATTATATACATGGATGATGGCTCTCGGTGCACCTTTTACCGCCTCAAAGGTCTTGCGGATAATATGTTCTCTTGCCTGTGTCAGTACCTGAATAGTTACATCTTCCGGAATCAGGTTCTGTTCGATCAAGGCTCTTAAGAATTCATATTCTGTTTCAGATGCTGCCGGGAAACCTACCTCGATTTCCTTGAATCCGATTTTTACCAAAAGTTTGAAGAACTCAATTTTCTGTTCCAGACTCATCGGGATCACAAGTGCCTGGTTACCGTCTCGCAGATCCACACTGCACCAGATCGGGGCTTTCTCTACATACTCTTTTTCTGCCCATTTCATACATTTTACCGGTGGCATAAAATACTGTCTCACATACTTTTTGTAATTCATCATGTTTCTTGTCCTCCTAAATTTGATTCCCTGCACATCTCTGGCATCTATCTTCTTTATGGATATGTAAAAATGCGTAAAAAAAACTCCGTCTCTCTTCTCAAGAGACGAAGGATTATCTCCTACGCGGTACCACTCTTTTTCATGAATAACTTCATGCACTCTGCCAGATACGGGTCTACACCTTATATCCTCCCCCATGATAACGGTGGGGTACTCCGTCTGTTCCTACTGGAAATATATTTCGTTCAGACAGCAGCTCCAAGGGCAGTTCCAAATTCTTCATTCACTGTTTCGCACCATCCAACAGTTCTCTGAAAGCCGAATCCTCTGTACTCTTCCTCTTCTACGCCATTTACAAGTTAAATTTTACCATAGAAGCAGACAGATTGTCAACGGGTTTCTATGATAAAGTTTTATCAGAATGAATTTTATCGATTTTTAAAGCAATTTTAAAAATCAAATAATTATTGACAAAAGCCATTATAATGCATATAATAGTTTCTATCTTGTATAAATCAGTTTTGTCGGGGTATGGCGTAGCTTGGTAGCGCGCACGGCTGGGGGCCGTGAGGTCGCAGGTTCAAATCCTGTTGCCCCGATACTTTTCTTTTCCAGGCAGTTTCTGCCGTTTTTCCGGAACACGATAATTTATAACAGAATAATTTCGATTGCTATCTTTTTGCAAAAGCGAGATAAAATACGCTTTGTGATTTTTACTCGTTGCATTGCATATCAATAATCGTTCCAGTGGATCAATTTTGATTATCGCGACAGTCGCCAGCGTCTCATGTAAGCATGTACTTTGACTCGTTGTTCGCATAAATAATACAGGCAGTCCGAAACTCTGCGACTGCCTGTACTATTTCTATTTATTTTCTTTTTATTTTCTTTTATTTTGTCGTATTGGCGTTAATATAATTTACCAAACCCTCGGCTTTGATAATCTTCTGCATGAACTCCGGAAACGCCTGTCCCTTGAACTCAGTTCCTTTTGTTTTATTGTAGATCATACCACTGTCAAAGTCCACTTCCACATCATCACCTGCATCGATTCCTTTTGCCGCTTCCGGGCACTCGATAATCGGAAGACCGATATTGATAGAATTTCTGTAAAAGATACGTGCGAACGTTTCTGCGATCACACAACTTACGCCTGCTGCCTTGATCGCAATCGGTGCATGTTCTCTGGAAGAACCACATCCAAAGTTCTTATTGGCAACGATGATGTCACCTTTCTGTACTTTATTTACAAACTCTTTGTCAATATCTTCCATACAGTGAGTAGCCAGCTCTGCCGGATCTGAAGAGTTCAGATAACGTGCAGGGATGATTACGTCTGTATCTACATTGTCACCATATTTAAATACTCTTCCTTCTGCTTTCATCCTTCTCTTCCTCCTATAAACCTAATTCTTCCGGTGAAGAAATCTTACCGGTAACAGCACTTGCTGCAGCAACAGCCGGGCTTGCCAGATAGATTTCAGAATCCACATGTCCCATACGACCTACAAAGTTACGGTTGGTTGTGGACACACAGCGCTCATTTTCTGCCAGAATGCCCATATAACCACCCAGACACGGTCCACAGGTCGGTGTGCTTACTACAGCTCCTGCCTCGATAAAGATCTTTAACAGACCTTCTTCCATTGCCTGCAGATATATCTTCTGTGTTGCCGGAATCACGATACAGCGGATACCCTTTTTCACTTTGTTGTCTGCCAGGATCTCTGCCGCAATACGCAGGTCATCGATACGTCCGTTGGTACAGGAACCGATAACTACCTGATCGATCTTCACATTTTCTGTGATCTCATCGATGGTTTTTGTGTTTTCCGGCAGATGTGGAAACGCGATGGTCGGACGCAGTGTGCTAAGATCAATGGTGTATTCCTCATCGTAAACTGCATCCTCGTCAGCTTCAAATACTTTCCATTCCCGCTTGGAATGTTCTTTCATGTATGTCATAGCTACATCATCAACCGGGAAGATACCGTTCTTTCCACCGGCTTCAATTGCCATGTTGGCAATGGTAAAACGATCATCCATGGACAGATTTTTAATGCCTTCGCCTGTGAATTCCATAGACTTATACAGAGCCCCATCCACACCGATCATGCCGATGATGTGCAGGATCACATCTTTACCGCTCACCCATTTGGCAGGTTTTCCGACAATATTAAATTTGATAGCAGATGGAACTTTAAACCATGCTTTACCGGTTGCCATACCGGCTGCCATATCCGTACTTCCCACACCGGTAGAGAATGCACCCAGGGCACCATATGTACAGGTATGAGAATCTGCTCCGATAATCACATCGCCTGCTACTGTCAGACCTTTTTCCGGGAGAAGTGCATGCTCGATACCCATTTCTCCGACATCAAAATAATTAGTGATATCATGTTTACAGGCAAATTCTCTTACACACTTGCAGTGCTGTGCAGACTTGATATCTTTGTTCGGGATAAAGTGATCCATGACCAGTGCCACTTTATCTTTATCAAATACCGTATCTACTGTCATCTTATCCATCTCATGAATTGCTACCGGTGAGGTGATATCATTTCCCAGTACCAGATCCAGTTCTGCTTCGATCAGCTGTCCTGCTTCTACCTTCTCAAGACCCGCTGCCGCTGCCAGAATTTTCTGTGTCATCGTCATTCCCATGTTTCTGTTCCTCCTATGTATATAATGTTGAGGGCAAACCTGTTTTACCCCTGGTATCATGAAATTGAGATTTTTTTTCATTTACTGTTTGCTATTGTAACATATCTTGCGATATAATAACAATACATATAAAATATATTCTCTATAACTACAGGTTATATTGTTTCATTTGTCACTGATATTCTATACACGGAGGTTTTACATGGAACAGAATCTTTCTCTTTATTATGTATTTCACACGGTCGCAAAAAAGGGCAGTATTTCTCACGCAGCCAAAGAACTATATATCAGCCAGCCCGCTATCAGCAAATCCATTCAAAAACTGGAAGACAATCTGAACACAACCCTGTTCAAACGAAGTTCCCGGGGTGTTACTCTTACCGCAGATGGGGAGATCCTTTTCCAGCATACCAGAGATGCTTTTGATACTCTTGAAGAAGGAGAAGAGATTCTGGCACGCCATCATGCTCTTGGAGTAGACCAGCTTCGTATAGGTGTCAGCACTACTCTTTGCAAATATATCCTTCTGCCTCATCTGCAACGCTTTATAAAGGCGTACCCACATGTAAAAATATCCATCAGCTGTCAGTCCACTTACCAGACTCTGACATTACTGGAAGAAAATAAAATAGATATTGGTCTTGTCGGCGAACCGGCGATACAGAAAGGTTTTTATTTTCATCCACTGCAAAAGATTCAGGATATTTTTGTAACAACAACTGCCTACCTGGAACATCTGGAACTGCGATCAGGTAACGACGATCTTTTTCAGACCGCTACATTTATGATGCTCGATGAAGAAAATATTACCAGGCAATATATCAATCGTGTGTTTCTGGAACATGGTGTGGAGTTTTCCAATATTCTGGAAGTCTCAACAATGGATCTTCTGATCGAATTTGCAAAGATTGGAATGGGTGCCGCCTGTGTGATTCAGGAATTTGTTCAGGAAGAGTTGGATCGCGGGGATCTGATTACTCTTCCACTGGGACTTACATTTTCTCCAAGACAAATAGGATTCGCCTGCCGTAAACACGAACAGGCGAATCCCGTTATTCAACACTTTCTGGATTTACGAGGAAACATTCTCCCGTAAATTTCAAAGTACTATTTTATCTTGCTTCCTGCAGGATCAGTACATCCCATTTTTTCAGTACCGTTCCTGCCGGAATGACTGCTCCGCTGATCAAATCTGTTTTTCCGCTAAGGCTATCCGGAAGAACCTGATCCTCATCTTTGAAGTTCATGACATAATAATATCTGGTATCGTCAGAAGTTCTGCAGGTCACTTCCAGCCCGGTTACTTCCGAAATCACAGCTCTTACATTCACTTCATTTACCGCCTGATCCAGAATCTTTGCGAGTCCCGCATCATCCATCTGCGTTCCTACATAATACGTTGCACCTTTGCCAAAGGTATTTCTTGTGACTGCAGGCATATCTGCATAAAAATCTTTCTGGTACGTTGCCAGTGCTTCTGCACCTTCCAGATGCAGCAGATCACATAACAGGTTACAGGATGCTGTAGTTCCGTCCGTAAATTTCACTTCATTGACCTGTTCCGGTGCCAGCGCATCAATTTCTTCCACCCATACACCCGCCATGTCACGCAGCGGTCCCGGATAGCCTCCAAGATGCACATTGTCAGACTGGTCTACGATACCGCTCATATATGTGGTAATCAGAATACCGCCATTCTTTACAAAAGATTCCAAAGCTTCTTTCATTCCTTCTTTTACCATGTAAAGAACCGGTGCAACCACCATCTTGTACTGTGAGAAATCTGCATCTACCGGAATCATATCAACACTGATATTTCTTTCATAGAAATAATTATAATACTTATGAATCTGCTCTACATATTTCAGATCTTCGGAAGGTCCGCTAGTGTATTCCAGTGCCCAGTAATTTTCCCAGTCAAAAATCAGGCCGACATCTGAAAGATTTTCGCTTCCCAGTGTCTTTGTTCCAAAACTTTCCAGTTCTTTACCAAGCTGAGCCACCTCCCGGAACACTCTGGTGTTTTCCGTTCCTGCATGAGCAATAACAGCTCCATGAAATTTCTCGCAAGCTCCCACACTTCTTCTCAGCTGGAAGAACTGAATCGTATCTGCACCGTGAGCCATCGTCTGATAGCTCTGCGCACGCATCTGTCCCGGACGTTTCAGAGAGTTGTATTTCTGCCAGTTCTGCTGGCTCGGTGTCTGTTCCATCAGCATAAACGGTTCATGTTTCAGGCCTCTCATCAGATCATGTTTCATGGCAATCATGCTCCATGGAGTATCGTATGCCGGATAGTTATCCCAGGATACCACATCCATTTCTTTCGCCCATTTGAAATAATCCAGATCTTTAAACGTTCCCATCAGGTTTGTTGTAATGACTACTTCTTGGTTATATTTACGAACTGCATCTCTCTCCATCTTGTAGCATTCCAGAACACTGTCAGAATTAAATCTTCGATAATCTATGGAAATACCCGCAAATGCGGTTTTCTCTGTTCCTATGCCTTCACTCAATGCATTCGGAACCACCACATCATCCCAGTCATATACGGTATGTCCCCAGAATTCCATGTTCCATGCTTTGTTCAGTGCTTCTATTGTTTTGTATTTGTCTTTTAACCATACACGGAAAGCATTCTGACAGTTGTCGCAGAAGCAGGTCACTCCGTATTCGTTATTGATATGCCAGCAGGTCACATGCGGGTTGGAGGCATAGCGTTCCGCGAGCTTATCGGCCATTGCAGAAGCATATTTGCGATATACCAGAGAATTCGGACAGGCATTATGACGCTGACCAAAACGATGCTGTCTGCCTTCATAATCGGTACTCATTACTTCCGGATATTTTCTGACCATCCATCCAGGAAGTGCTGCTGTGGAAGTGGCAAATACAATATCATAATTTTCTTCCGAAAGCATCTCTACGATCTTATCCAGTTCCGCAAAATTGTATTCATGCTCTGAAGGCTGAATCTTTGCCCAGGAGAATACATTGATCGTAGCGCTGTTGATCCGCGCATCTTTGAAGATTCTCATATCTTCTTTCCATACTTCCTCCGGCCACTGATTTGGATTATAATCTCCTCCATAAAGAATTCTTTTGAATTTTGGCTGCATAAAACTGCTCCTTTCGCTTTGTCCATTTCTATAATTATCCGAATCTATTTTGTTTGTTTCTGATAACCATTTGTTATCTGTATTATACCTCTCATTTTTTCAGATTTGTATAACAAGACATACTTCTTTCTATAACATTTCGAAACAAATTGACAGATGTTTTTTCTGTGTGTTACCATGAATCTGAAAATGCATCAGTCTGTGCGAAACTTCATTTTCGTACCATTCAATAATAATTCTTACGGAGGTTCTTCCTATGCCTATCTATTTTAATTCAGCTCCCACAGACTTTCCCTTTCAGTTTGATTCCATCGGTAACAACTGGAATCAGGAGCCCACACTACGTCCGGATGGTTTTCCGGTTTATCATTATCTGCAGACCCAGGAAGGAAGCGGCATCCTCTCTATTGATGAAAAAAAATATACCATTGGAGAAAACCAGGGAGTACTTCTTGCCCCGGGGATACCACATGTTTACCATTCTGCTTCAGGTCAGTGGATTACTTTGTTTGCCACTTTCAGTGGTTCCATGAGCCCTTATTTTTCTGCCTTATTTGGTTCTTCTCATTTACTTTTTTTTGAAAACGAAAAAGCTGCCTCTATCCGGAAGCTGATTGATCAGGCCGTTCTTCATCATCAGGAAACACCGACAGATCCTCAACTTTTGTCTCTGGAATGTTATCAGGTGCTTTTACAGTTTATCGGGGGACTTCAGTCTAATCCTTCTCAACAGCCAGCCTGGGAAAAATATGTTCGGCCGGTTCTTACCATTATCCATACCAGATATATGGAAGATCTTACCGCTGACGCACTCAGTCAGAAAGTCTTCGTCACACCACAATATCTGTCCCGGCTTTTTTCCAGGTATCTTGGATGTTCGGTCTACGAATATCTGACCAAATTCCGAATCAGCAAAGCCAAGGAACTTCTGGTCAGTCACAGAACCAGGAAAATACAGGATATCTCCCAGGATGTGGGCTATACCGATGCCAGTCATTTTGTTCTGATGTTTCGAAAAACAACCAGAATGACACCTTCAGAATTTCGGAAAATCAATTAAACCGAGTTTAAATTCCGCATCGTAACTGTTCAGTACCCTCACAGTTACGAGCAAAAATGCATTTAAAATCACCTTCGGTGATGGCATTTTTGCTTGTATGTCTCGGGATTTTGGCATATTTATGCCAAAACACCTCGCGGGATAATGGCTACTGAATAGTTACTCCGCATCACGATATTTTGCTATTTTTCGTCAAGAACACTTGTTCTTTTCTCTGTTCTATGGTATCCTGAGATTATAATGTTAAGGATAAAACACTTTTGAATCTCACATCATATTATATTACAGGAGATAATAACACATGGATGGGTATCAATTTGAATATCAGTGTGCAGAAATTTTAAAAAGGAATGGATTCTCCAGAGTTCAGGTTACCCAGAGTTCCGGAGATCAGGGCGTAGATATTATTGCCCGTAAACATCGGAAAAAATATGGAATCCAGTGCAAATATTATTCATATCCGGTAGGAAACAAAGCTGTACAGGAAGCCTATGCCGGTGCAAACTTTTATGACTGTGATAAGGCCATGGTAATGACCAATCTCACCTTCACCCGGGCAGCCACAGAACTGGCAGAAAAACTGGAAGTCGAGCTTTGGGATCACTGCTCCACCACACGATACTACAGTCTGCTGTTTAAACTTATGAGCCTGATGAATATTGTATTTTTTTTATATGGAATTCTGTTGTTATTTTTTATACAAAACAAAGATACCTTTTCTTTTCATCTGCCCGGTGGAGTTCTTCTTGGTGTCCTTCTGGTAGCTGCTTCAGTCTTCGGTTTTCTTGGATGGCGATTTGTTCTCTGCAATCTGGCAGCAGGTGGTATCTATCTGTACCTGTCTCTCCATACAGTTTTGCTGCCGGCAATCACCAGTGCGACTTATTCAGATATCCAGCTGCTTGTTCTGATTCCGACAGCTGTTTATTTATTGCATGCCTGCTGGCTGGTGGGGCACAAACGGCATTGACACGATCTCCGTGTTGCCTGCTTGTTGCCTATGCCTCTTTTCCGCCCGTTCTTTCGACATATTGCATATGCAAAAAGCCCCGGAAATTAAACTTTCCGGGGCTTTCTGTGTTTATCTCGTGCTTACATATAGTGCTTTGGATTAGTTGTTGATCAGTTTGTCATCTTCGTTGTTCCAGCTGTACAGCTTACGGATCTCTTTACCAACTTTCTCTGACGGATGTTCAGAAGCCAGTTTACGCATAGCTTTGAAGTGAACCTGACGACCTGCAGGAGACATGTCAAGCAGGAACTCTTTTGCAAAAGAACCATCCTGGATATCTGTCAGAATCTGTTTCATAGCTTTCTTTGTTTCTGCTGTAACGATCTTCGGTCCTGTAATGTAATCACCATATTCTGCTGTATTGGAGATAGAATATCTCATTCCTTCGAAACCTGACTGGTAGATCAGATCTACGATCAGTTTCATCTCATGGATACATTCGAAGTATGCATTTCTTGGATCGTAACCTGCTTCACACAGAGTTTCGAAACCTGCCTGCATCAGGGCACAAACACCACCACACAGAACTGCCTGCTCACCGAACAGGTCTGTTTCTGTTTCTGTTCTGAAAGTTGTCTCCAGAAGACCAGCTCTTGCTCCACCGATTGCCAGACCATAAGCCAGTGCTCTTTCCAGAGCTTTTCCTGTAGCATCCTGTTCTACGGCTACCAGACAAGGAGTACCTTTACCAGCCTGATATTCACTTCTTACAGTATGTCCAGGTGCTTTTGGTGCGATCATGGTTACATCAACGTTCTTCGGAGGTTTGATGCATCCGAAATGAATGTTGAAACCATGTGCGAACATCAGCATGTTACCTTCTTCCAGGTTTGGCTCAATATCTTTTTTGTACATATCAGCCTGCAGTTCATCGTTGATCAGGATCATGATAATGTCAGCTCTTTTAGCTGCTTCTGCAGCTGTATATACTTCAAATCCCTGTGCTTCTGCTTTTGCCCAGGATTTGCTTCCTTCATACAGACCAATAATAACATTACATCCAGACTCTTTTGCGTTCAGAGCATGTGCATGTCCCTGGCTACCGTAACCGATAACGGCAATTGTCTGTCCTTCCAGCATAGATAAGTTACAATCTTCCTGGTAATAAATTTTGTTTGCCATTTTTTGTTCCTCCTAAAATGGATATTTTTCTATTGTTAGGGGGTTTCCCCTCTAGCACACTATGTAATTGACAGCTTTTCGCTGTATCTTCGAACCGGGCTTTTCATCCGGTTTCACGTTTTTATAAAACTAATACGTAATCAGATCCACGTGACAGTCCGGATACTCCGGTTCTTGCCAGTTCCAGAATCTCATTACCATCTGCCAGAAGCTGGAGAAATGCCTCCAGTTTTGATTTTGAACCTGTCAGTTCCAATACCATGGAATCGACGGACACATCTACAACCTTCGCACGGAAAATCTCTGCGATAGATGTGACATTCTGTCTGTTTGCCTGAGATACTCTCACTTTTACAAGAATCAACTCTCTGATAACACTGGCATCCGGTTCAAGAATCTTGATATCTCTAACATCCACCAGTTTGTTCAGCTGCTTTGTAATCTGCTCGAGGACATCATCATCTCCGCTGCAGACAACCGTCATACGGGAATATCTCGGGTCTGCGGTTACACCTACTGTAAGGCTGTCTATATTGTAGCCTCTCCGGCTGAACATACCGGCGATTCTTCCTAAAACACCGGCTGTGTTATCTACTAAAATAGATAAAATTCTCTGTTTCATATTCTTTCCCACTTTCTCTTGGTAATGTGTAAAACAGCTTTGTTTTTCATTCTACCAACTATGCCCTTCTTTGTCAATGCATAATTAACTAAAAAACAACACCCTTTTTGTATTTTTTTATGCTATAATTATGGAATAGTGTCGTAGTCAGAAAATATTGATCCGTACTTCGTACTTTCCCAATTCCGGTACCATTGAAACGTCCGAAGTATGTATGCATTTGCGGTTTTAACGAAAGGAGGCGTACCATTATGTTTTGTTCAAATTGTGGTGCTGAACTAAAAGAAAGTGATGTCACCTGCCCCTACTGCGGTATGCTTCAGCCTTCCGCTGCTGAATCTGAATACATGCAAAAACTTGAACATCTGAAACAGGATGTACAAAATCTCAAAGCTGTTCCCACAAAGGAATACACCAGAGAACTGCGCCACCAGGGGATTTTTACTGCTAAGATTGTTTTTATTATTTTCTGTATCTTTCTTCTGCTCTTCGTAATAGGGGGATCTGTCTTTTACGGAAGCAGCTGTCTGGAAAAGAAAGAACTCCGAAAAGAAAATGCATTTGCAAAAGAGTATTTTCCAAAATTAAATGAGTTATATGCTTCCGGGAATGATGAAGAAGTGTATACATATATCAACAGTTTGTATAACCTGGATGGAAGCACTGCTTTATATCGTTGGAAACATATGGATTACTACAATTATTACACTTTATATATGGATGTAAAGTTTTTAAACGATGCCATCGCGGACAACAGTTACAATGAATACGATATCAGTACAGGATTCTATTCTGCCATGGTTCTTACCAGAGAAGAATTTTCTTCGTATCACAAAAACAAACTGACGGATGCAGAGCTTGCCAAATTGGACACATTTATTCAGGAGTCAGACTCTTTGTTGCTGGAACATTTTCATCTGACTTCTGATGAGGCAGATCAAGTGTATCAGGACTGTCTGGATGACGGGTATCTGAGTTATAAAAAATGTATGGATTATACAGCCAGCCATAAAAATCAATTTTCATAAGGAGGAATAACAGATGAAATGCCCTCATTGCGGCGCACAGATCGGTCTGGAGGAGAAATATTGTCCTTTCTGTGGCCTTCCAAACGAATTTGCCAGAAAACATCAGGAAGATATGGATCGATACGAGCAGGAATTTCAGCAGACTCAGTCTGAAGTTTATCAGAAGACCAGACATTTTACCAGTCTGACTGTACCTTTGACTGTCATTTTCGTTCTGATTTTATTAAATATTGTTTCTTTTGTTTTTGTAGCCAAAAGCTGGGATATCGGCTCCAGTCTTCAAAAGCAACAGATTCACAGCCATCTCAGCAAACACCAGGAAAATATAGATACTTATATCCAAAATGGTGATTTCTGTGGACTTTCTTATTATTACAGCCAGAATTCTCTGTATTATGAAGATGCATTTGACAAATACAACGCCCTGATCAGCGCCTCTGATTCCTATCGTAATATTTATCGAATTCTTGTGGATACCAGCAGTTCCTGTAATAATTATTATTTCGATACAGATGAGATTTCTCATACCATCACAACACTTGCGCGTGATGTCCATGATATTTATAATCTCGAAGATAATTACTCTTATAACGCAGATGAATATTTTACAGACGAAACCAATGCTGCTCTGACAGATCTGCGTACCCAGACAAAGGCTATTCTGGTGGCTTATGCCGGTCTTACTCCTGAAGAAGCGGAAGCACTTCCGGATCTCTCATCCAGAAAGCAAAAAGAATACCTGGAAAGGGGGCTTGAAAAACGATGAAACGATTTTCACCTGGAAAACTGATCTGTGGTATTATCACTATTATCCTGACCCTCTCCTGTCTTCTGATGATTGCCATCGGAATCTCAGAGATCAGAGATTCCGCTTCTGTTCCTTCTTATTATCTTGATGAAGAAGATTATATTTCCACCCTGCAACAGGAAGATTACATGAATCTATATGATATGACCTGCAGGGACTGCATCCCTGATAAGAAATTGAGTTCCAATATTAAAGCCTGTCAGGCAGTAGCCAGATATTATCAGGCAGCTACTCTGTATAAAGCTTACGTACTGGCAGGTGACAATCTTGCTATCACCCGTCAGGTACAGCAGATGGAACAATATGCGGCACAAACCGGTAATTACAGTGACTACGTCGAGAAGATCAATCAGTTACTGGAACTGGATTCTCTTCACACGGGGGAAACTGCCACCAATTAAATCGGAGGAAAGAACTGGAAAATTTTCCTGTTGCTGTCATTCGTCGGAAGTTCCGCTTCGATCGGGAGCCGTGGTATACGGAAAGGTTTGATGAGACATATGCCGATGTGGAACGCGGATGTGACGGGCTGCTGTATTATCTGCTGCATGGGGATAAATAGGGTTTTATTTGTTCTCGCCGGAATGAAAATTCGAATTGTATTTTTTTCATTTGTCAATTCAATTATATCATTTCCGTAGAAATGATATAATTGAATGTATAAAGTTTAACACTATATGTAAATCAAATTTGTTTCACTGAGTCAATATAAGATATTGGCTAAAAATCATACCGAACAACCGCGCAGTTTTTCACACCCCATGCAGCATATTCTTCATTCGTCATATCGGTAAAATAAGACTGCACAACTCTGGCGATTCCGTTATGGGCAACCAGAATGTAAGTTTTTTCTTTCGATTCTTTCCTGATATCATCGAGAAGATTATAGATTCTCTGTGCCAGACGAAGTGTCGATTCTCCTCCCTCATGGCTGCAGGCAAAGAATTCTTTCGCCTTTTTAAAGTCCTCTCCATCCCGCGGCGTAGATTCCCATTTTCCGAAATTTTGCTCGATCAGTCTCGGTTCTACCCGACATGGGATTCCTGTCATCTCAGAAATCAACTGTGCCGTATCTTTTGCCCGGCTGAGCGGTGAACACAGGATCTCATCTGCCTGGATTCCTTCTGCAAGAATCTTTCTTCCTGTTTCTCTCGCCTGTTCCCGTCCGTATTCGGTCAGTGGGCTGTCGGTGCAGCCGCAGATCTTATTTTCCACATTCCACACGGTCTGTCCGTGACGGACAAAGTAAAAGTGTCCCATTTATTATTCCTCCTAGTTTCTTTCGCAATACTTCTTCAATTCTTCTTTCAACTTCTCGTACCGCATTCGCTTCTCTTCCTTCGCAAAATGCACTTCCCGAAACTGTTCAGGATTCTCCTCATAGTCCAGTACTTCATCGCCGAACTGCTCACTGGTAAGATCAAACTTACAGTCTCTGATCACATTATAACAGTGATAATTTCCACCCGGTCTGAGAATTCCGTACACTCTACCGCCGAAGATATCCTGAGCAAGAAAAGCGGTGATCGAACACTGTCCAAGTGTCATATTTTCTTTTATCCAGTTCTGCCTCATCCGCGGCGCACAGGTATCCGCACACCAGACATGTGATAATGCATCGTATAAATCAACAGGTGTCTCGATCCCTTTATATTCGGCTGTAATCGCTTTTGCATCTGCGTGTTCCCAGCCCCAAAATCTGTATTTCATAATACTATATTCTCCTCCAAACATTTTTTCAATCTTTTCAATTTATTTTCTGTTATGCTTTCACAATAATGAAGGCCTTCATGAGTTGAATGAAGTACAGGATACTGTCCTTTTGTCTTTAATATGTAATGTTCTTTTATCAGCCATTCTATAACAGTATGAATCGTTTCTTTAGACATGTTCCTATAACTTCCAAAACACGACAGTCTGTCTAATCTATTATCGGAAATTTTCTTGTTTTCTATGCCATGAAGTACATCAACAAGCATCCATATTCCATAATAGCGTACTTTACTTACCTCTTGAAGTCCACATAAAATATCATATACGACCGTATTCAATTCCCATCCCTCATAGCAGCACCCGGATGATAATTTTGCTTTTTCAATTTTCACATAATCATTCGGTTGTTGCTGGTTTTCGGAGTTTTTTTCTTCTGACAGATATCCGTTATTCTTTATATCACTCTTTTTCAACGTAGTATTTGGTTGATTTCGCACCTCCGATAATTCCTTTTTTTCTGTATCTGCCGAATATCCCATCCTCGTATAATACTGTTTTTTACTAACTGCATTATTACATCCAGTTCCATCCGGTTTATAATTCGTACATCCCAGAAAAAATCCATTCGATTTATTAGGCTTTATAATTAAATAACCATCTTTGCATCTATCACACTTTTGAATTGCAAGTTTTCCCCCACGGCAATCATTCGTCATAAAACCACATATTTCTGGTTCATTTGTACATATATACAAACGAAGTCCATATGCTTTTTTATATTTTAATTGCATTGGATAGCCACATAACGGACATACTTTTGTTTGATACTGCTGCGGTTCTTCTTCGTTCCATTCTCCGTGTAATATAACATTTTTATAGTCACGCTTTATTTCAAGTAAAAATTCCGATGGATTCTGTTCTGGGGCTATGCAAAACACACGATTTTTTGTTCTTGTCATCGCTACATAAAACAAACGACGTTCTTCTGCATATTCGATAGACTTGTCTCCTCTGATTACAAATGCAAGTACCGGATCATCTTCTATTTTGGAAGGAAATCCATATGTTTCATTTTTTCCATTTATAATAATAACATCATCATACCCAAGTCCTTTGGAAGAATGTACTGTCATAAATGTAATGTTCAAATATGGATATTTCACGCTTTTAATCTTGTTTCCTCTGTTAACATATTCAAATAATCCAGATCTTTCAAGTCTATCACCATCAAATGCATATCGACCAAGCAGCAAAATTTCTCCCGGCACTTTCCCCTCTTTTTTCTTATACACAAGTAACTCTTCCAGGACTTTTTCAACTGCATATGCCATTGCATAATTAGCACCGCTTCTTCGATTTCCATTGCGCCCTTTATATGTGCTATCATAAGTATATATAACAACGGGATCTGTAATATTTTTAGGGGACAATAGGCGTTTTTCAATCTGCTCTTTATTTTTTTGAATAAAATTTCCTGCAATATCGATAACTTCCTGCGAATTACGATATGTTTTGACTATTTTAAGTAATTTAGCATACCCCATTTTTTCAGCAAATTTAGTAAATAATGTAATATCCGATCCGCTAAAAGCATATATTGACTGCCAGTCATCTCCCACTGCAATAATTTTCGCATTTGTTACCTCTGCCAGAGCTTTTGTCAAATCGAATCTTTGCTTGGAAATATCCTGATACTCGTCCACAATAACATACTTAAAATCAAGTTTTTGTTTCATTTCTTTTACTTCTCTGAGAATTCTTGAAGATTCATTAATCATATCTTCAAAATCAACCACTTGATTTTCTTTCAACCATCTGTTATATTCCAAATAACACTCATGGCAAATTTCCAGAAACAACCGACTTCTTACATTTTGTGTTGAATAATACATTCTTTCAAATTCTTCTGCGCTATATCCATTCACTTTAAAATTAGAAATAAATCTGCAAATAAGATTAAGTAATTTTCTTATATATCTGTTTTCTTCTCCTGCAACAAGTAATTCCATAACTTCTTTATCAGACTTCGATTTAAGTTCAAAATTCTTTGCTTCCAATTCTTCTTTTAAATGTACAGCTAAAGGGCGCCCGTCCTTATAAGCTGAAAAAGTATAAATCAAAGTTGTACCATGACGTCTATGCAACATGATTTTATCTCTTACAGCCTTCTTATACTTTTCAATTTCATCCTGATTATATCTGTCGTTTTTTCCTTCTTCCGTAATTCCAAAATGTTCAAGATATGCTTTTTTATCCCCCTGAAATATAACAAAATCTGGAGTATATAATTTATTTGAATTTGGTATGTAAAATGGATAAGCCGGTTCATATTCATATTCAATATTATTCAAATATAATAAGTTTGCAATTTCTACCTCCTGCTGTGAGCGTAAAACTTCGTTCTGTATTGTTACAGATTTTTTGGTTCGAGCGTCTATAACCTCTCTCCTGAAGTCTTCCAAATCACTTCTCATTGTAGCATAATTTGCCTTTGCAATATTATTAAAAAAGCCATTCAGATCATCACCCTCATAAGGAGCATCAAAGTAAGACGCAAAAAACATAATCAACTTATTAACAAGACTCTCGTTTTTCATAATCGAGCCTCGAAAATAGTCTCTTATCACGTAATACATTTTTGAATTATCTACAATATTAAATTTTTCCTCTGGCAAATTTTTATGAATAATTGCATTCCCTGTGGAATGAAATGTTGCGATCGGACATTCAATTCCTAACGCACCCTGTATCTTTTCTTTAAGTTCAGAAACTGCTTTATTCGTAAAAGAAACAACCAATATTTGTTTCGGATCTATATTCTTCTTTTCAACAAGATATTTTACCTTAGCTGCTACTGTAGTTGTCTTTCCTGCTCCGGCTCCCGCAATAACGAGCGCATAGTCCTCATCCGTAAGAATAACTTTTCGTTGATCTTCATCCAACACAATCGCCGGATCTACGTCTTTTAAAATATTATCCAGATATTCCTTTTCTTTTTTCAGTGCTTCGGAAATATATATATCATTATGTTTCTCGATTTCACTCTCAGCATTTTTATAAAATGCTAATATTTCATCTACTTTCTCCTGACTTGTATGATTTTTTGCACAAAAATCGGAAAGCATTCCACTGTCTTCTAATACCTGAAAATATTTTTCTGTTTCTTCAAATTTTTTTTGCAGACCGATATATTCACTTTTTGCAATATATCTATATTCCTGCAGTAAATCATTAATAGCTGCTGAAAATTTCATTAGCTTTTCAAGATTTTCATTCCTGATAAATTCCGTGTTTTCCTGTTCCCTTTTTAAAAAGATTTTCTTGAATTCATGTATTCGATCAAAAAGCCTCATATTATGAACCACCCTAATAGCGTATACTTATTTATCTCTACTATACCATTACCTCGAAAAGCTTTCAATTTGATTTTATATTTACAAATAATACTCGGAATTGATTCACTTGATCAACGTAATATCACGGTCTAAAACAAAGACAAAGCTATACAATGAATTGTATAGCTTTGTCTGTTACTTATCTTATGTTATTATTTCACTTCCACCAGTTCAATCTCAAAGTTCAGTTCTTTTCCAGCCATCTCATGGTTTGCGTCAAATGTAATCGTCTTTTCATCTTTCGCGTTTACCTTTACCGGGAATGGCTGACCGTACTGATTGGAAAGATACACCTGCTGACCTACAGTAAGGTCTTCAGAACCTGGAAGCTGGGCGATCTCCACAGTAAAAATCGCATTTGGATCCGACATGCCATAAGCTTCTTCCGGCATCAGATGAACGGTAACCTTCTCACCGACTTTCATTGTGGCTACTGCTTTATCAAAACCAAGGATCATCTGTCCGGCACCGCAGGTAAATTCCAGTGGTTCGCCACGGTCATAGGAGCTGTCGAACTGAGAACCATCGTTAAATGTTCCTCTGTAATGTGTCCGGCAGATTTTTCCTACATTTGGTCCTTCAAATGACGGCTGATGACTTCCGCAGCCACCACCGCAGCCGCTGCATCCGCCGTCGCCACAGTTCGATCCGCAGGAATGTCCTTCCTCTTCTTCATGATGATGATCACAATTTACGCCGGTAGATATCAGTTCTCCTTTCAGGTATGCTTCCACTGCCTGGTCAGCATCACCTTCTGCTCCGGAACATACTTCGATTCCCGCCTCTGCCAGTGCTGCCTGTGCGCCACCACCAAGACCTCCGCAGATCAGTACATCAACTCCCTGACCTTCTAACACTCCGGCAAGAGCTCCGTGACCTTCTCCGTTGGAACTGATCACTTCACTGGAAATTACTTTTCCCTCTTCCACTTCATATACTTTAAATGTTTCTGTCTTTCCAAAGTGCTGAAATACCTTTCCATTTTCATATGTTACCGCTATTTTCATTTGTAAAAATCCTCCTACGTATTTTTCTTTTACAGCGCTTTGTTAAGTATAACACATTTGCCACTGAAATGACAAAGAAATAAATAACTTTTGTTACTACGCCTGTCTTAAAAACACGTTTTCGAGTTTTTATTCCTGATTTCCTGACAATGTAGTATCCAGTGTAAACCAGAATTCCACTCCATTATCATAATTTTTCACACCACACTGCTGATTCATAGACTCCATGATCGCTTTTACGATAGACAGACCGATACCGCTTCCGCCGTACTCTCTCGTCCTTGCTTTGTCTACTTTATAAAATTTGATCCAGATCTTATCCAGTTCTTCTTCCGGAATCGCATCTCCGGTATTGAAAACCGAGGTGCGGATCACACCATTCTCCTGGGTACATCGGATATCTATTTTCTTTTCATTTTTAGCATAATGAATCGCATTGGTGACATAGTTTGTGATGACCTCTTCCACCTTGAATTCATCTCCCCACACATGCAGAGGTTCTGTCTGGTGGAACATAATCTCAACTTCAGCCTGCTGTGCCAGAATCTGGGAAGACTGGATCACTCCCTGTATCAGAGATGTCAGATCAAAACGTTCCATATTCACCTGGTCATTACCGAATTCCAGCTGATTCAGTGTCAGCAGTTTCTTCACCATCTGGTTCATCTTTCCCGCTTCATCTATAATCACATCACAATAGAACTGACGGCTTTCCTCATCATCGTTAATATTATCCTGCAGGCCTTCTGCATACCCCTGAATCAGTGCGATCGGCGTTTTCAGCTCATGGGAAACATTCGACAGAAATTCTTTTCGCATCTCATCAATTTCTTCTTTTTTTTCAATGTCTTTCTGCAGTTCATTATTTGCCGTCTTCAGTTCCGAAATCGTCTGTTCCAGGGTTTCTGACATCTGATTAAAATTGTGTCCCAGCACACCGATCTCATCTTCTCCGCCACTGGTATATTTTACATCAAAGTCCAGATTCGCCATTCGCCTGGATATCTCTGTAAGTTCCGTCAGCGGTTTTGTCAGACGTTTTGCCAGAAAAGCGATAAATGCAGCACCGATCACACACACACCTAACGCCACCATCAGATAGAATCGATTGGACAATGCAATACTTTTCTGAATGCTTTCTATCGGTGATCGTACAATAAAGTTTACACCGTCATCCAGCGTACCCCAGATTTCCAGAAATTCCATGTTCAGACTGGCATCCCTGTTAAACTGAATCGTATAATTATTTGTTTTCTCAATGATCTTATCGCCCTTCGGTTCGAAATTATAAATATATCCGAATAATTTCGCTGCAAGTTTTTTTGATTCACTGTCCCGCAGATTGCTGTATCCTTCCGGTTCAGATCCATTCCAGTCAATGATAACAAACGACAGGTTATTGGTAGATGCAAACTTTAATGTATCTGTCTTATCCACCGCGTCGTATTCTTTGGCAATCGTTTCATAACTGGTTTTCAATATTTCTTTTTTATTCTCCAGATAATACTGCTCCATGAATGTCATATTCAAAAAAATGATCAATCCCAGAGCGAGTACCAGAAAGCCAAGAAATGCTCCTGTTATCTGCCAGCGTATGGATTTTGATTTTTTCATTGGTCTACCTCGAACTTATATCCCATGCCCCAGATTGTTTTGATATAATCTCCTTTATCTCCCATTTTGCTTCGCAGTTTTTTTACATGGGTATCAATCGTTCGGGCATCTCCGAAATAATCATAATTCCATACATGATTCAAGATTTTTTCTCTGGATAATGCAATTCCCTGATTTTCCATAAAGTAGGTCAGCAGTTCAAATTCCTTGAAACTCAGTTCGATATTTTTTCCGTCCACGCTGACCATATGTGCTGTTTTGTTCAGTTCAATACCGCCGCATGTCAGCACATCTTCCTGTTCTCCGTGACCGGATCTTCGAAGGATTGCCTCTACTCTGGCAACCAGAATCTTTGGACTGAAGGGTTTGGAAATATACTCATCCACTCCCAGGTCGAAGCCCATCAGCTCATCCCGTTCATCACTTTTTGCTGTCAGCATAATGATCGGAACCCTGGAGTGTGCGCGAATCTCACGACATACCTGCCATCCGTCCATCTTTGGCATCATGACATCCAGAATAATCAAAGCAATGTCTTTCTCTTCAAAAAATATATCTACCGCCTGTTCTCCGTCACCGGCTTCCAGCACATCAAAATCTTTTTTCATCAGGAAATCTTTTACCAGTTTCCGCATTCTGCTCTCGTCATCCACAACCAGAATCTTCAGTTTTCCCATTCCTGTTCCTCCTCATAACCATGTGATCTGCTATCACGTTTTATGTGCTCAGTATATATGAAAAATATGTAGCTTTTGTGTTTTTTAATCTCTCTTTTACTTATGTGTGGTCTTAAACTGAAAAAGTACTCCCGCCGGGACACAGACAGCCATAATAAGCAGCATCAGAATCCCTGAATCTTTCTGCAGGATCCCGCAGACACCGGTTGCTATACTCATACCGCCACTGACAGCCATCAGCCAGATAATACATGGGCGGGCATATTTTACTACCAGGATCCCCACAAGAACACCAAAAAGTGTTCCTGCTGCCAAAATTAATATTTCCATTTTGGGTTCTATATCCAGCTGACGGACCACCATTAATATTCCATAAGTTGTGAGAACCCATCCCAGAAAAAATGCACCTACAAGGTACACCTCATATCCCAGAACCGCAGTTATGCCCCCTGCTGCCAGTGGCAGAATCCATTTTACATTTCCGGACAACTGCAGAATATACACAGCGGTCATGCCTATTCCGGTTCCCAGAAAAAAGCCACAGACTGAAATCCAGAACTTCAACATCCGATACCCCATAAAACAATTCAGAGCTCCAAAAGCAACACGGACAATCAAGAGTAATACAGATAACTGTGCCGCCACCTGTGTAAATTGATTAATTCCGGACAAATAATCCATTCTTCTCTCCCCTTTTGTTTTTATTTTCGTGTATTATACTCTTTTTTTCAAACTCCTGTCAAATATCACCAGAGCATGCTCGATCAGCAGTTCTGTATTGACACCAAACAATAGAATTCATAATTACTCAGTACCTTCACAGTTACGAATAAAGAATCTGCGAGAAATACCTCAACATTCCATCATTCTCCCAGCACAGCATCCCTGCGGCATCTGCCATTTTCTGCGCATCCACACAGTATGCCGACATACAGGAATTGTGTTTATATGGTCCGGCAGTCATAATTAAAATATCTTTTATCCCCTCTTCTTCCATCTTTCCGGCAAGCTTTTCTGTCATTATATTATGTCGAAGCTTGTCTTTTTTATATTGAGCCGAATCTTTACTATCTTCCAACGTAGTCTGCAGTACCAAAGTATTCTTATAACGGAATGCGCGCTGTTTCATTTCTTCTGCCGTTCCACAACTCGGTGGACATGCAGGATTTAAATTATAACAGCCACACCTGTTTTCTTCACAAAAGTTTCGATATTCCGGCACAAAAACCAGTTTCTTTGTATCCATAACGGCAGCATTTGAAAATCCCAGATCTATTGCTTCTTTCACAAGATTCATGTTTTGTATTCCTCCATAATCTAAACGTTATCCTTTGATCTTTCATTTTTAATATCAATCGGTTTATAAATGTCATATATCACCAAAGATAGTATATCACTATTTCGCACCCCTAGTACAGTGTTTCATAAATAACTATACCATACACACAGGATACTGTTATTTACGAAACGATGTGCCGACCTGACATATCATTATATTCAGAAAGAAATATAGTGAAAATTTGTAACTATTCAGTAGCCACTGTCCCGCGAGGTGTTTTGACATGAATATGTCAAAATCCCGAGACATACAAGCCAAAATGCCATCACCGAAGGTGATTTTTTATGCATTTTGGCTCGTAACTGTGAAGGTACTGAACAGTTACGAAAATTTTAAATAATGCATGGAATTGTAGAACTATTTCTGGTAAAATATTCTATTAAGAGAAAGTGTGTGACAAATGAAGCAACACGTAATAACACCAATGCAATACTACTTGTAACAGAAGGAGGTTACTTCCAAGATGGGAAATTATTTTGTATGCAGTAAAACAGATCCAATAGTGGAAACAAAGGCTGGAAAGATCCGCGGTTTCCGCATAAACACCACATATACATTCCACGGAATCCATTACGCTGAGGCTGACCGTTTCCAGATGCCTCAACCGATAAAACCGTGGACAGGAATCAAAGACGCATTGTCTTATGGCTATGTATGTCCGTTGTTAAAGCAGGATGAGCCTAACATGGAGGTTCTGGTGCCCCACCGTTACTGGCCCCAGAACGAACATTGTCAAAATCTGAACATCTGGACCCAAAGTCTTGATCCGGATGCGAAAAAGCCTGTAATGGTGTGGCTTCACGGAGGCGGTTTCAGTGCCGGGTCATCCATTGAACATGTAGCCTATGAGGGCGATCACTTAAGTGAGTTCGGTGATGTGGTTGTGGTTTCCGTGAATCATCGTCTGAATATCCTCGGCTATCTGGATCTCTCTCCATTCAGTGAAAAATATAAGAATTCTGCCAATGCCGGAAACGCTGACATGGTGGCTGCATTGGAGTGGATCCATGACAATATTGCCAACTTTGGCGGAGACCCGGAAAATGTCACGATTTTCGGTCAGTCCGGTGGCGGCATGAAGGTGGCAACCCTTATGAATACTCCTGCAGCAGATGGTCTGTTTCAGAAGGGTATCATTGAAAGCGGTGTTTATGAGGCATGTATTTATCAGAAAGAGGACGGGGACGGCACCGAGATCGTGAAAGCCCTTTTAGAAGAGTTGAAGCTGGATGCATCTGAGATAGAAAAGCTGGAGACGATTCCTTATTATGAACTGGCAAACGCCTATAATAACGTAGAAAAGAAGGTGGCTGCAAAGGGATGCTATATCGGACAGGGCCCCCTGGAAAACGACTGGTTCCTCGGGAATCCAATCAAATGTGGATTTACTGATCATGCCAAAACGATTCCGGTGATTGTGGGATCTAATATCGGTGAGTTCGATTTTGGTCCCGTTGTGCCCGGAAAGCATGATATGAACCGTGAGGAACTTATCACATTTCTGACAAGAAAATATGCCGATGCAACACCGGAGTTGATCTCTCTGTTTGAGAAGGCATATCCGGACAAATCAATTGCCGACCTGTGGTCAGTGGACACTTTCTTTCGTCCGGCAACCATCGAATTCATTCGCCAGAAATCAGAGTTTTCTGAAGCACCTACCTATTCCTACCAGTTTACTTATGAGTTCCCGATTGACGGGGGAAAAGCCGCATGGCACTGTGCTGAGATTCCATTCGTATTCCACAACATCGACCGAGTGGCTGTCTGCAACGTCCCAGGTGAAACCGACCGTCTCCAGGAACGCATGACCACTGCCTGGATCAATTTTGCCCGATATGGCAGTCCGGAAACTCCATCTCTCCCGAAGTGGCCGGCATCTACCCCGGGTGACGAGGCAACCATGATTTTCGACAAGACCTGCGAAGTCCGTCACAACTTTGATCACAAGCTGGTAAAGAAACTTTCGAAAACGGAGTTCAACCCGATGACTCCTGTTGTGGAAAATGAGGAAACCGACGCTTTCTTTATCCATTGATAAGAAGCTGTAATAAAAATATATTCTCATAACTATACAGTAACAAATCCAGAATAAGCTCCGAAATTACAAATTCGAATCTTATTCTGGATTTTTCGATATCTACATCTATAGAAACATATAACCCATAGCAAGATCAGGTATGATTTTAATGACATATCATTTGCAACGATGAACCTCGCATTTAACGTTCGATAGCTTCGCAATACAATTCTGACCATGCAGGAACAAATCCTGCTCCCAGGGCAACTCTTTGTGACGCGATGTGAGACATTGCTGTACCATAAAAAGGCAATCTATTTTTGTCTAAAATCTCGTTTTTAATGGCAGCAACAAGCATCGTGCCTATTCCAAGTCCTTCTGCCTCAGGCATGACATTAATCCCGATCTGCCACATCCTATCACTGTCGCTGGTTGCCCCAGCCATTCCTAAAAGCCTTCCGTCCTTATACGCACCAATGCCTATTTCATCTTTTGGTAATCCGTCAAAAATAAAAGCTTCTCCAAAACGCTCATCGCCTCGAAACTGCTCCAGTTCGTCTCCCTCATATATTTTTATATCATAATCTTTTGTATTAACATCCGATTTCTTTGTGGCAATATAAAAAGGATGCGCCTGTCCGATTCGGCATTGAAATCTCAGGAGACCTTCTTCCAATTCATGAAGACATCCCATATCCATAAACCATGCACCATTTTCCGTCTTGAACTTTTCCCTTGCCCATTGAATAATATCTTTTCGCCCGGATGCAACAATTTTACCATTCACAGACGCAGCCTTAAAATAACATTCTCCTTCTTTGAAGATTCTGCGACCCTCTAGTTGCTTATATTCCGTGAAGACATTCTCTTTGCTCAGGATTGAATTTACATCCGTGCAAAAATCAATTGCTAACTGCTTTGCCAATATTTCGTTCATTTTCTATTTTCCTTATTATACGGTAGATAAGTGGTCTGCTGATATTCTAATCAACTCCTTGCTTACGTTCTTAATAATTATCATTCGTAACTGTTCAGTAACTTCACAGTTACGAGCAAAAATGCATTTAAAATCACCTTCGGTGATGGCATTTTTGCTTGTATGTCTCGGGATTTTGGCATATTTATGCCAAAACACCTCGCGGGATAATGGCTACTGAATAGTTACTATCATTCTTAATATTCAAACTGTCGATAATATCTCCGAATAGAAAGCGGATGTCTTAAAAACAGTTCCATGTATGCATCCACACGATTGTTTACGCCGTGCATCACAAGATGAGAGATGGTTCCTCTGTATTCCGGGCTGATTCCCTTTAATTCGAATTCTTTTGTATCAATGATCGTATAATTTCCATTTACGCGAGGCAGGAATCTTGCCACACGTTCTGCAAGAGGTCTCTGCTCATCTTCTCCCATAAATAAGGTAACCGGTGTATCATCCACAATAATCTCCTGCATTCCATGGAAAAATTCCTGGCAGCTGATGGATTTGGTGCGGATCCACATCTGTTCTTCCCAATAGCACATTGCATAAGAATAAGTTGCGCCATACTGGTTGCCGGAACCGATAAAGTAATGTGGAAGGTCTTTATGCTCCTTCAGAAATGCCACCTTATTCTTTGCATATTCATAAGCCCATTCATCCGAATCCTTTTCAACCTGAACCAATGCATCTGCAAGGTAAGTTTCCATTTCTTTATTGTAGCGATCGTATTCGTCAAACTCCCCATTTTTATACATCAGATAGTTTGCTGTCATATAGAATTTTAACTGTTCGTTCATAGGATAGAGGATCAGATAATCCTGTTTGTCCGGCTGTGTAAGAATACTATCCGGTGTGTCAATAAATGCAAATACTCTCGCGCCGATCTCATGAACCCGGTCAACCAGCTGAACCATTTCCTTGGTATTTCCTGAAACAGAAGAATAGATAACTACAGACTTTTCCGTAAATCTTTTATTTCCGGTTGTGAGAAATTCTGCTGCATTTTCAACATATATCGGAAGTTTTGATCGTCCTCTCATGTAAACTTCTACCTGCATGCTGGATGCGTAAGTTCCTCCAATACCAATAAAATAAATTCCATCAAATCCTTCTTCCCAGATCTGGTCAATGATTGTTTCAATCTGCGGTCTTAAAGCCAGTGCTCCATTGACACTGTCAACCTGTGCCTGTTCGTTAAAGTTGCGAAGACTGGCGCCCTCTGTTTCTTTCCATGCTTTTGCTGCATACTTCATGTTTTTTAATCCCCCTTGTACATATCTTTTAATTTATAATTATCGTAATTGTTCAGTACCTTCACAGTTACGGATAATATTTTATTCTGTTTTTCTTTGAAAATCACCAGGCGCCAAAGTATTTTAATGTTTCTGTGGCATTCGCTGCACCCAGTTTCATAGCCTCTTCAATGGTTTTTCCCTCTATCATTCCCTTTAAAAAGCCTGCAATATAGCTGTCTCCTGCTCCCATGCTGTCAACAACTTCTTCACATGGAATGATTCCAAATCTGTGAAAATCTTTTCCGTCATAGCACATACTTCCGGCAGTTCCCATCATGCAGATCACATATTTCGGCCCTTTTTCATGAATTTTCTTCATTTGTTCTCTCAATTGTGAACTGTCATTTTCATCTGTTGAGTAGAATAAAAAATCTGTGTAAGGAATGGCTTGCTCGCTTGCATTGCTCTCCAGATAAGTGGCACAGTCAAAAGCAGTAGTAATTCCCCGCTCTTTCAGTTCCCTGAACTGTCCTTCCACCTTTCCCCAAACGTCACAGATGACCACATCAAAATTTTGGATAAAATCCATATCTTCATCACTGAGTACGTAAGTTTCCAGCACTCCTTCCTCATAATCTCCAAAGATTCTTTCTCCATCCACAAGCTCAACCTGTGAGACAGCTGTCTTTCCCTCTTCCACTCTTAAGTGAGAAATATTCACACCTTTCTTTTTCATGGCCCCCATCATAATCTCACCGTACGAATCATTACCAACCGGGCCAATATATGCTGCCTCACCTCCAAGGCGAACCGTATATACAGCCATGTTCACCGGGCCACCCCCTGGAAATGCTTTACCTCCATCCAGGTTATTATAATAGTCAATACAATTACTTCCGACTGCTGCTAATTTCATTACCTTTATCCTCCCATTGATAAACCGCTTTCCTACACCCCTGGTACAGCGTTTTCAATCTATCTCCTTTCATGTGCTGTCAGATACCAAACATCTCCCTGCAAATCTTCTTCCCGCATGACGTTTTGAAAATATTCTGATAAGCTTTTATAGCCGCCTCTTTCGATGACCCTTCCTCCATAATATTAACCAGAAAATCAGCCTCTACCAATATCTGGTAATCCATTTCGTTAATATTGCCATACGTATGATGGTGGGCAATCAAATACTGAACCCGTTCGGATACCTTGCGATCAAAGCCCAATTCTCCAAGCAGCTTTTCTGCAATTGCCGGACCTTCTTTTTCTTGTAATTTTCCATTGCAGCTTCCATATTTTTCTTCACAGATATGAATCCCAATATCATGTGTCAAAGCTGCTGCTTCTATGATAAACTGGCAATTCTTGTCTACATTCTCCGTTTCTGCTATCAACTTCGCATAGCTGTGTACTTTACAGAAATGTTGTATCCGCTTTGCATCTCCCTTATATAATTCAATCATGGCCAAATGTAATTGATTAATCATCTCATATTTCCTCCTCTTGCACGTGTAATTAATCATAAGTCAAATATACAGCTTTTATAAAGCTGTCACAAACAACATCGCATAATATATTCTTCTTGATAATTGAGATTTATCGTTTATTTATAACATTATAACATAAATCATGGTCAACAGGTGAACTGATTCTGTTATTATTACCAAAAAAATTACCGTTTTATTCTTACATTTCGGTTTATAATTCTGTGTTTTAATGATATAGTAAAGGTGATAATTATTCTTTCTGTACTTTCGGAGTTCTCCCACGCTTGCTTTGCAGCAAACTCCGCGAATACAGATTCATTGCAAAGGAGAAATTTCTATTATGAATGAAACGATTTTAGGCAACCAGCTGCGAAAGGTTCCTTCTATTGCAGTCGGATGTATGCGGCTTTCCGAAAAGTCAAAAGAAGAGATGAACCATTTTATCCACTCCGCGCTGGAGCAAGGAGCATATTTCTTTGACCACGCGGATATCTATGGCGGCGGCATGAGCGAGACTGTGTTCGGTGATGCATTTTCCCACGATCCGTCCCTGAAAAGGGAGGATGTTTTTCTCCAGTCAAAATGTGGCATCCGCCAGGGCTGCTATGATCTGTCAAAGGAATACATTCTGGAAGCTGTCGATGGTATTTTAAAGCGTCTCCGGACGGATTACCTCGATCTTCTGCTGCTCCACCGTCCGGATGCACTCGTTGAACCGGAAGAGGTGGCTGCCGCATTTGATGTCTTGTTTGACAGCGGAAAGGTCCGCCATTTTGGTGTTTCCAACCATAAACCAATGCAGATCGCACTCCTGCAGAAGTATGTCCGCCAGCCACTGGTTGCCAATCAGGTACAGTTCAGCATTCCGGTTTCCAACCTGGTTGCAAATGGGATGGAAGTCAATATGGAAACACCGGGTTCTATCGACCACGACGGAAGTCTGCTTGACTACTGCCGTCTCCACGACATTACCCTTCAGGCATGGTCTCCCTTCCAGATGCCTGCATGGAAGGGCTGCTTCCTCGGAAGTGACGAGTACCCGGAACTGAATCAGAAACTTCGTGAGCTGGCCGAGAAATATCATGTTAGTGATACTACAATTGCAGCAGCATGGATCTTACGCCATCCGGCGAATATGCAGCTTATCACAGGAACTGCAAGCGAAAGCCGTCTGAGAGAAATTATTGCAGCATGTGATATTGCACTGACACGTAAGGAATGGTATGAACTGTATCTGTCAGCAGGACATCCGCTTCCGTAAAGATTTTAGCACGCCCCAGAGCGTGTCTGAAATATAGATTTCATGCTCTTTTCGATATTTTCGTACCAATCAAAATTGATCAACGGATCAATCAATTATTGATATGCAACGCAAAAAAGCATTTCTGTCACGTTTTTTTCCGCCAGAAATGCTTTTTGTTGCTTTCTCTGTTTGTACGGTTCCAATAGACCTCTTTTACTTATAATCGTTTATCCGAATGAGGGCGGCGTAACGGGCTACGGCAACCGAACGAAGGTAAAATATACCGCAAAGTGGGGCTTGCAGATTGTGAAAATGATTTTTCAGACACGCTCTAGCAATCTTAAAGCACCGAAAAGCATGCTCTTTTGCCCCCTTGTATCCTTATATTGCATATGGATCGTACAGGAAAAATGTTCCAAGAAATGCCAGCGCCACATAGATAGCCGGCTCCCATTTTCTTTCAGCCATTTTATATTTCTCCCCACAATTCTTTCCTGCAATTTTCCTGGTTATAAACCATATCACATATCCAAGACATGCACCTGAAGTATTTGCAATCAGGTCATCAATATCTGTTGCACGTCCGTTGAGAATCTGAGAACATTCGATCAACAAGGATACGGCAAATCCCAACATCACCGTATACCTGGCACTTTCACATTTTTTCCAGATGCATGGTGTCACAATTCCAAGTGGCAAAAACATTACAATATTTAACCAGAACCCTGTGCCCAGGTCGGCAAAAGGTCTTAAATTAACTCCACCTCGGATCCCCGGTCTTATAATATCCGCCAGCAGACCAATTCCTGTTACTTTGAAGACTGCCCACAAGTACACCAGAAAAGCATATACACCAACATAATACTTTGCCGGCATTTTTTTCATGTTACTCTTTGCTTTTATCTTCATAACTCCCTGATATATGAGACACGGCAGCAATACAGTGATAAGCAGGTATATATTATATACCCCATCGTCGATCAGATAACTACACAATAACTTCATCGTTTTTCTCTCTTTCTTTTATGATTTGAGAGGAGTTTATCAGATACGTCTTAATATCCTGTGGAGGATATTCTTAAGTTTTTTTGAATCTGTTGTTATCGTGGATTTTTATCAGATTTTAATGCAGCGCCTTTTTAGGGCAGGCCTTCGTGCATTCGTAGCAGAGAATGCATTCTGTCCCATTTTTACGTTTGCGGGTTTCTTTGTTGACCTCCACGTTCATAGGACATACCTGCAGGCATTTACCGCAGTGGACACATTTCCTTTCGTCGCAGTGAACGCGCAGCAGGGAAAAATAACTCATAGGCTTGAGAAATACTGTGACAGGACACAGGTATTTGCAGAACGCACGGTTTTCCTTGAAAATTAAGGCAAGCGCAATTCCGGCAAGGTAATAAAACGCATTTCCGGCAAGGAACATCCAAAACATGATTTTCTCCAAATGTGTGACCTGCATCAGAAACAGCGCTGAAACCAATGCCAGCGACAATAAAAACATCACATAACGCAGAATCCCCAGCTTTTCCTCTCGTGGCTTCTGCGGCTGCTTGTATGGCAGAAAATCCAGCACCATGGCTGTCCAGCAGGCGTAACCGCACCAGCCCCGTCCGAACAGCAACGGACCAAAGATCTTCGCCACTGCATAATGGATAGTCGCCGCTTCAAAAGTACCGAGAAACAGATAATACCAGAACCCCTCAATCTGCATATTCTCCCGGGAAAACACGCCGAGGTAAAGCAGCATATAGCACCCAACCGCCAACTGCACAAAATGCCGGGCATAGCGTTTCCCGGCAGTAAAGAGTGTTGTCCCCAATGAGAGGCAGCAGCCTATATAACTGAAGTTCAGCAGATAAAACAGGTTGTTCTTTGTGAGCCATAGTGTGATCGCTACTGCTTCAAACAGCAAAAACAGCAGAATCGACACAACATATTTTGAAAATCCACTTCTATTTTTCCTCGTTGTTTTTTTCTCCATCGCTTGTTTTCTTCTTTCTTTTTAATATTACGGCAGCCGAACCGCCGCATAGGCCTACAGCAACGCCGATCATCATACCAAGACCGATATTGTCTGTCACGATTCCGAAGAGGATACCAAGGCCCAGGCCGATGCTAAGGCCAAGGGAAGTATCAGTGGTGCTGCTCGTGTCTTGGGAGTTGTTTTTATCGTTTTGTCGCTTCAGCATTGTATTCCTTTCCATTCTGAGTTTATTTCGCTTTTTTTAAAGCACCTGTAATTGCAATGACAGTAAGAAGCAGGATGCCTGCAATAATACATTTCCCATATTGACGATTGTAAGTAAATCAGGTCACGAAGATCCGTATAGATACTTTTCCTGTCAGCTGTGATATCGTATTCTGCCAAACTCTCCATAATCTCCGGCATTGTAATATAATGTTCTTCATCTGTTTTTTCCAGCATGATCTGCGCCAGCCGATACAGCTTAAATTTCTGATTTGTTCCTTTCGGCATGATGCACTTCTCCCTTCAGCCAATAATGTTATAAGTATACCATAGATGGGAGAAATATTGTGCATCTTTTTACATATTTTCCTATTTTTCTTATCTGGTTTTATGCAAAACTCAGGTTCAGACCAGCAAATAGTTCACCCAATGTGCTGCATAGATGCTCTGACGGTTTGTCCGGCATTTCATAACTTACCAGTTGGAACTCTGGATCTAATTCCAGTTTTTCGATCAGATATGCTGTATTTACAGCATCATCCAAACCATCATGGAATCTGCCATCCGGATCGATCTCAGCTCGGCCCAGTGCTTCTTCCAGACTTAACCGTCGTGACAACTCGAACCGCTTCGTAAATACTTCTTGATAATCAACCCATTTTTCTGCTTTCATAAATTCCTGGATTCTTTCATCCGTCATTTCTTTTGCTTTGATTTCATGTAACAACTGGGCCCTATCGGATTCACTCCAGGCATAGATTTTATAATCACGTTCTCCAAGCCAGTCTATCATATGTATCAGCACTTCTTCCAGCTTCGGTGCTTTTTTCACCTGGCTGTTCTTTATACCTGTCAGATTCTCAATAAAATAATCGATCACGCCGTGCTCCGGGTGGACATATTGGCAAAGTGTACCGATTCTTTTGAATGAATCATCAAGAAGAACCGCACCAATCTGTATTGTTTCATACGCATATCTATAGGATTTACTCCGATAGTCTCTCGGGACTTTACACATTTCCAAATCAATCACTAAGTGAAACATTTCCTCATTACCTCCCTCTAAAATCCTCATCATCATTTGTTGTAACCCTTAATAGTTATAGTGTAGCGCAACAGGTGGGATATAAAAACCCCATCTTATTTAGGTAAATTACTATTCACATTTTCTTTTTATTTATAAAGGAGAAACGAGAAAAGAATTCATATAATTCGATTCATGCATTTGGGTTCTGGAATAGAAAAAACACCTTAATTGACTCTGGCGTTTGCTTCTACCAAATGTTAAAAAAATACTTTTTGAAATATTCGCACAATTCGTGTATGATAATATTATAATTTTAAAAAAGGAGGATTTCCAATGATTTGTATTAAGAATGGAACACTTCACACAGCAGTAACAAGGGAGACCTTTGTCGCTGACATTCTGATCGATAACGGAAAGATTGTAACGATCGGAAAGCATATCTCTTCTGAAAATGCTAAAGTAATCGATGCAACCGGGCTTCACGTGTATCCCGGCTTCATAGACGCACACTGCCACACTGGTCTTGATGGCTATGGAATCGGCTACGAGGGACAGGATTATAATGAACTGAATGACCCGGTCACTCCACAAGTGCAGGCTATCGATGGACTCAACCCATTGGATCCCTGTATGAATATGGCTGCAAAAGCCGGTGTTACCTGCTTTGCAACCGGTCCTGGCAGTTCCAATTCAATTGGCGGAACCTTTGCAGCTATCAAGCCTGTCGGTACTCGTATTGACAATATGATCGTAAAATTTCCCATTGCCATGAAATGTGCCTTCGGAGAAAATCCGAAGCGTTGCTATCAGAACCAGGGAATCTCCAGCCGTATGACAACTGCTTCCAAAATTCGTGAAGCATTAAACACTGCAAAGCTTTATAAGGCGAAAAAAGAAGCAGCCGGTGACGATATTTCCAAACTTCCATCTTACGACCAGAAATCAGAGGCTCTGATTCCGGTATTGAATCGCCAGATTCCGTTAAAGGCTCACGCACATCAGGCAAACGATATTTTTACTGCGATCCGCATTGCTAAAGAGTTTGGTGTCGGACTGACTCTGGAACATGTAACAGAGGGACATATGATCGCAAACGAGCTTGCAAAAGAGAAGTTTCCTCTTGCTGTTGGTCCTACCTTTGGTCATGCCACAAAATTTGAGCTTCAGAATAAGACCTGGGAGACCCCCGGAATTCTTGCAAAAGCAGGCTGTCATGTTTCCATTATCACAGATGCACCGGTAATTCCCCTCCATCATCTCCCTCTCTGCGCAGGATTTGCAATCAAAGCCGGAATGGATGAATTCGATGCTCTTCGTGCTGTAACAATCAACCCTGCTGAACATATCGGTATCGCAGACCGCGTTGGCTCCCTTGAAGAGGGAAAAGATGCTGATATCGTTATCGTAGACGGCAACCCATTTGATGTGACTGGTGTGATCAGACATGTGCTGATTGACGGTAAGAAAGTGGAATGATACTTCCTGCACTTTCCAGAAAATCACTTTATCTATCGGAAAAGAATATTTTTCCGGTTCACTGCTGCACACAACGGGATTCCTATAACCATTACATGCTATTCCGTGGTATTTTCCGAAAAATATTTTAGCGAAATTAATGCGCCAAACTCACGGATACGCTCCGTTTTTTCCCCTGTTTCATCCCTATTTTTGATGCCAATTCCTGACGCCAATTTTGACGCCAATTTTTCCACTCTGAACCGGTTTGAAACGGTTCAAAACGGCATTTTTTCTCTCCACCAGATAGCAAAAAACCCCGGAAATCAAGGATTTCCAGGGTTTTTCAAATATGGACCTGAGGGGAATCGAACCCCTGTCCGAAAGCCTATCCATTCAGGCATCTCCCATTACAGTCATTCTTTTGACATTCCCTCCGTCTGGCGCCGGATGACAGGCTTCAGACTTCAGTAGCTTCATAAATTCTTTTTTCTTCTCAAAGCTTTGAAGGAAAAGTGCCCCGCGGAGTTTGATGCCGGAGTCTGGGTTGCGGGAGACTCAGAAACCGACAGCTGCCATTAGGCAGCGTACGCTAAATTTTCGTCTGCGTTTAAATTTAATTTCCAGGTTGATGACGCAGTCCCAGAACTGCGAATGGCTTCCCAAACTTCAAAACCCCCGTCGAAACCAGTACAAGCCCTCACATATAAAATCTTATGAGTAAACAATTGTATGGTTCGCAGACAGTTTCTGTTTGTACTTGTTCTATTATATGTGACATAGAGAGCATTGTCAAGACCTGAACGATTTCTTCTGTAAATATCCCTGTATGGTCAGGACTTTTCACTTTTTCCGAGCAACAATCACCAGAGAAAGCAAAGCCTCCTAACCATGCTATGATATCTGAAATCCATCATAATTGATACATTGCATCAGCACAATCCAAAATCATGCAATCCAATCTGTCAATTATTCCAATTTCTAATCCATTTTCCTAATACAGATTCCGAACCTTGAAATCTCTCTCTGCCTCTCTTCTCTGATCCTTCTTGGCGATATCCTGTCTCTTGTCGTACAGTTTTTTACCTTTTGCCAGACCGATCTCCACTTTTACCAGGCTCCGGTTAAAATATACTTTCAAAGGTACCAGCGTGTAACCTTTCTCTGCGATCTTGCCTTTCATTTTACGGATCTCGCTTTTATGCAGCAGCAGTTTTTTCACACGCAGCGGATCCCGGTTGAAAATATTTCCTTTTTCGTAAGGGCTGATGTGCATCCCGTAAATGTACACTTCCTCATTTTCGATTCTCACAAACGATTCCTTGATACTGCATTTTCCCATACGCAGCGATTTTACTTCTGTTCCATGGAGTGCAATACCGGCCTCGTAAGTCTCTTCAATAAAATAATCATGATACGCCTTTTTATTGTTCGCGATCAGACGGCTTCCCTTTTCCTTTGCCATTTCTTAATCCTCCCAATCCATGTATTTATTAAAACAGCTGTTTTCTTCTTTTAAAATGAAATCAATACTCTTCGTGGACAGATCTACCTGTGATACTTTTACCGTCACTTTCTGTCCCAAACAGTACGTGTGTCCGGTCTTTTCGCCCACCAGACAGTATGTTTCCTCATCAAAGTGATAGTAATCATCCATCAGTGTACTGATATGCACCAGACCTTCCACCGTATTCGGCAGTTCCACATACAGCCCCCAACCGGTGACTCCGGAAATAATACCCTCATAGTTCTGTCCCAGTCTGGTTTCCATGTATTCTGCCTTTTTCAGTTTTATGGTTTCCCGTTCTACCTCTTCGGCTCTGCGTTCCAGCGCACTGGTTTTATCTGCCACATCCCCGAGAATCTGTGCATAATACATCTTTTTCTCCTGATTCATCCGACCGCGGATCGTTTCTTTGATGATCCGGTGAATCTGAAGATCAGGATATCTTCGGATCGGTGAAGTAAAATGACAGTAATGCTTTGCTGCCAGTCCGAAATGTCCGCTGCAGCCTGTCGTATATCTTGCCTGTTTCATTGAACGAAGTAACAGACGGCTGATCAGTGGCTCGGTAGGTTCTCCTTCGATCTCATTCAGAATCTCCTGGACTTCTAATGGTGTAATTTCTTCGTGTGACTTGTGTACCGGAATATCCTGATTACGGATAAAGGTCAGTACTTTTTCCATCTTATCACTGTCCGGATTCTCATGGGTACGGTATAAAAATGGAATCTCTCGCTCACAGTATTCTTTTGCCACCGTTTCATTGGCAAGAAGCATAAAATCCTCAATGATCTTTGTCGCTACATTCTGCTCATACGCTTTGATCTCCACCGGTCTTCCCATCTCATCCAGATACACTTTACTCTCCGGAAAATCAAAATCAATGGAGCCGCGGTTGCTTCTCTTTTTCCGAAGGATCGCAGACAGATCTTTCATATGATGAAACAGCGGCACAAAATCCTGATATTCTCTTCGAAGATCTGCATCGCCTTCCAGGATCTTCTTCACTGCCGTATAAGTCATCCGGCGATCGACACAGATGACGGTCTCTGCAATCTTATGACTGATCACATTTCCCTGCGCGTCAATATCCATCAGACAGCTGAGTGCCAGTCGGTCTTCCCCCTGATTCAGGGAACAGATCCCGTTGGACAGACGTTTCGGAAGCATCGGAATCACACGGTCTACCAGATACACGCTGGTTCCACGGCGCAGCGCTTCCCGGTCGAGGGCACTTCCGCCCTGCACATAATTGGTGACATCTGCGATATGCACACCAAGATGATAGATATTTCCATCTTTTGTCAGAGAAATTCCATCATCCAGATCTTTCGCATCTTCTCCGTCAATGGTAACAACCGTCCAGTTTCTCAGATCCATACGTCCCTGAAAATCCCCTTCGATCACATGATCCGGCACGCGATCCGCCTGGTTTGCTACTTTTACCGGAAAATCCATCGGAAGTTCATACGCTCTCGCAATAGAAAGTACGTCGATGCCCGGTGCGCCCTGTGCTCCCAGCACTTCCTGCACTCTTCCCTCCGGATTCTTATTCTTTCCGCCGTAGGAAGTAATCTTTGCCACAACTTTATCGCCATCGTTCGCTCCCAGCGTGTGTTCTCTCGGAATAAAAATATCCTGTTGGATTTTCTGATTATCCGGAATCACAAATCCATAATTTTTGCTTTTTTCAAATGTACCGACCACTTCCGTGATTCCATGTCCAAGGATCTGGACAATGGTTCCCTCCCGGCGCTGACCGGTTCGTTCTTCTTTTACTTTCACCTGTACCCGGTCTTTATGGAAAGCACCCATGGTATCGTCCTGCGGAATATACAGATCTTCTTCCTGATCTTCCAGTTCCACAAAGCCAAATCCTTTCGGATGAGCAATAAACGTTCCCTCTAACAGTTCCTGTGCAGATGGATTTGCCGCAGCACTTTTCCGTACTTTCTCGTATTTTCCTTTTTTACAGGTAATTTTTCCTTCTGCCTCCAGTTCATCCAGAACCTGAAAAAGTTCGGATCGTTTTCCTTTCGGAATCTGCAGCAACATCGCAATATCTTTTGCGCGCATCGGCTGATATTCCTTATTAGATACGAAATCCAGAAGCAGTTTTTTTCTGTTTTTTAACTTTTTATTATTTGTTCTCATGTTCTTTTCCCTTTATGTGCAAAAACACCCTTGCAAAGAGTTGCAAGAGTGTTCTTTTTCACGCCAATTAAAAATTCATATTTAATACGATTGCCAGTACCATAAACAGAATAGCCATGATCTTTGTAGCCAGTACCAAATGGCCTTCCATGGAACGACCTTTATTCTGTCCCCAGTAAGAATCTGCCATACCGGAAATAGCTCCCAGACCTTTCTGTTTTCCTTCCTGCATCAGGACAACTACTGTCAAACCTATACAATCGATTACAAAAATAACCGTCAATACAATCCGTAAAATGTTCACAATTACACCTCCTATGGTCAACCTCATTTATTTTACCATAGGGGATTCTTAATTTCAACCTTTTCCTGCAATTTGTACGAATTTCTTTATTTTTGCTTGTTTATCTGTTCGATTTGCCGATTGGATGGCAAAAAGGATTCTCATACACCGCCGTTTTACCCAGATAATCCTCGATACGCAACAGCTGGTTATATTTTGCATTGCGGTCTGACCTGCACGGCGCACCGGTCTTGATCTGTCCGCTGCCACAGGCTACCGCAAGATCTGCGATAAAAGAATCTTCTGTCTCTCCGGAACGATGGGAAATAATCGCACGGTATCCGAAACGGTACGCCATCTCTAACGCTTCGAGAGCTTCTGTCAGGGTTCCGATCTGATTCACCTTTACAAGGATCGCATTGGCAGCATCCAGGCGGATGCCACAGTTCAGCCGCTTTTTATTGGTCACAAAGAGATCGTCTCCCACCAGCTGTACCCGGTTTCCAAGCCTCCGGGTCATCTCCGTCCAGCCTTCCCAGTCCTCTTCTTCCAGACCATCTTCAATCGAAACAATCGGGAAGCGATCCAGCAGGTTTTCATAATATGCAATCATCTCTGTGGATGTCCGCACAACCTCATTTCCCTGCATCCGGCTCTCCCCGGGAAAATAGTACCCTTCCCGGTCCTCATCATACAGTTCACTTGCCGCCGCATCAATGGCAAATACCACATCGCTTCCCGGTGTGTATCCTGCGTCTTCAATCGCTTCTGTCAGAAATTCCAGCACCTGTTCCGCGCTTTCCAGATCCGGCGCGAAACCGCCCTCATCACCGACCGCGGTAGACAGCCCCTTGTGTTTTAAAAGGATCTTCAAGCGCTGATAGATCTCCGCTCCCATGCGTACTGCCTCCCGAAAGCTTTCCGCTCCCACCGGCATGATCATGAACTCCTGAAGATCTACCGTATTGTCCGCGTGGCGCCCTCCATTCAGAATGTTCATCATCGGAACCGGCATCCGCACCGCATGCACGCCCCCGAGATACTGATACAATGGCAGACGCAGCGCTTTCGCCGCAGCACGGGCTACTGCAAGGGACACGCCAAGTGTCGCATTTGCTCCCAGGCTGCTTTTATTGTCGGTTCCGTCTTCCTGGATCAGCAGTTGGTCAATATAGGACTGATTCAGCGCATTTTCTCCTACGATCTGTTCTGCCAGACGGACATTGACATTTCGTACCGCCTGTTCCACACCAAGACCACCGAAGCGTTCTTCTCCGTCCCGCAGTTCCACAGCCTCATATTTGCCGGTAGATGCTCCCGACGGCACAATGGCTCTTCCTGTATATCCATCCACTCCCATGATTCCTTCTCCTACCGTCACTTCCACTTCCACCGTAGGATTGGATCTGGAATCGAGGACTTCTCTTGCGTAGATTCTTCGAATCGGTAGATATCGATACATCACATATTCCTCCTGTTTCTGTCATCTGCTGCTCTTTTTCAGTATGTCCGAAGCAGAGAAAAATATGTGTGTTTCATTTCTTATTTATGTAAAAAATATATTCTATTGTCATTTCATAACACTTATGTTATACTTTTCCATATTAATTATTGGAAATTGATTTCCGGCAGGAGTGGTTCTGTGAATACCTTACATAAGTCGAAAAGAAATATCGCATTAGTGATTATGTTTTTCATGCTTGGAATGTGTTTTGCTCCATATCAGACACATTCTTCTTTATATGCTTCCATTTTAGCCGATTCTGCCACTTTCTATTCCGGATCGGATACCATATCTGCCAATAATACGACTCCCTGCACCAGGGAAATGCTACAGGAGCGCGTTTATACTCTCTGTGAACAGTACCTTTCGCGCAATACCAATGCACGAAACAGTATAAACAGGCTTGCATATACTCCAGGTCTTTATTTTGTTCCCCGCCTTTCACAAAATTATTATTTTATTTCTTTCATTATTCTGTTCTGTCCCGTATTACCGGGCAAAAAAATCATCAGTTATCTTCATAAATCGGACGGTAAAAAACGACTCTGATTCTCATTTTCTGTATCCCATTATTATTACTGTAATGGGCTGTTTTTGATGCAAAAAAACGAGTGTATTTCAGGCTCTGCCTGATGAACGGCAGACAGCCTGAGGAAATGGAGAACGAAATGGGTCAGAATATTTTTGTAGGAATTTTATGTGTATTAGCTCTGGGTGCCTGTGTATGGGCATGGTGGATCAGTCGTGGAGACTCTTCCGAAAATAACAATCATTCCAACGAAAGTGAGGACAGTAAAAATGAGAAAAACTGAATCTTCCTATTCCGATTATGTTGGATACCAAAGGACCTGAGTATCGTATCCGTACTTTTCAAAGCGGAAAAATTTTTCTTCATGATGGAGATGATTTTACATTTACCACAGAAGATATTATTGGAGATGAACATATTGTTTCCGTGAATTTTAAACAGCTGATGGAAAATTTGAAACTTGGAGATACCATTCTTGTAAATAATGGACTGGTTATTTTCAAAGTTGTTGATCTCAGTCCTTCCCGTGCCAAATGCAAAGTTGTCGTTGGCGGTGAGCTGTCCAACTCCAAAAGTATGAATTTTCCAAACCGGGTAATGAATCATGAATTCTTGAGTGAGCAGGACAAAGAAGATCTTCTGTTCGGATATCCGGTTGCCGCTGTCAAAAATATGGTAGAAACCATTGCTTTTACAGAAAAAAGTATATCCTATGAGAAACGTTTTAAAAAAGCCGAGTTTGCAATTACAAACAATCTGGATGCGGTTTCACATTCCGCCTGTGCTATGGCTACTGATTTAAAGGTAAAATTCATCATTGTTAACAGCCTGTCAGGACATACCGCCCGAATGGTCAGCAGATTCCGCTGCCCGGTAGATATCATTGGTATGACATACTCTGAAAGAGGCTGGCGCAAACTCAATTTAAGCTGGGGTGTAATCCCGATCCTGTGTGGCAAATTTAACTCTATGGAGGCAATGTTCCAGCATGACCTTGAAAAAGTCCAGGAGATATTTTCACTGAAAAAAGGGGATAACCTTGTCCTTACCGGAGGTGTGATAAACGGAAGTACCGGTAATACAAACCTTCTGAAAGTCGAGCAGATTTAATCACACATCTGTAATCAAAACAAAAATGCAGGAGATAAAGCATTTTTTGTCTTTATCTCCTGCATTTATATTATTCTTATTTTTTAATCAGCAGAGACTTTCCTGTCATTTCAGCAGGCTGTTCCATACCCATCAGTTCGATCAGGGTTGGGATGATGTCTGCCAGGCAGCCGTTCTCACGCAGTGTGTAAGAAGGATCTGCATTTACCAGGATGAACGGAACCGGGTTGGTGGTATGAGCGGTGAATGGTTCGCCTGTCTCATAGTCTACCAGCTGTTCGCAGTTTCCGTGGTCTGCGCAAATGAACATCTGTCCGTCTACTTCTTTCAGAGCGTCAACAGCACGTCCTACGCACTCGTCAACAACTTCTACTGCTTTGATTGCTGCTGCTTCCACACCGGTATGTCCAACCATATCCGGGTTAGCGAAGTTGATGATAATCACATCATATTTGTCGGATTTGATCGCATCTACCAGTTTGTCACATACTTCGTATGCACTCATCTCCGGCTTCAGATCGTAGGTTGCTACCTTCGGGGATTTAACCAGGATTCTGTCTTCGCCCTTGTTCGGCTCTTCCACACCACCGTTGAAGAAGAAGGTAACGTGTGCATATTTTTCTGTCTCAGCGATACGAGCCTGTGTCATGTTATGAGCTGCCAGGTACTCGCCGAATGTGTTTTTGATCTCCTGTTTTACGAATGCTACCAGTTTGTTTCCGATAGTTTCATCGTAATCAGTGAAGCATACGAAAGTTACATCCAGTTTTTTCTCACGTGCGAAACCTTTGAAATCATCATCGCAGAATGCTCTTGTGATCTCACGTGCACGGTCAGGACGGAAGTTGAAGAATACAACAGAATCTTTATCCTGAACGGTTGCAACCGGTTTGCCGTCTTTTTCGATAACGGTCGGCAGAACGAATTCATCGGTCTTTTCTGCATCGTAGGAAGCCTGTACAGCTTCTGCTGCGTCTGTTCCTTTTACGCCTTCGCCTTTTGTCATGGCTTTGAATGCCAGTTCTACACGATCCCAGCGGTTATCACGATCCATTGCATAGTAACGTCCTGCAACGGTTGCGATCTCGCCAACACCAATTTCTTTCATCTTAGTCTGCAGCTCTTCTACATAACCTTTTCCGGATGCCGGCGGAGTGTCACGGCCATCCAGGAAGCAGTGTACATATACTTTTTCCAGACCTTCTCTTTTTGCCAGTTCCAGCAGACCATACAGATGTGTATTGTGGCTGTGTACACCACCATCAGATAACAAACCCATAAAATGCAGTGCAGAGTTGTTCTCTTTTGCATTCTTTACAGCTGCCAGCAGCGCTTCGTTCTTGAAGAAATCGCCGTCCTGGATCTCTTTGGTGATTCTTGTCAGTTCCTGATATACGATACGACCTGCACCCATATTCAGATGTCCAACTTCTGAGTTACCCATCTGTCCTTCCGGAAGACCTACTGCCATGCCGCTTGCGTTACCTTTTACAAACGGGCACTGAGACATCAGCTGATCCATAACCGGTGTTTTTCCTTCACAAACTGCGTTTGCTTCGCACTTGTCGTTTAATCCATAACCATCTAAAATCATTAAAACGGTAGGTTTTTTACTCATGTTTTCCTCCTCTTGCTGTACAGAACTATTCTGTACGACTGTTTACTCACATCGTATACGATTTTCACGTAATACGTGAAAATCGCACTACAGATATTTTAACAGAAATACGGATTTTTTCAAGGGTTATCAGAGAAACAACATATGAAATAAAAAATCTTCCGGGAACAGATTCGGATATTCGTTTCTGTCCCCGGAAGATCTATATCATTTTATTATGTTCTGATAAAATGATTCCGCGCTTACATATATTTTCTCATAGCTGCTTCTACCACATGTCCTACCAGAACAGATGTGGTAACACTTCCAACACCGCCCGGTACCGGAGTGATTGCATCTACGATCGGCTCTACAGCTGCGTAATCCACGTCACCGCAGAGTTTTCCTTCTGCATTTACATTGATACCTACATCGATGATGGTCTGACCCGGTTTTACATAGTCAGCGCCAACAACGCCTGCACGACCTGCTGCTACGATGATGATATCTGCTTCTTTTGCTACAGACGGCATGTCAACAGTTTTTGTATGGCATACGGTAACAGTTGCATTTTTCTTGATCAGCATCATCGCTGCCGGTTTTCCTACTACCAGGCTGCGGCCGATCACAACTGCTTTTTTACCTGTGCAGTCGATTCCGTAATGATCCAGGATCTCCATACAAGCCTGCGGAGTACATGGAGGGAATCCAACCTGTTTTCCGGTAAATACGCCGGACATGGAACCGTCTGTCATACAGTCCACATCTTTTGCAGGATCCAGAGCGTTTTCGATCACAGACTGATCCAGATGTTTTGGCAGCGGACGGAATAACAGTACGCCGTGAATGCTGTCATCTTTGTTTACTTTATCGATGGTAGCCAAAAGTTCTTCCTGAGATACATCTTCCGGAAGCAGGAATTTTACACACTCTACACCCAGAGTCTCGCAACGTTTGGTTGCTCCTCTTTCGTAAGAGATATCACTTCCGTTTTCACCTACACGGATAATACCCAGTGTCGGGTTGATGCCTTTTTCTTTTAAAGCTGCAACGTTTGCTTTGATTTTTTCATTCAGAGCTGCGGTTACTTCTTTTCCTAATAACTGTTTTGCCATTTCTGTTTATCCTCCCTATTTCAGTCTGCCTAATACGCTTTCAAAAACTTCGTCTGCAATCTTGGTATATTTTTCCAGCATTGCGTCACATTTTGCATTCAGTTCCTCTGCGTATTCTCTGTTTTTCATGGATTTGGTATTGATGTATACGTTCAGGCTGGCACCCTGTAAAGCTGCTTTGCAGAATGCTGCGCCTACACCGGCATCGCTGATTGCCAGTGTGGAGCCTTTTGCTGCAAATTCCACGATGATCTCGATCGCTTCACAGCATTTTTCCATGATTTCCATCGGTACAGAGCAGGCATCTTTCAGGACGATTTCCATAACTCTGGCTTTCTCTGCTTTTTCCTCTTCGGTCTCTCTCGGCATTCCGTATGCTTTGGAGAGTGGTTCGAAAACTTCCGCATCACGTTCGATCAGATGCAGCAGTTCTTTCTGAAGTTCATCAGCTTTTTTCTTCAGCTCCCACATCTCCTCTTCTACATCCGCATATTTTTTCTTACCTACGGTAAGGCTTCCTACCATGTTGCCCAGAGCGGTTCCGATTGCTCCAACCAGAGCAGATGCGCCGCCGCCACCCGGAACCGGTGCTTTGGAAGCCAATACTTCTACAAATTCATTGCATGGTACAGTTGAAAATCCCATTGCTTCTTTCCTCCGCTTATTTTTTATACAGCTGCCCGGCTAACCGGGCAGCCATATGGATTATTCGTAACTATTCAGTAGGAAATATTCGTAACTGTGAAGGTACTGAACAGTTACGATGATTCTTAGAACAGACCAGTAATTTTTCCTGTCTCATCTACATCGATCTTCTCAGCAGCCGGTACTTTCGGCAGTCCAGGCATGGTCATGATCTCGCCGGTCAGAGCTACGATGAAGCCGGCACCTGCGGAAACTTTCAGGTTTCTTACGGTTACTTCAAAGTCTGTCGGTGCGCCCAGCTTTGTCTGGTCATCGGTCAGGCTGTACTGTGTCTTGGCTACACAGATCGGGCAGTTGCCGAAGCCAAGTGCCTCTAACTGTTTTGCCTGTTTCTGAGCGTTGGCTGTCAGAACGACACGTTTTCCACCGTATACTTTCTGTACGATCTGGTTCAGTTTGTCTTCGATGGAACCTTCCAGTTCGTAAGCGTATGTGAAGTCGTTTGGTTCCTCTACCAGACGGATCACTTCTTCAGCCAGTTTCAGACCGCCTTCGCCGCCTTTTGCCCATACTTCAGACAGAGCTACGTTTACGCCCAGTTCTTTACATTTTTCTTCTACCAGATCCAGTTCTGCTTTGGTATCGGTCGGGAATGCATTGATGGCAACTACACATGGCAGTTTGTATACATTCTTGATGTTGCTTACGTGTTTTAACAGGTTTGGCATACCTTTTTCCAGAGCTTCCAGGTTTTCTGCATTCAGCTCAGCTTTCGGAACGCCGCCGTTGTATTTCAGGGCACGTACGGTTGCTACGATAACAACTGCGGACGGTTTCAGTCCTGCCATACGGCACTTGATATCCAGGAATTTCTCAGCGCCCAGATCTGCACCGAATCCGGCTTCTGTGATTGCATAGTCAGCCAGTTTCAGAGCCATCTTGGTTGCGGTTACGGAGTTACATCCGTGTGCGATGTTGGCGAATGGTCCGCCGTGTACGATAGCCGGTACATGTTCCAGTGTCTGTACCAGGTTTGGTTTCAGGGCATCTTTCAACAGAGCGGTCATGGCACCTTCTGCATGCAGGTCGTGTGCGGTTACCGGCTTCTGTTCTGCCACTTTACCGTATGTATATCCAATGATGATACGTCCCAGACGTTCTTTCAGGTCGTTGATATCGCTTGCCAGACACAGAACTGCCATAATCTCACTTGCTACGGTGATATCGTAACCGTCTTCTCTCGGCATACCATTGGTCTTTCCGCCGAGTCCGTCTACGACATTACGAAGCTGACGGTCGTTCATATCTACACAACGTTTCCAGGTGATCTTTCTCGGGTCAATGTTCAGAGCATTTCCCTGGAAGATGTGGTTGTCGATCATGGCTGCCAGCAGGTTGTTAGCTGCGCCGATGGCATGGAAGTCACCGGTAAAGTGCAGGTTAATATCTTCCATCGGAACTACCTGTGCGTATCCGCCGCCGGCTGCTCCACCTTTTACACCGAAGACCGGTCCTAAGGATGGTTCTCTTAAAGCTACCATAACTTTCTTGCCCATTTTCTGCAGGGCATCTGCCAGACCTACGGTTGTTGTTGTTTTTCCTTCACCTGCCGGTGTCGGGTTGATGGCAGTCATCAGGATCAGTTTTCCGTCCGGAGCATCAGACTCTCTTAACAGATTGTAGTCGATTTTTGCTTTGTATTTTCCATACTGCTCCAGATATTTGTCATCGATACCTGCTTTCGCTGCGATCTCGGTGATCGGTTTCATTTCGCATTCCTGTGCGATTTCAATGTCTGTTTTGTATCCCATATCATTTACCTCCTTTTATACTTCTCTGGTTTTCTGAGACGCAAAGACCTGATTCACATACGGGGTCAGTGCACTCTGATATAAGAGGGAAACCAGAATTGTATTTGCAATTGTAAGCGCGATCGTCTGAAGCGTTCTCGTTGCATACAGTACACTCCATGGTGTTGCGTAATATACATGAAGACCAAGTACTGTAAATCCAAGGGAACCTATGATTCCGTTTACAATCAGCATCACTGCTATTTTCCAGGTATTTATTCTATCCCGGAACACGTACTTTTTGAACACTGCCGGCAGTACACCGGAAAGTACAGAAGATACCAGGATCAGTGGATTCGGTGCATATCCCTGGATCAGGCACCCAAGCAGATCTCCCAGACCACCGCAGATTCCCCCTACCAGCGGTCCAAACCAGAGACTTGCCAGATAAATCGGTGTTGCACTTATCGTAATTCGGATGGTTGGACCGATATTGATCGCCAGCACCCGGCTTAACACCAGATTCATTGCCACTAAAACAGCTGCAAAAACGATAGTTCTACCATTCAGTTTTTTCATTGTATTTTCCTTTCTCAGGTATAGCAGTATACTACACCAAAGGCAGATAACACAGAAACTGAATCTATCTTTAATGCAGTAGCGGACGCAACATTACATCGTGGAAATATTTCGCGGTTTCCTTCGTCAACAGGCAACTTCCCATCCTGAAGCACTTTACGCGCAATGTTTACTCTACTATCCTTGCTCATTTGCATTCTCCTACTGTCGGGAATGAAAGTCATTCCCCGTTTCACATTTTTTTACAAATAAATCAGTAAATTATAATTCAGTTATGCCAGTGCTTTTATCATAGTGATCGATACATCGCCCACTACAGCCATATCCTCTGCCTGAAAAGCAATGGGAAAATTGTCAGAGAATAAAATCTGAGATGACGGAGGAAATTCGTCATCTCCTGCCCATAAAATCATCTGCACACGGAAACCATCGATCACTTCGAACTCATAAGCGATATCTCCGTGTTCCAGAGGTGTTGCGCCGATCTTTTCCATCGCAGACCGGAACGCTTCCTGTTTGTTGCCAAACCCATAAGCAAGACGCATCAAGCATCTGCCCTGAAACTGTTTCAGATATACCGTTCCCCACGGCGTCTCCCGGTAAGTCAGATATTTTCCGGTCGACGGAGCAGCGTGTCCTTCCACCAGGTAACGAAGTACCAGAATCCGGGCATTGATCGCGTTTTCCAACGGATAATATCCTACCGTACTCTCCGGATCGTGTCTTACTACATAATCCGGAAAGTGAACCTGATAGGCAACACCTAACAGATGAAGGGTAAAGGTTTGTGATTGTTGGTCGTAAGGAATTCCTGTTCTCGCACTGATTTCTTCCGGATCTGCTTTCTGAAGCAACTCCATGTAGTGCTCGTAAGGGATTCTCTCCTTACTGTCTTTGTCGTACTGCAATTCCATGTTTGTTCTCTCCTGCATGTCAATCTTTACTGCTGAGAAACGGACGGGAACATACTGGTATCCGTATGTGGAATAAAGCATGCCGCAACAAATTCATCCATATAAGTCGGTACGGTACTCAGTTCCAGATAAGTCATATTGGATGCAACCTGGTATGTCATACGCTCTGCTTCTTTGGACAGGAGCATCGTATAAGCGCCTGACAGCGAAGAGTTACCAATGTAATGGAATTTTTCCAGCGGGATATCCGGGAACATTCCGATATTGACCGCATTCTTCATATTGATACCACTTCCGATACCACCGGCTACATACACTTCTTCGATCATCGATACATCAAATTCCAGAGAATTCAGCATGGTGCGAATAGCTGAGAAAATCGCACCTTTGGCACGAATAAAGTTATCGATATCCACTTCTGTGATCTCAACATCCTTCTCTGCACCTGCATCCTTCTGGAATGCCAGAACATAACTTCCCATACCGTATTTGTCTCTGCGAATTCTTTCACCTTCCCGCACGAATTTTCCTTTCGGATTGATGATTCCCGCGGAGAACAGTTCACTGATCACATCGATAATTCCGGAACCACACAGACCGATTGGTTTCTGTCCCGGATCTCCTACCACCGTAAAGGTCGGTTCCATGGTTTCTTTGTCGATGGTACATGCCTCGATCGCACCGTCTGTCGCGCGCATACCACAGCTGATATCACCACCCTCAAAGGCAGGACCTGCGGAACATGCACAGCTCATCATAAAATCAGAGTTACCAAATACCAGCTCACCATTGGTTCCAAGGTCGATAAACAGAGAAAATTCCGGTTTATTCCACAGCATGCTGACCAGTGTACCGGCAGTGATATCTCCGCCCACATAACTTCCGATATTCGGAGCGATAATGATATGAGCATCCGGATTCACGGTCAGACCAAGATCTGATGCATACAGAGAATTTGTTTTATAGAATGTCGGTATATACGGTTCCATACGGACCGGATCTGCATTTACACCTGCAAACAAATGGTTCATCGTTGTATTTCCGGCAACGCACATACGGTAGATCTGTTTATTCGGGAATTTTGCCGCACGACACATCTGCTGGATCAGCGGATTGATCGTCTCATCAATAACTGCTTTCTGCAGACGGCGTCTTCCGCCAGGTTTTGCAGATTCAATGATACGGTTGATAACATCCGCTCCATAACGGATCTGACCGTTTCCTGAGGATGCTTTTCCAAGAATATCTCCGGTTACCATATCAATCAGCAATGCGGATACGGTTGTAGTACCGATATCGATAGCAAGACCACCGATGATCACTTTTGCATCTTTCGGGAAAATATCATAGACGAAAATATTGCCTTTACTTCCTGTTCTTCCAATGACACACCGAACAGAGAAATTGGTTTCCCGCAGCACATCTGCCATCTTGCAGATTACCGTATATGGAAGAATCACATGTTCTACCTGCATCTGTTTTTTCAGTGCACGCATCAGACGTTCATTGTCCGGCATGGTATCTTCCAGAGACGGGGCATCCATTGTAACATCTACCACTTCCATATCATTTTTCAGAACGATTCCCGCCGCCTCTACATCTGCTTTGGCATTGTCAAAAATAGCTACTTCTTCCGGGGAACTTAAATCCGCAACCTTCATTCTGCTGCGGTAAGCAGATGCAATATCCGGTACTTCTACTTCGATATCGCCTTCCACTTTACTCGCACAGGACAATCTCCATCCCTCTGCATATTCTTCCTCTGTAATATGTCTGGTTCTTGGCGAATTCAGAGTTCCTTTTAACAGTTTTACGCGGCATTTTCCGCAGGAACCGTTACCGGAACAAGGGGCATCAATTGCTACATTCGTTTTTCTCGCAACCTCCAGAAGATTCTCCTCGGCTGCTGCAAAACCCTCTACGGCTTCACCGTTTTCAAAACGAAAAGTTACTTTAAACATGATTTAAGCCTCTCTTTTTTTCGAATTTGTGAAAGGAGGCTGTCACCTCAGCCAGAAAAGGCTAGTGGCGACGGCCTCATTGTCAGCAGTATTATAAATATTTTTCTGTAATAGAATGTGTCAAGACACATTCTCGCGCCAGTGGCGGTCGCTTGCGACATCTACTTTGTACGCCGCTGTGCGCATCTTACAGTTCCAGATAAGAATCTGCGTACAGAGTATTTCCTTTGAATACGTCACAGGATTTGATGGTTTCCATCAGACGCAGATCGTTAGGGTTAACGATTGCGGATGTCAGACCATTCATCATAGCCATAGCAACCAGTGCAGAGTCCATGATCGGACGGATATTCTTCGGCATACCGTTGGAGTTATTGGACAGACCACCTGTGGAGTTCAGTCCCATGTCGGAGATCATTTTGATGAATTCCAGGACTTCCATCTGTTTGTCCTGCATTCCTTTTACTACCAGGAACAGAGGATCGAACCACATATCTGTTTCTGCCATACCATGTTCCAGACCTCTTTCCAGAAGCATTGTCAGATAACCCATACGTTCGTCGTTGTCTGCAGCGATTCCTTCACCGTTACACAGAGCGATAACAATGGCATCATTTGCTGCTGCCAGGTCGATGTTCTCGATTCTTCCAGCTGCATCTGCAGAGTTTACGATTGGTTTTCCTTTAGAACGGTTGTATACAGAGATACCAGCTTCGATAGCTGCTTTGTTAGAAGTATCCAGTGCCAGCGGAACGTTATCGAATTCGCTCTGCAGTAACTGTACTGCCCATTTCATCAGATCTTCGCCGTATCCATCAGCAGGTCCGATGTTTACATCCAGATATACAGCACCAGCATCCAGCTGCTGTTTTGCTCTTTTCAGGATCGGTTCAGGATCTCTTTCCATAAATGCTTTGTTTACTGCCGGAGCTGTGGTGGAAAGTCTCTCACCAATTGTTACAAATTTTGCCATAGTGTGTGTCTCCTTTAATTATATTTATTTGCCGGAATCCCCACAGGGAGGATTCCGGTCTTTCTTCACTTTCCGGTATTCCCGAAATCTTAGATTTCTCCTGCTTCTTTCATATCTTTCAGGAATTTAACCAGCTGTACTGCTTCCAGAGGAGCTACGATAATCTCCCATCCAGGAAGTTTTGCTTCCAGGTCACCTTTCAGAACGGCAACTTTACCCGGAATAACAAGTTTTCTGCATGATACTTTACTTTCAATGTTTTCTTTGATGAAAGTAGAGATAGATGTACCGGAGAACTTACCTGCTGCCCAGGATGTCAGTACGGAAAGTCCACCTGCATCGTTGATGATCAGGTTTACAGGTACGCCTGATCTTTCCAGCTCGCCGGATACGATGAAATATGTAAGAGCAAAGTCTACAGTTGTCAGACACAGAGAATTCTCATCTGCACCATTCAGTGGATACAGACCCGGTTCAACTTTCATTGGTTTCTGAGGATCGGTAAATACGTTCTGACGCAGACCGAACAGCGGCAGAGCTTCTGCATATCCCAGTTCATCAACAACTACGATAGAACCGTATTTCATGGTGAACAGAGAAACCAGTGCTTCCTGCATGTATTTGTCTTTTACTGCCAGTTTGGATGTATTTACGATTGTCGGGTAACCGAAAGTTCTGTCCTGGTCTTTCAGTGCTGCGCGACGAATCTGTACAGCGTTTGCATAAGCTTCTTTGATGGAAGCGCCTGTTGCATCGATTACCAGGTTTTTGTTTCCTGCTTTTTCCAGAGCTGCAACAGTGTCATAGATTTCATCCAGGTTTGCACCGCTTACACCTAAAACAACATCTGCTTCTTTTGCAAGAGCGTTCATTGCTTCATAATTGGAAGCGTTTGCACCATTCAGAATCGGTTTTCCAGCTTTTGCGATTTCCAGAGCTGCTTTTGCAACTTCAACGTCATCACAACCCAGTACCAGAGTTTTTCCGGTAGCAACAGCTTTTTTCACCAGTTCCAGATATTTGTCTGCACCAGCTTCAGCGCCATAGTTGACATAGATCATCTCAACACGCATGCGCTCGCCGATACGTTCATAATCTACTGCCGGGATAGCTGCGATCTTAGCATCAATAGTAGCATCGTCCATGCAGCTGCACAGAGATACTGCGTATCTTGTTTTGTTTACGTAGGTTTTCTCATGTCTGTACAGAACGGTTTCTCCACCCAGTGTATACTCTCCTTCGCCTGTTCCGACTTTGATCGTCTTCATTGGCGGTGCAGTAGCCTCAGACAGCGCTTCCAGAGCTTCCGCAGAAACGTGTGGACACTGTTCGATTTTCAGTGCGCCCTGTGCTACTTTCATAGAGAATGCCATACAAGTAGGGCATCCACATTCTTTACAGTTTTTCTTTGGTAACATTTTAAAAATCTGAATACCTGATAATGCCATAGTTTTTATCCTCCTGTTCTATCGCTTACACTTAAACTAATTCTTTGATCATTTTAGAAATGGTTGCTACAGACTGAGGATGCATTAAAATTACGGCATCAGATCCACAGGCCAGATCGGCTGCTGCGGTCATGATTTCCATAGAAATTGCACGTTCTTCTGTTGGTCCCCATTCCGGCATATCTTCCTCGGAAGCCATGGATTCTTTTACGTTCCATGTTTCAGAAGATACTGGTGTAATGATAGGCATCTGGAGCATGGCATCACTCTGAGACAGTGCTGCTGCTTTGATACGGTCCATAGTAGATACTACATATTCATAACCATATCCAACGGCTGCAGAACCAACGTTCATAACGATGCTTTCCGGTTTGACACCCAGCTGTGTGGTAACTACGTTCAGCTGTTTTGCCAGGTTGATATCTACTGCAGATTCAGCTCCTACTTTCTGATCGTAAGCAAGACCTGCTGCTGCTCCAACAGATTTGTAATCTTCTTCTCTTGCAGACAGGATCAGAGCGTTTTTACCCTGCAGTGCCTCTGCAACTTTCGGAAGAAGTTCTCCATCTTTTTCTACGTTTTTGCAGCCTTCTACAGCTAACGGTACATCGATTGCATCTGCTACCTCTTTTACAACTGCAATCAGTTCGTCTACGGATTTGTTTGCTCCGTTCGGATCTCCGCCTTCCAGACGCAGGCAAACAAAATCAGCACCTTCCATCTCAGAAGCACGTTTTGCAATTTCTGCCATGGTAGAACATCCTTCGTAGTAAGCTTTCAGTCCTGCTACTTCCGGCACTCCCATATCGGAAATTTCAACGGCTACTTTTGGTGCATTTGTGATTTCTCCATCAAATGAGTAGAAAGGATAAACATTTTCCCCTCCTAATGTGACTGCTTTTTCACCGCATCCAATTGTTACTTCTTTGATAGATGCATTAAATTTCTGTGGTTTACGATTAAACGGCATTCTCATTAGCCTCCTTAATATTTATTTATGGCTGACAATCCTCTGACATTTGGCATAGAAAAATGCCAGGCATTTGTCAGCCACTTTATTTCATTATTGATTATATTACATCATCGGATCCATTCCAAGTGCCGGATGACCTTTTTCTGTTAAAAATTCTACCAGAGTTTCCGGATCTGTAGCTACAGTCTCATCACCGATCATATCTGTGAAGTTATCAATACCATACAGTTCTTTTGCTGTCTGGTTCAGTCTGTCTGCTACAAATTCTTTCAGTTCTTTCGGCATCCATACGATACGTTCGATACCACCTTCTGCTTTCATAAACTTTTTAGAACCGATGAAGTGTTTTCCGTGTCCCATGAATCCAGGTGTCTGAACTCCACCACCTGTCATGGAAGCCAGTTCAGGGAAGGTCATTCCCAGAGGAGTCATGCCGGCATACTCACGGTTGGCGATACATACACCGTTGGAGAATGGCTCGATACCACAGATACACTCGAAGCATCCACAGGATGTCATTGGTTTTTCCATGATAGAGTACAGGGATACATCTTCCAGAGCACCCTGAGACAGTCTCTTAACAGCTTCGTTAACATCTTCATATTCACCGATTCTTTCATCGATCGGACGCTCTTTTGTGATTACCTGACAAGGTCCGTTCGGATCCAGCTCGTTGGTAGCTTTTGCATCCAGCCATGAAACGGCACCACACAGTCCAAGACGTTCCGGTGTAACCACACATACGTGGCTCGGGGAGAATGCCTGGCACAGGATACAGCTGTAATATACATCTACAGATTCATCTGTCAGATTTTTCAGACGATCATCACGTTTGTTGAATGTCGGGATAGCAACTTCGTGACGAATTCTTGTACACTCTGCAGGATCTGTGTAAATAACAACTTCACATTTGTCAACAACTGCTTCAAATTCATTTTTAACGGAAGCATACAGAACTTCACCGATATGTTTCAGACGGAATCCTGCAGCAAAAGCGTTTTTGCTGATACGGATACGCTGCATATCTCTCTGTCCGGTATGGTATACACCTTCGATACAGTTGATGTAGTTATGGAATTTACGCTCGATAACCGGTTCAAAATCAGGCTGCATGGATTTGCCGGCAACTTTAACAACATATGCAATGCTGTTTTTGCTTCCCAGTTCCATCTCGTCTACTTCCGGTCCAACAACTGTGATCTTATGATCTTCGATCTCACTGGCCTCAACAGTATGTACCAGCTCTGCACAGTCTACACGGGAACCATCGAACTCAACCTGCATATCACCACGACGAATGATTTCTCCTTCGAATGCGGATGCGAATGCTACCGGGATATCGATGTTTGTGATCTTGATCTTGATATCACGAGCTTCCAGAGATGTTGCATTGAATTTGCTTACATCTTCCTGAACGATCAGGCTCTTCGGAACTCTTGCGATATTTTCTGTTTCATTAGTGATAACCGGGAATCCCAGTGCGATAGCACCTGCACCACAAGCTACGATCACGTCATCCAGAGGAGCGAATGCGTTAACGAATGCCGGTACACGCTGCATGGTGTATTCCATCAGAGTCTTAGCATCACCAGGTGTTACGTTACCGAAGATCAGAGCTGCTCTCAGTGCTACGGATACTACATGGATAACTGCTGTTACATCTTTACCCAGCGGGATAACACGTACGTTTGCGCCGGTAGCCATACCTGCTTCTGCTACCTGATCACAGATACCGCCTACCAGTGTTACCAGGATACCCTGTGCCTGATAAGATTTTACCAGTGCAACACCTTCTTCTACTGTAGGAGCAGATCCCAGGATAACAGCTACACCAGGGATATCACCTGTTACAAGCGGTACACCGAGTTCACGGATCACTGCATCTGCCAGATGTCCGTATAATGGCTCTTCGTATGGAGCAGCACCGTCAATATATTTTAAAGCTTCGATAAATTCCGCACACAGTGCTGTAGCAACGCCGGACATAAAAGCGTCATTCAGACGAGGTTCTCTTGTCATCAGAGTTTTAACAACTCCCAGTGCTTCCTTTAATTCTTTCAGATTAGTAACTTTTACACCTGTTACAGCGTAATAGCAAGGCAGACAGTAAGCAGTGTTTGGAAAGCTGACTGCTTTCTCTTCACCATGCTGTGCAATTGCTGCATCAATTGCCTGTTCGGTCAGGCCGTATACTGCATCATTTCCATTGAATACTCTTTCAAATAATGTCAATGTCTTTTCCTCCTAGATTATTTATTGCAATCATCGATTTTATCGATGGTCGTTTTGATTTTACGGATCTCTTCCACTGCTGATTTGCTGTAGTCGTATGGAGAACATCCCTGACGGTCTGCATCCATGATCTCCGTATTATAGTGGATAAATCCCAGCAGATCCTCTGCCGGAATATGTTCTTTTACGAATGCTTCATCTTTTTCATCCCGGATCTTATTGGCAACTACATGTACCTGTTTGACTCCCAGATCCTTCGCCAGACGTTTCACATTTTTGTATGTCTGTACGCTTCTTGAACCGGGTTCGATCACCACGATGAACTGATCCATACCTTCTGTGGTTCCCCGACCCATATGTTCCAGACCAGCTTCCATATCCAGCACCACCACATCACCTCTGTGAAGTACCAGGTTATTAATGATTCTTCTCAGCATTACATGTTCCGGGCAGACACATCCGGCACCACCGGTTTCCACTGTTCCAAGAACCAGAAGTTTCACTCCGTTGCATACTTTTCCATATGCATCCGGAATATCGTCTACCTTCGGATTGATCTTATAATACTGATTATCCGGTCCAGCACCGGTACGTTCCTCTACAAGCTTACGCATCTTACTGATAGGAACGATCGTATCCAGCTCTTCCTCTGAAAATCCAAGAGCCAGTCCCAGATTCGCATCCGGATCCACATCGGCTGCCAGTACATGCCGCCCCTCTTCTGCATACAGACGTGCAAGAGTAGCAGCAAATGTTGTCTTTCCCACGCCGCCTTTACCGGTAACTGCAATCTTCATAATTTGTCATCCACCTTATCATTCTATTTCTATCTGATGTCAGAAGCGATCCGCTTCCGACATCAGATCAATGAGAAATCTCTTCTATTAGATTCCAAGAGCTGTTCTCTTCTCTTCGATTCTTTCGATCATCAGATCGGTCAGTTTTTCGATATCTGTTTCTACTGTATAAGCAGCGCCAGTCCATTTTCTGGTTCCTTCTGTCAGCAGTTCACACATTTCACTGGAACCGGATACGTAAGGATCAACACCCAGGAAGGTATCGATACCGGTTCCTACTACGTAGTTACCGATAGATACAGCTTTTTCAGACATCCATTCAGGAGCACATCCAACTACAGGAAGCTGATTGATCTGCAGACCGGAATCTTTAGCAAGTTCAGCTGCCAGGATCATCATACGGGAGATATCTACACAGGATCCCATATGCAGTACCGGCGGGATATCAGCCAGTTCACATACACGTTTCAGACCTGCACCACAGATATCTTTTGCGGATTTGTCCATCAGACCGGCTTTTGCTGCTGCCTGTGCGGAACATCCGGAAGCGATAACAACGATATCGTTTGCGATCAGTTTCTTCATCAGTTCGATATGTGCATAGTCAGGACGGATCTTCGGATTGTTACATCCAACCATAGCAACGGCACCACGGATAACACCGGAAGTAATACATTCCAGAAGTGGTTTTGTTGTTCCGGTTTCGTCAACCTGGCTGTTGGTAACTCCATCCAGAGTTTTTACGATTGCTTCTACAGAATAACCAACGGTTGCTTTTGCTTTCATATCCGGGATATGTACCAGTTCCGGTTTTCTGTTCTTGAAGTTTTCAATTGCCATCTTTACGATTGCTTTTGCATTTTCTCCTGCTGTCTCAGCGTTGAAACGGATAAATTCAGAATCTGGCATCTGAGCGATCGGAGAAGTTGTCACGAATTTTGTATGGAAACATTTGCTCAGAGGTCCTAACGCCGGGAAGATACACTGAACGTCTACAACGATCGCTTCGCAGGCACCTGTCAGAACCACGTTTTCCTGCTGCAGGAAGTTACCTGCCATCGGAACACCACGACGCATAGCTACTTCGTTGGAAGTACAGCATACACCGGATACGGTGATTCCTTTTGCTCCCATTTCTTTTGCGTATGCGATCATTTCCGGGCTGTCAGCATATTCGCAGATCATCTCGGAAAGGCTCGGATCATGTCCGTGTACAACGATGTTTACGTTTTCAGCAACCATAACACCCAGGTTTGCTTCTGTATCGATTGGCTTCGGAGTTCCGAACAGAACATCAGAGAACTCTGTTCCCATCATGGAACCGCCCCATCCATCTGCCATACCGGCACGCAGAGACTGTTTTACCAATGCTTCCGGCAGAGAAGAGCATCCCATATGAGCCATATGTAAGGAAGTGGAAACTTCACGGTCGATCGCACGCGGTGCAATCTCGTTCTCGATCAGTTTTTCTTTCTGTCCTTCCGGCATTCTGTCCAGGAATCTCTGGTATCCGAATGGTTTACCATATTCCATCAGACCGATCTCAGCCATCTCATGAGCCAGATCATAGATATCTTTTCCTTCTGTCTCAACGCCCCATTCTTTTGCGATACGAAGCAGTTTCTCAGGATCTTTTACTTTGTAGTTTCCGTCTTCTGCTGTACAGTACAGAGTGTGGCAGATCTCACGACCATGGTCAGAGTGAGTAGCTGCTCCAGCTGCTGTAAATTTCAGGAAGTTACGTCCTACGATACCGTGAGCATCACATCCGCAGATTCCTTTCGGAGCCTTCGGGGTAATACGGCAAGGTCCCATTGCACAGATTCTACAACAGACACCCTGTTCACCAAATTTACAGTGTGGAGTCTGGTTTTTTACACGGAACTGCCATGCGTCAGCTCCTACCTTTGCTCCTGTTTCCAACAGTCGATTGGTGGCCGCTTCCATCTCTTCGATGGTAGTCATCTTAAATTCGCTCATTTTTTTCCTCCTTTTGTTTTGTAGCCATTCCTCCGCTTTCTCCGCTTTATGGCTATTATATATCCTTTCACCCGGAAGTGTGGTTTTTTGTGTGTCTTCCGGGTGAAGACACTCCGGAAATTTACTTTCCGGTAATATCCGTATAAATGACGAATTGTAAATTATATATTCAGTTTTTTAACAATTTCACTCATCGCTTTGCGAACCGGTGAATCCTCCGGAAGTTCCACGGTCGGTCTTCCTTCACAATCGTATTCATATACCAGTTCATCCTGAGGAACCACACCCAGAAGGTTCAGACCCTGGATCTCAATTTCCTCTTTTGTTCCTTCGTTGAGAATTCCGTTTGGTGCACGGTTTACGATCAGTCCGATCTGCTGTGGATGCATATCGCATTCCTCGATCAGTTTTTTAATTCGTCCGACCGCCTGGATTCCTCTTCTGGAACAGTCGCTGACCAAAATAGCAGTCTGCATGCTCGGAAGAACTCCACGGCTGATGTGTTCCATTCCTGCTTCATTATCCACAACCATATACGGATAATTGTTCTGCAGTTTAGCAAGCTGTGCCTGTAACAGTCCGTTTACAAAGCAGTAGCATCCTTTTCCCTGGGTACGTCCCATGACCAGCATGTCGAAGTCATCATCTTCGATCAGTGCGGAATTGAACTTGAACTCGGCATAATCTGCCTTGCTCACACCTGCTGGAATCGGATTTTCTTTTGCCGTTTCCGCTCTGGCAATCTCTTCTCTGATATCGCCCAGGGTAGCTTCTACTTCTACACCGAGCACTTCGTTCAGATTGGAATTGGCATCTGCATCCACTGCCAGAATCGGTCCCTTTTTCTGTTCGCAGAGGTACTGAATCAGAAGTCCGCACAATGTGGTCTTTCCAACTCCACCTTTTCCTGCGACTGCAATTACATGTGACATTTTCTTATCCTTTCTGATAGTTTCTTGTTATTCAGTTCTACCTTATCACTATAGAATCTATCGTATAAGATGGTTACATCTTATGACCTTATCATTAATCGCACTGTAATTTTACAATGCTGTTTGCGAGATCGACCATCAGGATCTTTCCTTCGATGCTGGTCTCTTCTCCCATGATATCGCGGATAATAACTTTTTCATCCTCTACCAGAATCTTGCTTACATTCCGGCAGATGACGGTATCATCGCTTTCTTTATATACAGTAGCCAGACACATTGTTATTCCTCCTTTAACCAAGATGTCTTATGCATCTCACTGATTATGACTCTTTCAACTCTTCTAACTCTTCTTTTACCGTTGTGAGTGCCAGACGTAATCTGAGATTACCTTTCTGGAAATCAGATACAGCTTCTTTGATCTGTTTTGCAGCTGTATCCATACCCAGTTTTGCCAGGTTATCAGCCATCTGATCGAGTTCTTCTGCATGATGTTCGTTATGATCCACCATGTAATTTAACAGTGCTACGGATTCGTTCTTACATTTATCAGAACCGCCACTGCATCCGTCGCATGCATGTTCTTCACAGCCATGGTCATGCTCATGTTTATGGGCAGGGCCGTCACCATGTGGAATTACATTTCCATTCTCATCTTTTAATAAGTGCATGTCCTACTCCTTTCTCTCATTTCCCCCAGTAGGGGATATGACAATCTTTTGTCAATTATGTTTTATTATACTCCTTTTCCCTATGGTATTCAATAGAATCTATGCAAAATATTTATAAATTCAGCTGTACTTTTTTATATACAATAGGTGGTTTTTGTAAAAAATGTCATGTTTTCTGTGTTTAGCACTTTGATTTGTTAAATCGTTAACATGACATTTCACAGTTTTTCCTGTTTTTCTGCATCCTTTCGTCGTTCTATCCTATCCGGGGGATGGGGTCACGACATGCCGCAGACAGCTTTCATGTTACAGGTTCGTAATATTTTTGCCCTAGTTATTTCACATTTTTATGGTAAAATGCAAAATATTGGGAGTTTCCCGGTATTATTATACTTTTTATAAAATACCGGAGTTACGAGAGGAGGTTTACATCATGTCAAACATCCCATCTTTGATCTTGAATACAAATGACCGCATGCCTCTTTTGGGGCTTGGCGTATATAAAGCCACTGCACCTGGCGAAGTGGGAGGTGCTATCGCTGCTGCTCTGGACTGTGGTTATCGGCTGATTGATACGGCTTCTGCCTATAAAAATGAAGAGGGCGTGGGACGTGGCATCCGCTCTTCTTCTGTTCCGCGGGAGGAACTTTTCATCACGACGAAGTTATGGAATACCGCACAGCGGATCGGTGATATCGACGGCGCTTTTCAGAGGAGTCTGGATCGGCTCGGACTTGATTACGTGGATCTTTACCTGATCCACTGGCCGGTTCCCGGCTGTTTCATCAATTCCTGGCAGGCACTCGAACGCATCCGTGAATCGGGACAGGCGAAGGCAATCGGTGTCAGTAATTTTGAGATTCCGCATCTGGAAGCGCTGTTTCAGACTTCCGGGATTGTTCCGGCGGTGAACCAGATTGAGTATCATCCGTTGTGGAATCAGTCTGAATTATATGAGTATTGCAGGGAACGTGGTATTGCGGTACAGGCTTATGCGCCGCTGGCACGTGGAGCGTACTTGAAAAAAGATACCTTGCTTCATATCGGAGAAACTTACGGAAAATCACCGGCTCAAATCGGGCTTCGGTGGCTGGTTCAGAAGGGAATCTCTGCGATTCCGAAGTCGGTAAATCCGAAGAGAATCGCAGAAAATGCAGATATTTTTGATTTTGAACTGACGGATCTGGAGATGAAGACGATTGATGCGTTGGATGAGAAGTTTAGGAGCGCAGGGATCCCGGAGGATATGCAGGGGTTTGTGCGTTAAAAATAAGTAAAAAACAGCCCGCCCGGTAATAGAGCCTCCAAAGGCTCTATTACCGGGCGGGCATCCATTTTAAAATCATTTATTTCTCATCATCCCAGAGTTCAACCCCAAGCTCATCCTTTTTCATTCGCTGCATCAGTTCATTCACCGCATCCGCAGCGCTCTTATCTTCAAACAGCACCTTATTGACTTCCACAATAATCGGCATCTCTACTCCATATTTCTCAGCCAGTCCCAGTGCTGCCTTGGCGGAATATACACCTTCTACAACCATCTTTACTTCATCCATGGCTTCTTTCATGGTATATCCCTTGCCCATCAGATAACCGGCCTTACGGTTACGGCTGTGCACGCTCGCGCAAGTAACGATCAGATCACCGATTCCGGACAGTCCGTAGAAAGTTCTCGCATGTGCACCCATCGCGATACCCAGGCGGGAGATCTCTGCGATTCCTCTGGTGATCAGGGCTGCTTTTGTGTTGTCTCCGTAGCCAAGACCATCTGCCACACCGGCTGCCAGGGCGATGACATTTTTCAGAGCTGCTCCCAGTTCGATGCCGAGGACATCCGGGCTTGTGTAGACGCGAAAGACCGGGCTCATGAAGATTTCCTGCAGGTATTCTGCTGTCTGTCTGGTTCTCGCTCCTACTACGCAGGTCGTCGGAAGACCTTTTCCAACCTCTTCCGCATGGCTTGGTCCGGATAATACTGCAACATTTGCTTCCGGTAATTCTTCTTCAATGATCTGGCTTAATGTCATCAGGGTATGTTCTTCCACACCTTTTGCCACATTGACAACAATCTGTCCCTTTTTCAGATACGGTGCCATCTTCTGTGCGGTGCTTCTGGTAAACGGTGACGGTACGGCCAGTACCAGTACATCCTTATCTGTCATTGCTTCTTCCAGATTACTTGTCAGCCGAATGCTGTCCTGCAGTTTTACACCCGGAAGTTTGGAAGTATGTTCTCTTTTTGTGCGAAGTATCTCCACTTCGTCTTCCATGATGGACCACAGAGTTACTTCATGTCCGTTATTGGTCAGAAGCCATGTGAGGGCAGTTCCCCAGCTTCCGGCTCCCAGTACGCCGATTTTCTTCATACGACACCTCCATTATGCTTTTTTCTTTTTCAGATATGTTTTATTTTCATTTCCATGAATCAGACGCAGAATGTTCGGCCAGTGTTTATAATATGCAAGAATGGCAAGCAATATGGCAAGTACATACATTTCATAAATATTTGCCTGACTCATTCCCGCAAACTGTCCGGTCTGTCCCATGATGATGATACCTGCTACAAATACCACATAAACCAGTAAAGATCCCAGTGATACATAGTGGGTAAGGAAAAATGCCGCAAGGAACACAATAGCTGCAACCAGTGTCAGCCGCAGGTCAAACGATAACAGCAGACCTGCTGTGGCAGCAATTCCTTTTCCGCCTTTAAAGTTCAGGTAAAACGGAAAATTGTGTCCGAGAATCGTTCCGGCTGCCGCATACAACCCCAGTAGCCGAATCATCTCCGGATGGCTTTTTCCAAAAATCAGATGTACGATCACAACCGCGATCACACATTTAAAACAGTCTCCAAGCAGTGTGATTGCTCCTGCCTTTGCGCCCAGTGTACGCAGTGCATTGGTCGTTCCGGCATTTCCGCTTCCGTAATTGCGGATATCGATACCCTGTGCTTTTCCATACAGATAAGAGGTCTGGAAAAGTCCACAGATATATCCGATCAGAACGCAGAGAATCCGTTCCATAATTATCCCTCCCCGGATCATCTATTATTTTTTATTTTTCACCGTTTCTTTCCCGAATGATAAACTTCAGAGAAGTTCCCCGGAAGCCAAATGCTTCACGGATCTTGTTTTCCAAATAACGGGTGTATGAAAAATGCATCAGTTCTTTATCGTTGACAAAGATAACAAATGTCGGCGGTTTGATGGATACCTGTGTCATATAGTACAGTTTCAGACGTTTTCCTTTGTCTGACGGTGGCTGCTGCATCGCGATCGCTTCCGTCATGATCTCGTTGAGCACACCGGTCTGGATACGCAGTGTCTGGTTTTCCAGTACCATATCGATCGTCTCGAACAGTTTCGGAAGACGCTGTCCGGTCTGTGCGGAGATAAACAGGATTTCCGCATACGGCATGTACGCCAGGACTTCACGGACTTTATTTGTGTATTTGTAAATGGTTTTGTCATCTTTCTCGACAGCATCCCACTTGTTTACTGCAATGATCACACCTTTTCCACGTTCGTGGGCGATACCGGCGATCTTGGCATCCTGTTCTGTGATACCTTCCACCGCATCAATGACCACGATGACCACATCGGCGCGTTCTACTGCCGTTACGGTACGGATAATACTGTAACGCTCCAGTTCTTCTTTGATCTTATTTTTTCTTCGAAGACCGGCAGTGTCGATAAATACATATTCTTTTCCGTTCCACATTACATTTGTGTCAATGGCGTCACGGGTGGTTCCTGCCACGTTTGATACGATCACACGGTTCTGTCCCAGTAATTTATTGACAATAGAGGATTTTCCTACGTTTGGTTTTCCTACGATGGCGATATGAGGGATCTCATTTTCCTCTTCTTCCTCTTCTTCGGTCGGGAAATATTTTACCACTTCGTCAAGCATATCCCCCATACCCAGCTTGCTGGATGCGGAGATTGGAATCGGATCACCGATACCAAGGTTATAGAACTCGTATACATCCGGCATGAATTTTGCAAAGCTGTCTACTTTATTTACCACCAGAAGTACCGGTTTGCCACTTCTTCTTAACATATCTGCTACTTTGGAATCGGCATCTACCAGTCCCTGACGGACATCGGTGATAAAAATAATAACATCTGCGGTATCAATCGCGATCTGCGCCTGATCTCTCATCTGTGCCAGGATAACATCCTTGCTCTCCGGCTCAATACCACCGGTATCGATCAGTGTAAAACTGTAATTTAACCAGGTTGCGTCCGCATAGATACGGTCTCTTGTTACGCCCGGCGTATCTTTTACGATGGAGATGGTCTCTCCTGCCAGGGCATTGAATAATGTGGATTTACCCACATTAGGTCGTCCCACAATTGCTACAATCGGCTTGCTCATAGATCTGCCTCCTTTTATGATTTTCCAATATTGTATCATCTACCACTGCGTGTACGAAAGATGCACCATCCTCATTTACCACAGTGATTTTTATCTGTAATGCTTCTTCTGCCTCTTCTACGGTAATATCGTCCAGAAACACATTTTCTCCCGCCCGAAGCATGTTGCACGGGATCAGAAGCCGTTCCCCGAGTTCCTGATCTTTCAGCTGTGCGATCAGATCCTGTCCTGTGATCAGACCGGATACGGTGATCATCGGACCAAAGAAATCGTTGCGGATCGCATAGACCGTTCCCTGGATATTCGGGAATTTTTCCTGAACATACGAAAGATTTTTTTCTATATAAGGTGCTGCCAGTTTTCCGGTTGCCACAGAAAAATGCCGGACTGTGTCATTTCCCTCCATGGCCTGCACCGCCTCCTGTACTTCTGTATTCAAAAGGCGCAGCATACCCACACCATTTTCCAGCTGTAAATATCCGTCATACTGTTCTTCCGGCGGCATGGGCTGCTCTGCCAGGATATACCATTCATCACTGCAATGAATAAAATGCAGACCATACGCAACATACAGCTTTTTCTGCCATCTGTGAACGCGTTCCAGCACATTTTCGGCATCTTCTTTTGTAAATGGCTCCAGTGGGTACAGACCATCCCTGTATTTACTCAGTCCCACAGGAACGATCGAGACACTTCGAAGATGTGGCAGATACTGACTGAGATCCCGGATACTCCGCTCCAGTTCCTCTCCGTCATTCACGCCTTTACATAGAACAATCTGACCGTTCATTTCAATTCCGGCTTCATACAGGCGTTGTACTTTTGGAAAAATATCCCCGGCAAACCTGTTATGAAGCATCTTGCATCGAAGTTCCGGATTGGTCGTCTGGAAAGAAATATTGATCGGACCCAGATGGTACTTTATGATACGGTCAATGTCATGATCGCTCATATTTGTAAGCGTCACGTAATTGCCCTGTAAAAAAGAAAGGCGGGAATCATCGTCTTTAAAATACAAAGTTTCCCGCATCCCCGGCGGCATCTGATCGATAAAGCAGAAAATACAGTTGTTTCTGCAGGAACGATATTCATCCATCAGTCCATTATCGAACTCGATTCCCAGATCTTCCTCATAATCTTTTTCTATCTCCAGTTCCCATTCTTCCCCGTTGGTCTTACGAATCAGTACTGTCAGATAATCATCATTTACCAGATAATGATAATCGAAGACATCTTCGATCTCCTGGTCATTGACGGAAATCAGTTCATCTCCCGGTTCGATCTCCAGTTCTTCGGCTATACTTCCGGGCTGAACCGTCTTTATAATATGTTTGTTTTTTTTCATTCACTTTCTCCGTTCTCGTAGTAAGAACAATTATAACTCTTCCATAGGAAATATTCCGCGAGGTGTTTTTGCATGAATATGCCAAAATCCCGAGACATACAAGCCAAAACGCCATCACCAAAGGTAATTTTAAATGCATTTTGGCTCGTAACTGTGAAATATTGAACAGTTACGAACATTTTTCAGGTTCTTTCCGCTACCTTACTATATAGAAACCGCCCCGAATTGTCAAGGAAAAGCCAAAAAATACTATTTTTCCCGTTATTTTTCACAAGAATTCTACATATTCTTGACGGGCTTTAGTTTCTAATGGTATAACTATTATGTCTGTAAAAATCGTGTAAAATACAACAGGTTAAATCACTTTATTTGGAGGTTATTATGGCAAACTTAGACTTATTGGAAAAATCCATTCCAGTCGCACCTATCAAAATCGCAGCACTGAAAGGCTGTGAAGAACTGGGAAAAACCGTCAATGATTATCTGGTTCAGTTCCGTAAAGAGCTGATGGAGCACCGGACAAACGGCATCGAGTGGTCAGGCTACGCGGAGGAATCTTACCTGATCAACTGTGACTGCCCTCGTTTCGGTACCGGTGAAGCAAAAGGTGTCATCAACGAATCTATCCGTGGAGTGGATCTTTTCATTCTTTGCGATATCACCAACTACAGTATTACTTATAAGGTAAGCGGTTATGAGAATCATATGTCTCCGGATGATCATTTCCAGGATCTGAAACGTATCATCGCTGCTGCTACCGGAAAAGCGCATCGTATCAATGTTGTTATGCCGTTCCTGTATGAAGGAAGACAGCATAAACGCAGCAAACGTGAGTCTCTGGACTGTGCAATGGCTCTGCAGGAGCTGGTTTACATGGGTGTTTCCAACATCATCACTTTTGACGCTCATGATCCTCGTGTACAGAATGCGATTCCGCTGTCCGGTTTTGATAATTTCATGCCGACTTATCAGTTCCTGAAAGCGCTGCTTCGTTCCGTACCGGATCTGCAGATCGACAATGAACATCTGATGATCATCAGCCCGGATGAAGGTGCTATGGCAAGAGCCGTATATTTCTCCAATATTCTTGGTGTTGATATGGGTATGTTCTACAAACGTCGTGATTATTCTACCGTCGTAAACGGCAAGAACCCGATCGTTGCTCATGAGTTCCTGGGTGACTCTGTTGCCGGCAAGGATGTGATCGTTATCGATGATATGATCTCTTCCGGCGAGAGTATGCTGGATGTAGCAAAACAGCTGAAGGATCGCAATGCAAACCGTGTATTTGTTTGTACTACTTTTGGTCTGTTTACGGATGGACTGAAGAAGTTTGATGAGTATTATGAAAAGGGTTATATCCATAAAGTGATTACTACGGACCTGAATTATCGTACACCGGAGCTGCTGGAACGTCCTTATTATGAGCCGGCTGCTATGGGTAAATATCTGGCAAGTATTATGGATACACTGAATCATGATGTTTCGGTTGAGAAGGTTCGGTCTACGACTTCTAAGATTACGAAATTGCTTGCTAAGAACAGAGAAGAGAAAAAATAGAGTTTCTTAGAAAAGTTTTTTAAGACGTACGTAAACGACCCGGGGGATCAGGGGCTGGAAACGTGAACAGAGAAAGATTTTAGATCCCCTGATCCCCCGGGTCGTTTACTGATACTGGCAAAAACTCAACCGCTGTTCGGAAAGTGTTTGATGATTTTTAGATATTCTTTCAAATAGATATATCAGTAGCAATCTTATTCATATATTCAAATTATATTTATATACAAAAACACTGTGTACGTTCAAATAACCATTATAATAATGGTTATTTGAACGTACACAGTGTTTTTGTATGTATATGGTTCTTTCTTTATCGTAGTCCCAGGAAGGCTGCGAGGTTTCCTCGTTTGCCGTGGGAGGCGCGGTGGGAATAGAGGAAATCGGGGTTGCAGCAGGTGCAGAGGTTGGGGGTAAGGATGTTTTCTTCGGGGATGCCGCTGGTGAGGAGGTTCTGGCGGCAGGCTTCCCAGAGGTTTAGCTGGTATTTTCCGTTTGGTTTCCGGTAGAAGAGGTTTTGGTGGAGGGGTTCCGGGTAGGCTTGACGGAATTCCTCGATGACGTCTTCGCTTACTTCGTAGCACTCCTGGCAAATAGAGGGGCCGATGGCTGCGATGAGGTCTGCCGGGGCAGTCTGGTAGGCTTCGTGCATGGCTTCTACGGTTGCTTTTGCGATGTTTCCTACAGTTCCCCGCCAGCCGGAATGGGACAGACCGATGGCTTTGTGGGTTGGATCGTAGAAATATAAGGGGACGCAGTCGGCGTAGAACGTAGCGAGGGTTACACCCGGCTCGTTGGTCATCAGACCGTCGATGTCGTGAAAGGTACGCGGTGTCAGGACGCCGCATCCGCAATCTTCTTTTCCTACACGGCGCACGTTTGTCGTATGGGTCTGATCGGAGGTAACGATGCTTTCTACCGGAAATCCGATCGCTTTGCTGATTCTCCGGTAGTTTTCCAGTACATTTTCCGGGTTGTCGCCTCTGGAAAAACTGAGGTTCATGCTTCCCAGATATCCCTCACTCACACCACCCAGACGGGTGCTGAAACCATGGACAATGGCGGATTCCTGTTCCAGTCTTGGGTAGGAAAGATACGTTATACCGTTGTTTTGTCTGACCTGCATGTCTCCTGTATGCTTCTGTTTCCAATGAATATCCATAATCTGCTCTCCTGCTGTACTGTTTTATTTTCTGATACTGTCTGTTTGTTTTCTGTATTTCATCTCTTTTGAAAGACTTTCTGTCCGTTTTTTGTTTTCAGATATTTCTGTCTTCCAGATGTTTTCTTTTAACTCTGGTAGAAAAACGCATCCCGGTAAAGGCGGTTCTCTTCTCCCTCGATCGCCACCACATCAAATCTGCATGGCGTATAGATATCCAGTCCTTTTTCTGTCAGATACCATGCGGCCACGCGGGAGATCTGACGCTGTTTTCGCAGGTCTACGGCTTCTTCCGGCAGACCGCTTTCGTTTGTCGATCTGTATTTTACCTCCACAAATACCAGATACTGTCCCTCCCGCGCAACCAGGTCGATCTCTCCCCTTTTGCACCGGTAATTCTGTTCCAGTATCTGGTATCCCTGTGTTTTCAAGAAGCAGGCGGCTTTCGCCTCCTGCTCCTGTCCTGTTTTTCGTTTATTCAAATATGTTTTCCTCTTATTTTTTGAGAAAGTAAATATTCATGTTTCGTTTTGTTTTTACCTATCCTGCATCACAGAAAATTTTTGATAAACGTTGCTCTATGAATCGGTGACGGACCGTATTTCTGAATCGCCTCGATATGGCTTTTTGATCCATATCCTTTATGCGATGCAAAACCATATTCCGGCATGATTTTATCATACTCTACCATCAGCCGGTCCCTGGTCACCTTCGCGATGATACTTGCAGCTGCGATCGAAACACTTTTTGCGTCTCCTTTGACGATCGGCACCTGTGGAATCTCGATCTGAGGGATCGTCACCGCATCATTTAACAGGATCTGTGGCTGTACGGAAAGTTTTGAGATGGCTTCCCGCATCGCTTCATACGTTGCCTGTAAAATGTTGATCTCATCGATCCGCGCCGGGCTTGCATATCCGACACCAACGCTGATCGCTTCTTCCATGATCACATCATAGAGTTCTTCTCTTTTTTTTGCGGACAACTGTTTGGAGTCATTCAGCCAGAGGATCTTGCTGTCTTCCGGAAGGATTACAGCACCTGCCACGACAGGTCCTGCCAGCGGACCTCGCCCTGCTTCGTCGATGCCGCAGATCCAGCCCACATGACTGTAGGTGTTCTCATAGACTTTCATATCCTCGATCCGGTGTTTTTCTTTCTCCAGTAGTTCTTTTTCCCGGTCGTATTTTTTCACCAGGCTGACCACGCCGCTTCGGGAATCCTCACGGTGCTGCTCCAGAAGTTTTTCCCGTTCTGTTCCCGATGCCGCCTGTAATTCTTCTTTAATCTCCCGGATGGTCTTCATGTGCAGTTTCCTCCTCAACCGGTGGAAATTCCAGTGTGATTCTTCCGATCTTTCCATTACGGAATTCTTCCATCACGATTCCTGCCGCTTTCGCATAGTCGATCTCCTGCCCGCGGATCAGACATTTTCTCTTATCTGCTACCGCTTCCAGCAGAGATACCGGTGTGCCCTCTTCCTCGATACCGTAACGGGCATTTAACAGTCCCGGATAATTTGTGCGGATATAATCCAGTAGTTCCAGAGACAGTTCTTCCAGATTCAGGATCTCATCCTTGATAGATCCGATAAACGCCAGACGTTTTCCTACTTCCTGATCCTCAAATTTCGGCCAGAGGATACCCGGTGTGTCCAGAAGCTCCAGAGTCTTATTCAGACGGATCCACTGTTTTCCTTTCGTCACACCCGGTTTGTTTCCAGTCTTTGCACAGGCTTTTCCTGCGTAGGAATTGATAAATGTGGACTTACCCACGTTCGGGATGCCTACAACCATCGCACGGATCGGACGGTTCTTGATCCCTCTTCTTCTGTCTCTCTCGATCTTTGCCTTACAGGCTTCCTGGATCACGCCCTGGATGGACTTGAGTCCTGCGCCTGACTTCGCATTTACTTTGACCACGTAAAATCCTTTTTTCTGGAAATACGCGGACCACTGTTCGTTATATCTTTCATCTGCAAGATCTGATTTGTTTAACAGGATCAGTCTTGCCTTATTTTTACCCAGTTCATCAATATCCGGGTTTCTGCTGCTTAACGGGATGCGGGCGTCCACCAGTTCGATGATCAGATCGATCAGCTTCAGATCTTCCTGCATCTGCCGTTTTGCCTTGGTCATATGACCTGGATACCATTGTAAATTCATCTGCTTACCTCATTCTATACGAATCCGAACCTGCTCCACGGTGACGCGATAAACCAGACCTTACCGATGATATTTCTCTTCTTGACATTTCCCATATCGGCGTATCTGCTGTCTTCACTGTTGTTCCGGTTATCACCCAGCACAAAATATTCACCGTTGCCCAGTGTCACCCTTGTCTCAGCAACCCCTGCATTTTCAATCGCAGGAAATCCGCCGTCTTCCTGATAGGTCTCCCCGTCTATCAGAATCTGTCCGTCCTTGATCTGTATCGTCTCTCCCGGAAGTCCAATGATCCGTTTGATATGTGTACTTGCTTTTTTACTATCATCGCCTGTTTTATATACGATGATATCTCCCCTCTTCGGCGTACTGAATCTGTATGCCATGCGATTGACCAAAAGTACATCTCCTGCATTTAACGTAGGATCCATAGAGCCTTCCTGCATAACGGTGATCTTCCCATAACCAACCGCCAGTACAATGCCGAGGATAAGCACCGCTGCGATCTCCACCGCCCAGATAACGGCCGATTTGATCTTTGCAGCTGCCACATAGTCTCTTACATATCTTGCTTTAAAAAATCCCATATTCATTTGCCTCAGAGTTCTCACAGCAACGAGTAAAATACGTTTCACGAATTTTACTCGTTGTCGCGGCAGTCGTCAAGGTCTCGTGCAAGCACGGACTTCGACTCGTTGCTCGCGCAAATGAAACAGGGGCAAGTACATGATGTATTTGCCCCTGCTCCTCTACCTGTGAATTATTTTACCAGTTCTTTTACCTTAGCTGCTTTACCAACACGGTCTCTTAAGTAGTTCAGTTTTGCACGTCTTACTTTACCACGTCTTACTACTTCTACTCTCTCTACGTTTGGAGAGTGCAGCGGCCATGTTTTTTCTACGCCGATACCGTTGGAGTTCTTTCTTACTGTGAAAGTTTCACGGCAGCTTCCGCCCTGTTTTTTAATTACGATACCTTCGAAGATCTGAATTCTTTCGCGGTTTCCTTCTTTGATTTTACCATAAACTTTTACGGTGTCACCAACGTTGAATGCCGGTGCTTCTGCTTTCAGCTGAGCAGCTTCGATGTTTTTAATAATTTCGTTCATCTTTTTTCTCCTTTTGTTCCTGGATGTTCTTAATACCTTTTGTAACAGAGGACCATCTCGTTTATTCATACCTTACACATTATACACTACCGTATCTCAAATTGCAAGACTTAATTTACTCTTTTTCCTGCGCTACGATATTTTGCAGCCACACGCCCTTTTTAACCAGTACAAATCCAATCACACATTTGATCCAGTCTGCAATATTGACACATGCAAATATCACTACTACAAACAGATTGGTAAACCGGCTCAGCACAAACGCGATCGGCACACTGGCGATCCACACGAAGACACTGTCGAAAAAGAACGTGATCACGGTCTTGCCGCCGGAACGCAGGGTAAAATACGTCGCATGCAGGAATGCATTCTGCGGCATAAAGACTGCCTGTGTCATGATCAGATATTCTGCCAGATGTCTCGTTGTACTGTCCGTGTTATACAGCCGTGGAAACAGCGGCGCGATCAGGAACATCACGATCGCAACACCAGTACAGCACATCACAGAAAAGGCAATCATCTTGTTGTCCAGATCCCTTGCCTCGTCCATCTTGCCGGCACCCAGTTTCTGTCCTACCACGATGGCTACCGAATCACCGAGTGCGATAAATACGATATTAAATAAGTTTGCGATCGTATTGGCAATATTAAATGCCGCTACCACACTCAGTCCGCGCACCGAATAGCACTGCATCAGCGTCGCCTGTGCAGCTGCCCATAGTGTCTCGTTAAAGAGCAGCGGAGAGCCTTTAATAATGAATTTCTTTATCAGATATCCCGGAATCTTCATGGTCTTGTAGAGTCCGACGATATAGGTATTGATTTCTTTGTGTTTGTGCGTCCAGACTAAGACGATCGCCATCTCCACATATCTCGACAGTACCGTTGCTACTGCCGCACCGACAACACCAAGTTCCGGAAAGCCGAATTTTCCGTAGATCAGCAGATAGTTAAATACGAGATTCACCAGAACCGCTGTCACACCGGCTTTCATCGGCACCATTGTCTCGCCGCACTCGCGAAGTGTACTCGCATACGTTTGCACCATCATAAATGCAGGAAGTCCGCACAGCATCACCAGCATGTACTGTCTTCCGTAACGAAGTGCTGCCGCCAGATCACCGCCGTCACTGCTGCCGTTCAGATAGATCTGAATCAGGCTTTCTCCACTGATCAGAAAGATCACAATAACCAGTGCAGTCAGAATCGCAGATACCCACAATTTGAACCGGAAAGTATGACGGATACCTTCATCATCTTTCTGTCCAAAATACTGTGCGGTAAAGATTCCCGCACCGGACACTCCTCCGAAGATACACAGATTGTATACAAATATCAGCTGATTGACGATCGCAACCCCCGACATCTGCTCCGTTCCGATCTGCCCAACCATGATGTTGTCCAGGAGGCTTACAAAGTTTGTGATTCCGTTCTGGATCATGATCGGTATGGCGATGGCAAGTACCATTTTATAAAACTGCTTGTCACCAATAAATTTTTTTCTTACGTTTCCCAGCATAAATCCCCCTTCTGTCCTGTTTTTTCGGTCTGAAAATTGCTCATAAAAAATGCAGTCCATGCATCCCAGCCGCAATGCTTTCTGATTTACCCCATCCCCATAAAATTCTTCCTCATACATCAAAATTCACGCAAATCAAAAAGCAGGCATGCCTGACAACATCCCTTATCTAAAATATTTTATCATTTATCCAATATTTTGTCACGCTTATTTTCTTTTATTTCCGGTCTTTTTCGCCTTTTTGTTGTATGGAATTTTTTATTTTCACTAATACAGACAAATTTGCTTTCTATTTCTCCGTCTGCTATACTGTTTTTATCTATTTTCATATACAGAAAGGCGTAAAATCTATGAAAAAAGAGGGCTACTACTCGTCCGGGGAATTTGCGCGTATGGCGCATGTGACGCTTCGGACGATCCGTTATTATGATAAACAGAATATTTTAAAACCTTCCTATGTAAGTGATGCCGGTGCGCGGTTTTACACGGATGAAGATCTGGCGCGGCTGCAGCAGATTTTGTTGTTGAAGTTTCTGGGATTTTCGCTGGATGATATCCAGGATATGACGATCAATGATACGGACTATCATTTTATGCGGGATTCCCTGGATGTGCAACTGAAGCTGGTGCGTGACCGGATTGAACAGCTGCAGCTGGTGGAAAAGGCGATTCAGGATACTTCCGATGCGATCCAGACCCAGCACACCATCGACTGGAACCAGATGCTTGACCTGATCCATCTGACCGGTATGGAAAAGAGTATGAAGAATCAGTATCAGAATGCCACCAACATTGCTGCCAGAATCAAACTGCACAGTCTGTATTCTTTAAATAAAGAAGGCTGGTTTCCGTGGATCTTCTCGCAGTGTCATCTGCAATCCGGCATGAACGTTCTGGAACTCGGCTGCGGGGATGGTGCTTTATGGAAACAGAACTTCTCTCTGCTTCCTCAGGATATCCATATCACCCTCTCCGATATCTCCGACGGAATGCTGCGTGATGCAAGGCGTGCACTGGGAGCCAGAGATTCCCGGTTTTCTTTCGCCGCTTTTGACTGTGAAAAGATTCCTGCGGCTTCCGAAAGCTATGATCTTGTGATCGCCAACCATGTACTGTTCTACTGTGACAATCTGGAAAATGTATGCCGGGAAGTCCGTCGCATACTGAAACCGGATGGGCGGTTCTTATGCAGTACCTATGGCAATTCTCATATGAAAGAAATCAGTCAGCTGGTCAGTCAGTTTGATGAACGAATCGTGCTCTCTGCCAACAAATTATATGAAAAATTCGGTCGGGAAAATGGTGCACAGGTGCTCGAACCCTGGTTCTCCCGTGTGGAATGGATCTCTTATGAGGATGGGCTTCTGGTATCTGACCCGGAACCGCTGATCTCTTATATCCTCTCCTGCCACGGCAATCAGAACCAGTACCTGCTTGACCACTACAAAGAATTTCGTTCCTTTGTAAAGAAAAAAACAGAAAAAGGATTGCATATCACAAAAGATGCCGGGATTTTTATTTGCAATTACTAAATTTCCCCTCTGTTTTTCTCTGTCCTATAAGTAAAAACCAACAATTTTACCAGAATTTTAAAAAAGTACTTGAAGGTGACCTAAGGTCACCTTTTATAATGGTATTATCTTAGGATACGGAACTGAAAAAACAAATGGTAACTGTTCAGTACCTTCACAGTTACGAGCCAAAATGCATTTAAACCTTCGATGATGGCATTTTGACTTGTATGTCTCGGGATTTTGGCATATTCATGCCAAAACACCTCGCGGGATACTACCTACTGAATAGTTACAACAAATGATCTGAAAGGAGAATACTCATGAAAGGAATCATTTTAGCAGGAGGATCCGGCACACGCCTTTATCCTCTAACCATGGTAACTTCCAAACAGTTACTTCCCATCTATGACAAACCGATGATCTACTATCCGATGTCTGTTCTGATGAACGCAGGCATCCGTGATATCCTGATCATCTCCACCCCGCAGGATACCCCGCGTTTCAAAGAGCTGTTAGGAGACGGTCATCAGTTTGGTGTAAACCTGTCTTACGCGGTACAGGAAAGCCCGGACGGACTGGCACAGGCATTTATCATCGGAGAAGAATTTATCGGTGACGATTCCGTAGCTATGGTTCTGGGTGACAACATTTTCGCCGGTCACGGACTGACCAAACGTCTGCACGCAGCGGTAGAAAATGCAAAAACCGGAAAAGGTGCTACTGTCTTCGGTTATTACGTGGACGATCCGGAGCGTTTCGGTATCGTAGAATTCGACAGTGAAGGAAAAGCCATCTCCATCGAAGAGAAACCGGAACATCCGAAGAGCAATTACTGTGTGACCGGTCTGTATTTCTACGACAATAAAGTAGTGGAATACGCTAAGAATCTGAAACCAAGTGCACGTGGCGAACTGGAAATTACCGATCTGAACCGCATCTATCTGGAAGAAGGACAGTTAAATGTAGAACTTCTGGGACAGGGATTTACCTGGCTGGATACCGGTACACATGAAAGTCTGGTAGATGCTACCAACTTCGTAAAAACCATGGAAACTCACCAGCACAGAAAAATCGCGTGTCTGGAAGAAATCGCTTACTTAAACGGCTGGATCTCAAAAGAAGAAGTTCTGAAAGTATACGAACTGCTGAAAAAAAATCAGTACGGTCAGTATCTGATGGACGTTCTGAACGGCAAATATCTGGATGCACGCCGCTAATACCGCTGCGTTCCCGGATTTGTTATTAAATTTTTAATGGTGCCTGACACCCAAAAGGAGAAATGTTATGAATATTATTGTTACCGGCGGTGCCGGATTTATCGGAAGCAACTTTATTTTCCATATGCTGAAAAAATACCCGGATTATCGGATCGTATGCCTGGACTGCCTGACTTATGCAGGTAACCTGTCCACGCTGGCTCCTGTTATGGACAACCCGAACTTCCGTTTTGTAAAAGAGAGCATCACAGACCGTGAAGCTGTATACAAACTGTTCGAAGAAGAACATCCGGATATGGTTGTAAACTTCGCAGCAGAAAGTCACGTAGACCGTTCCATCGAGAACCCGGAAGTCTTCCTGGATACTAACATCAAAGGTACTGCTGTTTTGATGGATGCCTGCAGAAAATACGGTATCAAGAGATATCATCAGGTATCTACCGATGAAGTATACGGAGATCTGCCTCTGGATCGCCCGGACCTGTTCTTTACCGAAGAGACTCCGATCCACACCAGCAGCCCGTACAGCTCCTCCAAAGCAGGTGCTGACCTTCTGGTTCTGGCTTACCATCGTACTTATGGTCTGCCTGTTACCATCAGCCGCTGCTCCAACAACTATGGACCGTATCATTTCCCGGAAAAACTGATTCCGCTGATGATCGCCAATGCACTGAATGACAAACCACTTCCTGTATACGGAAAAGGTGAAAATGTCCGTGACTGGCTGTATGTAGAGGATCACTGCAAAGCGATCGATCTGATCATCCACAACGGTCGTGTCGGCGAAGTTTATAACATCGGTGGACACAACGAGATGAAAAACATCGATATCGTAAAAATCATCTGTAAAGAACTGGGTAAACCAGAAAGCCTGATCACTTATGTATCTGACAGAAAAGGTCATGACATGCGTTATGCCATCGATCCGACCAAGATCCACAACGAACTGGGCTGGCTGCCGGAAACCAAATTCGCAGACGGTATCAAAAAAACCATTCAGTGGTATCTGGATAACAAAGAATGGTGGGAAACCATCATCTCCGGTGAATACCAGAACTACTATGAGAAAATGTACGCAAACCGCTAATTCCTGTCGGTGCGTACCGTGACACTGAACTAATAAATCATTTAAAATCTGCCGTTCTGCCAGGCATATACTCTTGCCTCGCAGCTACGGCAGATAGATTATGGAGAGAAGAATATGAAAGTATTTGTAACAGGTGTTGCCGGACAGCTGGGACACGATGTGATGAATGAGCTGGCAAGAAGAGGTTATGAAGGAATCGGAAGCGATATCGCTCCTTCCTACAGCGGTGTACAGGACGAAAGTCCGGTAACAACCATGCCTTACGTTGCCATGGATATCACAGATAAAGAAGCTGTTCAGAAGACGCTTACCGAGATCAAACCGGATGTTGTCGTTCACTGCGCTGCATGGACTGCTGTCGATCTGGCTGAGGACGAAGATAAACAGGCAAAAGTAAAAGCTATCAACGTAGATGGAACTGCGAATATCGCTTCTGTCTGCAAAGAACTGGATGCGAAAATGGTTTATATTTCCACCGACTATGTATTTGACGGACAGGGAATCGAACCGTGGCAGCCGGACTGCAAAGATTACAAACCGCTAAATGTATACGGCCAGACCAAACTGGACGGAGAACTTGCCGTATCTTCCATTCTGGATAAATATTTTATCGTTCGTATCGCATGGGTATTCGGTAAAAACGGAAAGAACTTTATCAAAACCATGCTGAATGTGGCAAAAACGCACGACAAACTGACCGTTGTTTCCGATCAGATCGGCACTCCTACTTATACCTACGATCTGGCAAGATTGCTGGTTGATATGATCGAGACAGACAAATACGGTTACTATCACGCAACCAACGAGGGCGGCTATATCAGCTGGTTCGATTTCACAAAAGAAATCTTCCGTCAGGCTGTCGCTATGGGACGCGAGGAATATTCCGAAGACCGTGTATCCGTTGCTCCGGTTACCACCGCGGAATACGGCGTATCCAAAGCAAAACGCCCGTTCAACAGCCGTCTGGACAAATCCAAACTGATAGAAAACGGATTCGAGCCGCTTCCTACCTGGCAAGATGCTGTGGCACGGTATCTGAAGGAGATTGAGTTCTAGGATATTTCAGGATATTGGGAATTTTGTCTGATTATCGACGCAAATGATATATTGTTTAACTAAAAACAGTGTAGTACGGTTTGAAATCAAACATTGTACTACACTGTTTTTAGTTTTCCTCAGATATTTATACATAATGCCTCATTGACAGCCCCAGTCTAGAGCGTGTCTGAAAAAGGCTTTTCGTGAGCTGCGAGTCCAATTTGTGGGAGATTTTATCCGAATGAGGGCGGCGTAGCGGGCTACGGCAACCGAATGAGGGTAAAATATACCGCAAAGTGGGGCTTGCAGATTGCGGAAATGATTTTTCAGACACGCTCTAGAACATACTGGATTTACATTTCTTACCATCCTAGTAAATCACAATTGAATTTTCTTAAATATCTGTCATAATCCGAAAACAATTATCCCAGCTCTCTCTCACTCATATCCAGTGCCGCTGCGATCACCGCATCCATATCATAATACTTATATTCACCCAGTCTGCCGCCGAAAATCACATCAGTTTCTTTCTCAGCAAGTTTTTTATATTCTTCATAGAGTTTTCCGTTCTTTTCATCGTTGACCGGATAATAAGGTTCATCGCCCGGTTTCCACTCGGAGCTGTATTCGCGGCTGATGACTGTTTTCGGAAGATCCTGACCGTTCTCATCTTTTCCGAACTCAAACCATTTATGCTCAATGATTCGTGTCCATGGAGTCTCTGCGTCTGTATAATTCACCGCTGCATTTCCCTGGAAATTCGGTTTGTCCAGTACTTCTGTCTCGAACCGCACCGAACGGTATTCCAGCGTACCCAGTGTATATGCAAAATACGCATCAATCGGTCCGGTATATACGATCTTTTCTCCCAGACTGTCATAATACTCTTTCTTCTCAAGATAATCCACACCAAGTTCTACCTCAATGCCATCAAGCATGTTGGCAACCATCTTTGTGTAACCACCTACCGGGATTCCCTGATATAATGCATTGAAATAGTTGTTATCAAAGGTCAGACGTACCGGCAGACGGCGGATGATAAATGACGGAAGCTCCGTACACGGACGTCCCCACTGTTTCTGTGTGTAACCTTTGATCAGTTTCTCATAAATATCCGTTCCAACCAGAGAGATTGCCTGCTCTTCCAGATTCTTCGGCTCGGTGATGCCTGCTGCCTGTCTCTGTTCTTCGATCTTAGCTGCTGCTTCTTCCGGTGTCACCACACCCCACATCTTATTGAAGGTATACATATTAAACGGCATGCTGTACAGCTCACCCTTGTAATTTGCCACCGGGGAGTTCGTAAAACGGTTAAACTCCGCAAAAGATGTCACATAGTCCCACACTTTTTTGTTGTTGGTGTGGAAAATATGCGCACCGTATTTATGTACATGAATCCCTTCGATCTGCTCTGTATACACATTTCCTGCGATGTTTGGGCGTTTGTCGATTACCAGCACCTTTTTCCCTTTTTTTACCGCTTCCCGGGCAAATACGGCGCCGTACAGACCGGCTCCTACGATAACATAATCATATGCTTTCATTTTGTTTCTCCTTGTATCTTTTTCTTTCCGTCTCGCTGTCGCTTCTTCCATTATATACAGCCTCCGGCAAAATGTCATCCCTTTTCTTTTTCTGCCCGTTTTGTCTCATTTTTACAACCATGCGAATTCCCTAAGTTTTGTAAAATTATGGAAGAACTCAGAAAATGAGACAATTTTATTTTACCAAAGAAAAAGGAGCTTATCCTGCCATGCCAAAACCAAGAACATCGAACGGAAACAAAAATATGATTGGCAAGAATCTGATGCGTCTTCGCCAGAACCGGGAACTTTCCCAGCGGGATCTGGCAAGAGAACTGCAACTGATCGGATACGATATCGACCGGAACGTGATCACGCGGATTGAAACAAATCAGCGTTATGTCACAGATATCGAGATCCTTGCATTCTGCCAGGTTTTTCATGTGACATTTGAAGATCTGATCAAGGATGCACAGGTCTAAGATTGATTCTTCATAAGAGATTCCGCACAGATACGAGTTATATTAACAGCGTCTTCTGTCGCCTGTTGTCGCGACAGCCATCCGGTTTCCCGTACAGACCCAGACTTTAACCCGTCGCTTGCGAAAAAGAAAAGCATCCGATAAAAAATCAGATTTTGGGAATTTCCACATCTCTGTTTTTTTATCTGATGCTGTTTTTTCATATTTTTTATCCTTAATTTTCTTCTTTTAGAATCAATCCCACAGTTTCTCCGGATATTTACCGGAACGGATCATTTCACGGAAACCTGCCTGTGCCAGTTCGGTATCTTCTTTATAAGTAATACCAATCCATTTGTCCTGTATCTCCAGAACTTTTACGGTTGCTTTGTTCTGTTTTAACAGACCGTCCACGATGATCGGAATCAGATATTCTTTCTTCAGCGGATCACCGGAATCATCCTTCAGGAATTCTACAAATCCACTCTCCAGCTTGTTCAGAAATTCCGGATATGCGGCCCACATATTCATAGATACATGAACATCCGGTGTGATCCAGGATCTTACTTCTTCTCTGTCGCAGACTACGGTTCCGTCCGCCCCGATTGCAATACCGGATGTCTCCAGAACATCTGTCAGCATATCATCGTCATCCACGGTACAGATACCACGGGTAACAGCTCCGTTCTCGCTGACAGTATTTTTCAGGACAAATCCTGTCATCGCCATGTTCAGCACTTCGCCTTCCTGTTTTCCGTTTACCAGAAAATCATGCAGCTTTACGAAAGCCTCTTTTCCGTAGTAATCGTCTGCATTGATGATCACAAACGGGTCTTTGACTACATCTTTGCACGCCAGTACCGCCTGACCGGTTCCCCACGGTTTTTTACGTCCTTCCGGCACGGTGAAGCCATCCGGCAGATCGGTCAGTTCCTGGTATACATATTCCACTTCGATCTGAGAGCCGATGCGGTTTCCGATCACCGCTTTGAACTCTTCCTCGATATCTTTGCGGATTACAAATACCACTTTGTCAAATCCTGCTTCTTTTGCATCATAGATCGAGTAATCCATGATGATCTCTCCGTTGTCCGACATCTTTGCCAGCTGTTTGATCCCTGTTCCGAACCTGGAACCAATACCCGCTGCCATGATAATCAGTGTTGTTTTCATATGTTGTTCCTTTCTGTTGCAGAAGAATACCTGCAGCGCACGCTCCCGTCTCTGCAGGTATTCTTTGTCTCGTGTTCATTTGCTAATATCTTAACATTTTTCCCCACAAAAAGCAATACAGGAAACATATTTGAACCATCTGTTATGCTTTTCAGGTATAGCACAGCCGTTTTTTATTATTTCTCCAGTTTTTCAGCTGCTTCCTCCAGCAGAGAAATAATGGACAGATGCTGCGGACAGACACTCTCGCACTGACCGCACTGGATACAGTCACCTGCTTTTCCGGATGTCTGTGTCAGTTTTTCATAATAAGACTGTGCACGGTCTTTTTCTCCGTACAGGCGGATCGTATTTAACGCACGGAAGACATCCGGGATGGAAATCTGCTGTGGACATCCATCGCAGCAGTACCGGCAGGAAGTACATGGAACGGTTGGATTTTTCTTCAGTTCCTCCTGTGCTTTTTCGATCACTTTCTGCTCTTCCTCTGACAGTGGTTCGAAGTTGGTAAATGTCTTCAGGTTGTCATTCATCTGCTCTTCGTTGGACATGCCGGACAATACGGTGGCAACGCCTGGAAGAGATGCCGCAAAACGCAGTGCCCAGGATGCTACGGAAGCGTCCGGTTTGATCTTTTTCATCTCTGCCTCTACTTCCGGAGACGCACTGGCAAGAGAACCGCCTTTAACAGGCTCCATAACCAGGAAAGGCATGTTGTATTTGCGAAGAACCTCATACAGTCGACCGGACTGTACCAGCGGATTCTCCCAGTCTGCATAATTCATCTGGATCTGTACGATCTCTACCTCCGGATGCTCGGAGAGAATTTTATCCAGCAGTTCCGGTGTTCCATGGAAAGAGAAACCGAAATGACGGATCAGTCCTTCTTCTTTTTTCTTCATCGCCCAGTGGAAGCAGTCGTATTTGACGTAACCTTCGTAGTTTGCTCCGTCTTCTACGCTATGTAACAGATAATAATCAAAATATCCCGCACCGGTACGTGCCAGCTGCTCATTAAAGATCCGGTCTCTTCCGTCGATTCCTTCATCCATCATCCATTGTGGCAGTTTCGTTGTCAGTGTAAAGCTGTCACGCGGATAACGCTCTACCAGCGCTTTTTTGATAATGCTCTCGGATTTTCCTCCGCAGTACATATATGCGGTATCAAAATAGTTCATTCCGGATGCCATATACGCATCCACCATCTTACAAAGCTGCTCCAGATCCAGTTCCCCGTCCTTCTCCGGCAGTCTCATCAGCCCGAAACCGAGTTTCGGCATTTTTGTTACATCAACACTCATTGTAAAAACCCTTCTTTCTTTTTTGTTTACTTTTATGATAACATTCAAGTATACTTGATTGTCAATCTTTTTTTCTTTTTTGTGATGTTTTTATGCTGAATATTCTTTCTATTCTTAATAAAACAAAAGAATAATCACTCCAAACAACAGAAACAGAAGAAACATCACTAAAAGTATTATCCCTGTCGACCAGTTTTCCAGCGGTATTCCTGTCAGCTCTGCCAGTCCGATTACCCCTCCAAAAACCACGATCAGACCCACAATTATCCACAGACCATCTCCACCGCCACCTCTTCTCGGTGAACCTCCGCTTCCTCCATCGCATCCACAGGGACCGCCTGCACAGCCGTCATAGTGGAATCCACTGTCATCCAGCTTTCCTCTTTCATGATCTCCCATAATGTTTTCCTCCTTCGCGTTCCTTAACTTTCCATATTTCAACCTGCGATTTCTCCCAGTTCGAATACTGCGATTCTTTCCCGCTGATTCTCTCCTGGGAAAAGATCTTTGCAATCAATTTCATCTGCAAACTGTAACTCTTCCACATTCATCAGACACGCTATGTAGTCATCCGAAGGATAATAAAAGAACAGTTGGATCGGTCTCATATTCCGGTAATAGGACTCCAGTATTCTCGCTATCACATGCTGTAAAATTTCTACAGAAAACGGATTAAAAAAATACATTCTGTCCGCCTGATCCGGGACAACGAATTCTGTCGCATCCACTTTTTCAAAAGATACCCGTCCGGAAGAAACTGCTGTCTCTTTATTTTTCTGTGCATTTTCATAGATCCGCTCATCATATTCAATCCCGACAGACTGACATCTGGTCTGCCAGGACAAAAAGAAATCGACCCGCCCTTTTCCGCAGCCATAATCCAACAACAGATTGTGCTTTCGGATATACCCGGAATCCGCAAGGCGTTCCAGCACGGTATACGGTGTCGGCTCATAGGGGTATCTGTGTTGATCCGAATGAGAATCATCCCTTCCGCTTGTGCGGATGTGCAGTAGTTTGTCCCAACGCTGTTCGGTTTTGTCCTCTTTCATATGGTAACTCCATCCTTCGTATGTGAAAACTCGATGCCTGCTTTTACTCTTGGCATCGAGTCTTCCACTAAAATTCTATTCCCTTTATACTTTCCATAAGCATCTTCTTATTTCTGTCATGAAGATAACTCTCATTCAATCTTGATTTTTATATTTCAGATAAGTATTCTCTGTTTTATCAATCAGTAACTTTGTAAAGAACCGTTCCCAGCTGAAATATTTTTCGCTTTCTATATATTCTTCCAGAGAATCCAGGATTGCTTGAACCCTCCCAGCACTTCCTCCATCATCGCAAGCACTGCCTCCGCATCCATTGGTTTTGCCAGATGACCGTTCATGCCGGCAGCGCGGGAGGCTACTTTGTCTTCTTCAAAGGCGTTTGCGGAAACCGCAATGATTGGTATGTTTGCCAGTGCCGGATTCTCCTGTGTCTATTCCCGGATGATCACCGCAACTTCTTCCACGATCACATCCATATCTGCCGGTTCCTCATAGAGTTCCGTCTGTCCGCTCTCGATCCTGCTGATCTCAAGCACCTCGTTGACGATTGCCAGCAGATGATTGCCGGATACCCGGATTTTCTCCAGATATTCCTGGATCTTTGATACATCCGTTCCTTCTTTCAATGCAAGATCGGTAAATCCGAGAACCGCATTCAGCGGTGTACAGATATCATGAGACATATTCCGCAGAAATACCGTTCTCGCCATGCCGGCCTCTCTGGCCGCTTCAAGGGCTTCTTCCAGCTCTTTCTTCTGTTTTGCTTCCTTTCATGCGATCTTTCGCATATCCTGATCATGCCTGGCAAATACAATTACCAGTACAAAAAGAATCACACCAGTTACACCGGCTATGGATCCCAGATTGTCATGGATAAAATCTGCCGCCGTATAGGTAACAATATTTTTAATGTAAGCATATGCATAGTTCAGTCCGCAATAGCTCCCAAAACTACTCAATCCGTGATTCAGAATCCGTACTGTCATGGTGTATCTCCCCCATCTGTTCAGATGTTTTTATTCAATAACTCTTCATCGAATCTTAACTGTGAAGTTACTGAACAGTTACATTATTTTTTCAGATTCATTCCATCATGAAATGCTCTTCCAACGGTTTTCCCCAGTACCACATAGGTATTGTTAAACGGATCAAACGTAATTGGCTGAGCTTTTGCCACATCCACTTTACCGTTCTCGTCCAGTACACGCTCATCCACACTGATGTTTACGATTTCTCCCACCATCCGGCAACTTTCCGGGTCGTAGCTTTTCAGCCTGCATTCTACGGCAATCGGGAGTTCTTCGATCAGTGGTGCATCTATGAACTCTGATTTTACTGCATGAAATCCTGCTTTTGCGAATTTGTCCGGCTCTTTGGTTCCGGAAATGATTCCCACATAATCACATGCTTCCACATGAGCGGCATCTGCCATACTTACGGTAAATGCTTTTTTCGCCAGGATATCTTCGGTTGTCTTATGGCTGGCACTGATGCACATGGTCAGTTCTTTGTCATCGCTGATGCCGCCCCAGGCTGCGTTCATTGCATTCGGTGTTCCGTCTTCTCCGTAAGCTGCCACGATAAATACCGGTTGTGGATATGTATATGCTTTTGCTCCTAAATTTTTCCTCATGTTAAAACCCTCCTGCTTTTTGTACTCTTTTCTGACAGATTCTGTTCTTTTATTATATCTCTGATTTTCCTTCATCTCAACTGTTGTTTTCTGAAAAGGACTTGATTTTCTTATTTATATTTTCCGCATTTATTTGCCAATCATTAAAAGATGTTGTATACTAAAAAAAGTTTGGAGCAAACTATTAAACGCTGTTTCAAACACGCTCTAAATCACAGAATCAAAAACAAAGGAGTCTTACCCATGAAATTTATGTACCCTGCTGTCTTCCGCAAAAATGAAGACGGAACATACAACGGCTACTTTCCGGATCTCGAATGCTGCACCTCCACCGGAGATACTCTGGACGAAGCCATCGAGAATGCCAACGAAGCCGCCTACAACTGGATCACCGTAGAACTGGACGAAGAAGAACCCAACCTTCCCAGCATCTCCGACCCCTCCGACCTCGACCTGACCCCGGAAGACATCGTCCGCATCATCTCCGTAAATATTCGATTCTACGAAGGCTGGGATGAGTAGCACCCAAAACACTAGAGCGTGTCTGAAAAAGGCTTTTCGTGAGCTGCGAGTCTCAGTTTGTGGGAGATTTTATCCGAATGAGGGCGGCGTAGCGGGCTACGGCAACCGAATGAGGGTAAAATATACCGCAAAGTGGGGCTTGCAGATTGCGGAAATGATTTTTCAGACACGCTCTAGGCTGCCATCCTCAAAATATTAAAGCCGACAGGTATTGTATCTCGCATCACGCAGATACACCTGTCGGCTCTTTTTGTTTCCAGTCTTTTCACCTTCATGATCCATCAACATATTCTAATTATACCTTCCAAACATCAATTTTCATGTTTCATTACCAACATCTCCCAGCTACTACACCACTTCTCTTCTCCAATTGCCAACACTGTCATGTGTCCACTTCTACGGATACCCCAACGATAGAATGTCCCAAATCAGGGATATTATCTTTGTGTAGGTGTCTAAAAAATAGGCACTACACTAATTCAAAATGTCCTTGACAAGGGGGGACTGTTTACTTTCCGCTCACCACAATTACAGCCAATAAACAGCCAGAAAGCCGATCGCACTGTTTGCGAGCAACACTTTGTGGGCGGTTAGGGCAAGCTTTAAGATCCGACGCTTACGCAGGCTTTCGCGAGGGTCAGCTGACCCTCGTGAACCATAGCCGAAGTTAGCGGCTAGCTTAAAGTTGCCCTGCCCACGTTGCCGCAGACAGTGCGATCGGCTTTCTGGCGTCCTCCTGCCAATTCTCTTTCTGGCATCCCCATGTTGGCAAACGCCCTCTCTTATTTTAGAACTTCCTCCACGTATCCGGAAAGAACACCAGCAGCAACGGAAAAATCTCCAACCGTCCCGCCAGCATATCAAAAATCAACACATACTTACCAACATCCGAAAACACATTAAAGTTCGCCGTCGGTCCAACCAGCTCCAGTCCGGGACCAATATTATTAAAAGTTGCCGCAACCGCCGTAAAATTCGTGATCAGATCCAGATTATCAAATGCCAGAATAAACACAGAAGTCGCAAAAATCATGATATACACAACCATAAACACATTGACATTTCTTACCACTTCATGTTCCACAACTCTTCCATCCATCCGGATTTTCCGGATCTGACGGGGATGCAGATACTGCTTGATCTCTTTCTTCATCGCTTTTAACAGGATAATAAAACGCGAAACTTTAATACCTCCACCGGTACTGCCTGCACACGCACCGACAAACATCAGAAGCACGAGAATCGTCCGGGAAACCTCCGGCCAGATATTAAAATCGACCGTCGCAAATCCGGTGGTAGTAATAATCGATGCAACCTGGAAAGCAGCCTGTTGGATTGCCTTTCCCATACTTCCATAGACTCCCCGGATATTCCATCCAATCAGAAGAACCGCGCCCAGAATGATGGCCAGATACCAGCGTACCTCCTCATTTTTCAGTGCCTGTTTCCATTTTTTGGATAGCAACAGAAAATACACGTTGAAATTAATACCAAACAGAATCATGAATACAGTAACAACGATCTGAATCGTTACGCTATAGCCACCCATACTGTCATTCTTGATTCCGAACCCTCCGGTACCGGCTGTACCAAAAGCAGTTGTCAGCGCATCAAATACCGGCATTCCACATAACAGCAGAATCACAGTCTCCAGCACCGTCATCAGAAGATAGATCGTATACAGAATCTTTGCCGTAGAACGTACGGTAGGTGCCAGACGGCTGACTGAGGGACCCGGACTCTCCGCTTTCATCAGATTCATCTGTGAACCACCACTCATCTTAATAATAGAAAGCAATAATACCAGAACACCCATACCACCGATCCAATGGGTAAAACTTCTCCACATCAGGATACAACGTGGTGCATCTTCCACAGATGCCATAATGCTGGCTCCCGTTGTTGTAAAACCTGAGACCGTCTCGAAAAGAGCATCCACAAAATGCGGAATCGTCCCGCTGATCATAAAAGGTAACGCGCCAATCAGACTGAGCACTATCCAGGAAAGAGCTACCGATACACATCCCTCTTTCATAAAAAAGTGCGGTTTTTCCGGTCGACGCACTACAAGGAGCGTTCCTGCCAGCGCACTGATCAGTCCTGTGATCAAAAAGGAGGTCCATGTTTTTTCTCCATAGATCAGACCGGTAACTGCAGGAAGTGTCATGCAGATGGCTTCCAGATTCAGTACCCAGCCGATCACATAGGTAATAATTCGATAATTCATACGTATCTCTCCTATTTTTCCAGAATATCTTCAATGTCCCGCAGGCATTTCTGGCTGGTCACTACGACAACGGTATCTCCCACCATCAGGCAGTCATCACCACGCGGGATCAGCACTTTTCCGCCTCGATTAATACAGCCGACCAGCAGGTTATTTTTCAAGCGCAGATCTTTCAGTTCCACGCCAACTACCGAAGAATTTTCCCGGATCACGAACTCCAGAGCCTCTGCCTTGCTGTCCAGAATATGATACAGTGTCTCCACATTACTTCCGATGGAATTCTGCGTTGCCCTCGTATATTGAAGAATCCGATCCGTCGTGATATATTTCGGATGGATCAGACTTCCAAGTTCCAGTTCGTCTGTAATATCATCAAACGCCACACGATTGACCTTTGTGACTACTTTTGCATGGGACATCCGCTCCACAAACATGCCAAGCAGAATATTTTCCTCATCCATATTGGTCAGTGCCACAAACGCTTCAGCGTTTTCCAGATTTTCTTCAAACAGCAGGTTCTTGCTTGTACCATCCCCGTTGACCACCGTTGCATCCGGCAGCAGATCTGCCAGCAGCTCACATCGCTCTTTGGACTGTTCAATGATCACAACGCGCATTTTCATCTCCAGCAACATTCTTGCAAGGAAGATAGCGATGGTTCCGCCACCCACGATCATACAGTTTCTCACCTGATTGGTCTTTAAACCAATAGACTTGAAAAATGCGGAAGCATTCTTCGGAGATGCCAGGAGCGATACCAGATCACCGTTTTGCAGTACAAAATCACCGTTCGGGATGAATACCTGCTCGCCACGTTCTACACCCGCAACCAGAATATTATGTTTCCCTTTCATGTTGATCTCAACGATAGACTTACCGTCCAGACGGAATTCCGGTTTCAGACGGAACTTTAACAGTTCCACTTTTCCCTTGGCAAAAGGATCAATTTTAATGGCCGAAGGAAAGCGAAGCAGCCGTGCGATCTCTGCAGCAGTTGCCATCTCCGGGTTGATGATCATGGAAATGCCAAGACTCTCTTTCATCAGATTGATTTCCTTGTTGTAAATCGGATTTCTTACCCGGGCAACTGTATGACATTTTCCCAGATTTTTTGCCACAAGACAACACAGTAGATTCAGTTCATCCGATCCGGTCACTGCGATCACAAGATCCGCAGAGGTCACACCGGCATCCATCAGTACATTGATGCTGGATCCGTTTCCCTGAATCTGCAGGGCATCCAGATCCTCTCCTACCTCCTGTAATTTCTGGGCAGATATATCTACAATCGCCACTTCATGATTTTCCATGGTCAGTTCCTCTGCCAGGGCAGATCCGACTTTTCCACATCCGATAATTATAATCTTCATAGCTCCTCCAGATATCTGTTACACTCCCTGCAGTTTTCTCTACAGCCACAGGGTCTTTTTGCCTTTAAGCGCAAAAATGCTATAACAGGATAGAATAATAAAATCATATCCTATTATAGCATCAAAAATAAAATACACAAGCGTATTTCCGATAAACAATAGTATGAAACTTATACATAAATTTTATGCAATTTTAAAATTTAGTTCTTATTGTTCCGTGTTTTTCTTCGCCATTTCCTTAAAAAAGCAGCTGCGACTTCCGGTATGGCAGGCGGCGCCGACCTGATCGACCCGTGCCAGGATCGTATCGTTGTCACAGTCCAGATACAGGGACTGTACATACTGGAAATGTCCGCTGGTGAGTCCTTTCACCCACAGTTCGTTTCTGCTGCGGCTCCAGTACGTCATCACACCGGTCTCAATTGTCTTTTCATAGGCTTCCCGGTTCATATAGGCAACCATCAGGACATCTTTATTTTTATCATCCTGCACCACCACGCAGACCATTCCGTCACTGTTCAGTTTCAGATCTTCCCAGGCAAATGCTGCTTTTAACAGTGTTCCTTTTCTTTCTTCCATAATCATTGATTTCTCTTTCTTCTGTTTTATGCAGCCATTTTACAGACTGCCTTTGGTAGACAAAACTCCATGAATCCGGTCATCCACCTGTGTTGCCTGATCCAGTGCTTTCGCAAATGCTTTGAACATTGCTTCCATGATATGGTGGTTGTTGGTTCCGTCCAGTACCTTGATGTGCAGGTTCATGCCGGCTGCATAGCTGACCGCATAGAAAAACTCTCTGGCCATCTCTGTATCCATATCTCCAAGACGTTCTGCGGTAAATGTACCGTCAAAGTTCAGATACGGGCGACCGGACAGATCGATGCCGCAAAGGACCAGTGTCTCGTCCATGGGAAGAATCATGCTTCCATAACGGCGAATCCCAGCTTTATCGCCCAGTGCTTCTTTAATCGCCGTACCCAGTACGATTCCGGTATCTTCGATCGTGTGATGGCTGTCCACGTTCAGATCGCCATCCACGGCAAGATCCAGATCAAAGAATCCATGACGGGCAAATCCATCCAGCATATGATCAAAAAATCCGATGCCGGTATTCAGGCTGGCTTTTCCGGTTCCGTCCAGATTCAGGCTCATCGTGATCTTCGTCTCTTTGGTATTGCGCTGCACCAGTACATTACGGGTCATACCCTGTTCTTCCAGTCTGCGGATCTCCATACCTTATTCCTCCCCTTCAAAACGCACTGCGATCGAGTTGGCATGTGCGGTCAGCTGTTCGCATTTTGCAAACTGCTCGATATCTTTGTGGATCGGCTGCAATGCTTCTCTGGAATAGTAGATGATGCTGGATTTCTTCACAAAATCATCAACAGACAGCGGAGAGAAGAATTTTGCGGTTCCGTTGGTCGGCAGAATGTGGTTTGGTCCTGCAAAATAATCACCCAGCGGTTCACAGCTGTATTCTCCGATGAAGATCGCTCCTGCATTGCGGATCTTTGTCATGACCTCAAACGGATTGGCAGTAACGATTTCCAGATGTTCGGAAGCAATCTCATTTGCAGTGTCAATCGCTTCGTTCATGTCCTCTGCCACCAGGATATATCCAAAATTGTCCAGAGATTTCTGAATAATCGCTTTTCTTTCAAGAACCTGTACAAATCCCTCAACTTCTTCGCTGACTTTCTTTGCGAAGTCTTCGCTTGTCGTGATCAGGATCGCAGATGCCAGCTCGTCGTGTTCTGCCTGAGATAACAGATCTGCTGCCACATAGCGCGGGTTGGCTGTCTCGTCTGCCAATACCAGGATCTCGCTCGGTCCCGCGATGGAATCGATGCTTACATGACCGTATACGGCTTTTTTCGCCAGCGCTACATAGATATTTCCAGGTCCTACGATCTTGTCTACTTTCGGGATGCTTTCTGTTCCAAATGCAAGGGCTGCAATCGCCTGTGCACCGCCTGCTTTGTATACTTCATCTGCGCCTGCCTCTTTTGCAGCGACCAGAACTGCCGGATTGACTTTTCCTTCTGCATTACATGGGGTGGTCATGATGACCTTATCGACACCTGCCACTTTTGCCGGCATGATGTTCATCAGAACAGAAGACGGATATACCGCTTTTCCGCCCGGTACATAAACACCGACTTTCTCCAGCGGTGTCACTTTCTGTCCCAGCATCGTTCCCTGCGGCGTGCTCTTGAACCAGCTGTTCTGTTTCTGCAGTTCATGGTAGCTCTCGATATTGACCAGTGCTTTGCGGATCACGTCCAGAAGTGCCGGATCTACAGCTTTGTATGCCTCTTCAAATTCTGCTTCTGTTACTTTTACATTGGAAGCATCGATGTCTGCCTTGTCAAACTGTTTCGTATAGGAAAACAGGGCTTCGTCTCCGTTTTCCTTGATGTTCTGAATGATCGCCTGTACCTGGCTTTCGTACTCTCCGTACTGGCTCGGGCTTCTCTTTAACATGTTTTCCAGAATATTTTTTGTGGTTTCTTTTGTTAATTTTACGATTCTCATCTGTCTGCCTCCTTGATGACCTGTTTTAACTTTCCTAAAAGTTCTGAGATCCGTTCACTTTCCATCTTCATGCTCACCTGGTTGACAACCACTCTCGCGGACAGCGGGCATACTTCTTCGAGAACATGCAGACCGTTTTCCCGCAGTGTTGAACCGGTCTCTACGATATCGCAGATCACTTCGGAAAGTCCTACGATCGGTGCCAGTTCAATGGAACCGTTTAATTTGATGATTTCCACGGTCTGGTTCTTTTTATTATAGAAATAATCTTTTGCAATATTCGGGTATTTCGTTGCCACACGGATCTGCTGGTTTCCGTCTAACAGTTCTTTCGCTGATTCCGGTCCGCAGATACACATTCTGCATTTGCCAAAGCCAAGATCCATCACTTCGTATAATTTTCTTCCTTCTTCCAGGATCGTATCGCGTCCCACAACACCAAGATCCGCTGCCCCGTATTCCACATAGGTCGGAACATCCGGACCCTTTGCCAGGAAAAACCGCAGTTTCAGTTCTTCGTTGACAAAGATCAGCTTTCTTGTCTTTTTATCTTTCATCTCGTCACAGGTGATGCCTACGGCTTCCAGCATCTCCAGTGTTTTCTCCGCCAGACGGCCTTTCGTCAGTGCGATGGTTAAATATCTCATTGGTCTTTCCTCCTACTGAAAACTTTTCTGATTGGTCATCTGTACTTCATCGGTAAACAGATTGATTACCTGGATCTGATCCTCTCCTACCGGGGATACGATATCCGTGAACTGATGACTCTTGCCATAAACGATGTAGTCTTCCGCTTTCAGTCCTTCTTCCATCCGCATACACTGGATCTGCATGCCGTGTGTTCTCTGCATACCGGCAATCTGGATCGCTGCCTCGCGGTTTCTTTCATTATATAAAACCAGACGTTTTCCTTCCAGAACCGGAACCTGAATGTTCTGACGGTTCAGTGCATTTAACACCTGTTCCATCACCAGACAGAAACCGATCGCCGGAGCCGGTCTTCCGAAATGTTCCAACAGTTTGTTGTACCGTCCACCGGTTACCAGCGGCTCACCGGTACCATAGGTAAATCCCTGGAAAATAATGCCGGTATAATACTGATATTTGCTGAGCATACCAAGGTCAAAAGAAATATACTCTTCACAGCCGTAGCAGGCTGCCACCTGATACAGTTCCCGTAACCGGCGGATCGCAGCAAGTGCTTTCGGGTTACCGGTCAGGCTTTCTGCTTTCTTCAGGACTTCCGGACCGCCGAAAAGCTGTGGCAGTGCAGTCAGCGCCTCTACCTGTTCTTTGGACAGTCTCTGATTCTCCAGAAGTTCTTCCACGCCAAAATAATTTTTATTAGAGATCAGCTGGCGCAGTTCCTGGATCGTCTCTTCGGACATACCGGAGTCATCAACCAGTGCCTTGAAGAAATCCACCTGACCAATACTGATCTGAAATTCTTTCAGTCCTGCTGCCTTTAACAGTTCCACGGTCATGGCAATGATCTCACCATCTCCGTCCACCGACGCATCGCCCAGAAGTTCCACACCCATCTGGGTGGATTCTTTCAGTCGTCCCTGGTAGCTGGAGCGGTTCACAAACGTGTTTCCGCTGTAGTAGAGACGGATCGGCATATCTTCCTGATGATAATACATGGATGCCGCTCTCGCGATGGAAGGTGTAAAGTCCGGACGAAGCACCAGGGTATTACCATCGCGGTCAAAAAACTTGTAGAGTTCTCTGGACGGCGTGGTTCCCACCTGTTTTCCGAACACATCGAAAAACTCAAAGGTAGGTGTCTCTATACTCTGGTAACCGTATGCATGAAAGATCTTCTCCATTTTTCTCTGAAGATACAGTTTCTTTGCACATTCGGTTCCGTAAACATCCTGGACTCCTTCCGGGGTATGAAATAATTGTCTCATGGTTCTATCCTCTTCTTTATCTTTTTTCTGTAACTTTTTGATTTATCATATCAGTTACTTTTTATACACTTTAGTCTGCTAATGTGCTACTATGCTAATACATTATATGTGAAGACAGTAAAATTGTCAATCCCTGTCCTGCAAATCTTTCTGGATCCCGTCCAGATACGGTACCAGGATCCCGCCGTGGTTCGTAAGAAAATAAGAAGGATTCAGTTCTTCGTACAGAAAACTCTTTCTGCCGCCATTCTGCGCCCGCTCCCAGAACCACCACAGATCCCGGAATGGCAGGTAATAGAATTCATTTCTTCCAGAAAAATAAATCAGCAGGAAAGAAATTCCCTCCTGCTGCTCAAATTCTCTCATAAACCGTACCTGATGCTCATGGACATTGGCAAGGGGAAAGACTGTTTCTTTGCACTCTTTCGCATCGAAGCATACAGGAATCCCCTGCACTGCCCCGATATAATCCACCGTACTTTTCTGTTCAAAATACGCCAGGGTGATCTGTCTGGTATCCTTGGCAATCCGAACCGGCGTGATCGGTGTCGGCACTTTCTGAATCAGTGCCAGCCCCTTTTCACGGTACTGTTCATTGCTCCGGTTGATCAGTTCTTCCAGTGTAGAACCCCTGAGTCCTCTTGAATTCCAGGTTGCCATATTTTCCTCCCATCAGTCCTTTTCGATCACACCGATCTTGTTAAACGGATAATAACGGAAGATCGCTTTTGCGAGAACTTTTTCTTTTTTCACATAGGTATTTGTCCAGAACCGGGAGTCTTTCGACCAGTTCCGGTTATCCCCCAGCATAAAATAGCCGTCTTCCGGCACATAATACGGACCATAATCCCCTTCCGGTGGTTCCGGCAGGTAAGGCTCGTCCAGCGGTGTCTCAGAGTCATTGATATAGACTTTTCCGTCAATGATCTGTACTTTATCTCCCGGAAGTCCGATCACCCGCTTGATATACAGCTGACTCTCATCATCCGGAAACTTGAAGATCGCAATATCCCCTCTCTGCGGCCCGCCGAACTCATACGACAGCCGGCTTCCGAAAATCCGGTCGCCCGTCATGATCGTATCTTCCATCGATGCCGAAGGAATGACAGCATTGATCAGCACATAATTTTTCATTACCCAGACCGTTATCAGAACGAACACGATCATGATAATATCTTCCATAAGCTCTCTTTTCAGACTCTTTTTCGGTTTCTTTTTTCCAGTAGTTTCTTCTCCGCCTATTCTCTCTTCTGTCATGATTTACCCTTCTTTCTCTCGCCCTCTGTGATCCGTTCCAGTTCTTTGGGAAGCGGTGCTGTAAAACATTTTCCAGACAGCGTTTCCAGTGCTCCGGACATCTGTGGAAATTCCACCTGCCATGCATGCAAAAACTGGCGTTTCAGACCATATTCCTGCTTCAGTCCTGCATTCCACTGGGCGTTTCCGTACTTTGGATCTCCCGCCAGCGGATAACCGAGACTTGCCAGATGGCAGCGGATCTGATGCGATTTTCCGGTGATTAGCTCCACTTTTAAAAGCGTCTCCTGCCCGTTGCTCCAGACCGGCTCCCAGGCGGTCTCGATCGGAGAACTTCCGGGCATCTGCCTGGTGCTGACTTTCACCTGATTCGTCTTTGTATCTTTACACAGCCATGCTTTCTGATGCCCCGGCTGATCGACCTTTCCGAGCACCAGTGCCAGATAGTATTTTTTCATCGTTCGCAGTTTCAGTGCTTCGGATAATGCCTGCAGCCCCGCAAGGCTCTTTCCGCACAGCACCAGCCCGCTGGTATTCCGGTCCAGCCGGTTACACGGAGCCGGATGAAAAGTCTCTAACTCCTGTTCGCTGATTGCTCCCGTATCCAGCAGATACCTCTGAAAATACTCCACCAGTGACTGATCCGACGGTTTTGCTTTCTGTGACAGCATCCCTGCCGGTTTGTTGACCATCGCCACATGTTCATCCTCATAGATCACATCCAGTTTCACACCGGGAGTTTTCTTTTGGGAGACCGCCGGTGTTTTCTGTGCCCCGCGGAACTTCTCAATTGTCTCTTCCGCCAGGTACAGCCGGATACAGTCACCCTGTTTCAGCATTTCTTTCCCGTCTGCCTTTTTTTCATTTAACAAAATATTCTTCTTCCGAAGCATCTTATACAAGAACCCAGAACCGGCTTCCGGAAAATACTTTTTCAGGTATTTGTCCATCCGCTGACCGGCTTCATTTTTTCCGATTGTCAGATCTCTCATATATTTTCTTTTCCCTTACAAAGAAATCGCCAGGATCGTATGTTTGATCAGCTGATCTCTGGACAGATCCGGATACCGCTCATCCGGTTTGAAAGAAATATTCTGCTCCAGTTCCTGTTTGTGTGCGTTCAGATAATCCATCCGTTCCAGATAGGTTTTCAGTTCTTTGAACACTTTCACTTCTACTTTATAGCCGTTCTGTTTCAGGATGCCCCGCACATGATCCTCGATAAACTGTGTGGAACCATCCATATGGCTGGTGTAGCCGATGACCTTGTTGCCGCACACCGCAAAGCTTTCCACAAATACACTCTTCTCATAAGTGGTCAGGTAAGTCTCATAAGTCACTTCCAGCTCACCCTCATGTGCCTGGATCTTTTTATAGACTTTCGCATCCATCGGTTTCTGCAGCCACATCATGATCATATTCACCAGAGCACGGCACGCCGGAAGGCAGCCTACCATGGCAATGACGGTAATAATATTTTTCTTAGTTCCCGTGATGAGAAACGCTGCCAGAAATGCCGCCAGAGGAATCAGAAACAAAACTACCGTTGTCAACAGTCGTTTTTTCTTCTCATATCGAATGTATCCATAATCACCTTTTTTTACTTTTTTCATGCTTTATCCTTTCTGTTACCGTTTTTTATGCACGTTACGGATGGTCTTTTTCTTACCCGCATGCTGTTTTTGCTGTCTGCCATTCGGCTGTTGACTCTGATTTAGATTTCCTCTTCCATTTTTTCTGTTCTTTCCTGCGGAGCCTGTCTGTGTTTTCAGATTTTCAACCTTCTGTGCCCGTCTGCCGTCATACGGACGGATCAGGCACTTCGGACCGAATCCGATCAGATCCTGTCTTCCTGCCTTGATCAGCGCTTCCTCCACCAGTTTCCGATTCTCCGGACGCCGGTACTGGATCAGCGCCCTCTGCATGTTTTTCTCATGCGGATTGACCGGTACATACACCTTCTCCATCGTCCGCGGATCCAGTCCCGTATAATACATACAGGTGGAGATCGTCGACGGTGTCGGATAAAAATCCTGTACCTGCTCCGGCATAAATCCCATATCCCGGATATATTCTGCCAGTTCCACCGCCTCTTTCAGTCCGCATCCCGGATGGGAAGACATAAAATAAGGAACCGCATACTGTTCTTTCCCGCTTTTTTTACAGCAGGCATAATACTGTTTTAAAAATTCCTGGTAGACTTTATGGGATGGTTTTCCCATTTTTTCCAGGACTTTGTCCGCCACATGTTCCGGTGCCACCCTCAACTGCCCGCTCACATGATAATCCGCCAGTTCCTGTAAGAAATGGCTCTTCGGATCCGCCAGCACATAGTCAAAACGGATGCCCGAACGGATAAATACTTTCTTCACTTTCGGAACCTTCCGAAGCTTTCGAAGTAGGGTAAGATAATCCGAATGATCCGCGATCAGATTCTTACACGGTGTCGGAAACAGACATTGACGGTTCGTACAGGCTCCTTTAGTCAGCTGCTTTTTACACGCCGGCTGACGGAAATCTGCCGTAGGACCGCCCACATCGTGAATATACCCTTTAAAATCAGGATCTTTCGTCATCTCGACTGCTTCTTCTAACAGCGATTCGTGGCTTCGAACCTGCACGATCCGCCCCTGATGAAAGGTCAGTGCACAGAAATTACAGCCGCCGAAACATCCACGGTTACTGGTAAGACTGAACTTGATCTCCTCAATCGCCGGGATCCCGCCTTTTTTTTCATACATCGGATGATACGTCCGCATAAACGGCAGATGATATACATCGTCCATCTCCTGCTCGCTCAGCGGATACGCCGGCGGATTCTGTACCACATACCCCTGATTGCCGTAATCTTCTACCAGAACCTTTGCCTGATACGGGTCGGTGTTCTGATGCTGGATACCGAAGCTTCTTGCATACTGCTCTTTCTTTTCTTTGATTTCTTCAAAGGATGGCAGATACAGCGGTTCCGGTATATGTTCCACACTCTTGCAGCGGTACACCGTTCCCCGGATAAATGTGATATCTTTCACATCCAGCCCGGAAGCCAGCGCATCCGCGATCTCAATGATCGAATGTTCTCCCATGCCGTAAGAGATCAGATCCGCCCCGGAATCCAGCAGTACGCTTCGTTTCACCTGATCGGACCAGTAATCGTAATGCCCCAGTCTCCGAAGGCTCGCCTCAATACCGCCCAGGATGATCGGCGTCTTTTTATACGTTCTGCGGATCAGATTGCCGTAGACGATCACTGCCCGGTCCGGCCGGTGTCCCATCTCTCCACCCGGAGAATAGGAGTCTTTTTGTCTGTGTTTTTTGGATACGGTATAATGATTTACCATAGAATCCATATTTCCGGCAGATACGAGGAATCCAAGACGCGGTTCGCCAAACACCTGAACGCTTTCCGGATCTTTCCAGTCCGGCTGGGCAATCATTCCCACCGAGTATCCCCGGCTTTCTAACAGGCGGCAGATGATCGCCGCTCCGAAAGAAGAATGATCCACATAAGCGTCTCCGCACACATAGACAAAATCCGGCTGTTCAATTCCTCTCTCCCGGCATTCTTCCATCGTCACCGGCAAAAACTGTCCGCTCATGGCTGCATCCTTTCTCTTGGTATCTCATCATAACTTTCTATATAATAATCCGCAAGTTTTTTCTTTTCTTCCCGCTGGTTGGCGCTGAAGGTATCTTCTACCGCACAGACGCGCATACCGGCATTTTTTCCTGCCAAAATACCCATCGGAACATCCTCGAAGACCAGACATTCTTCCGGTTTTACTCCCAGTGTCTCTGCCACCATAAGATAAATATCCGGGGCAGGTTTCCCTTTCGGAACTTCGCAGCAGGTATGTACGGATTCCAGATATTCCCGGATCCCCTGTGCTTTCAGGACAGTCTCAACCAGCTCGATTCCGTTGGAACTTGCGATTCCTGTACGGATCCCCTGCTGTCTCAGCCACACCAGAAACTCTCTTGCTCCCGGCTTCAGTGGCACTTCGTGGGTATATTTATCCCTTGCCATATCCATCCAGGTGCTCTTGATTTCTTCCAGACTCTCCGGGATGGCAAACCGTTCCTTAAAGTACACGGCTGTCTCGGAGAGGCTCATTCCTTCAATCTCTTTTTGCAGTTCCGACGGTAATTCATATTCATACCGCCCCAGATATTCGATATCGATGTCCTTCCACATCCACATCGAATCCACCAGTGTGCCGTCCAGATCAAACAGCACTGCTTTGATATTTTCTAACATATATAGTAATCCTTTATAACTATTCAGTACCTTCACAGTTACGAGCCAAAATGCAATGAAAATCACCTTCGGTGATGGCATTTTGGCTTGTATGTCTCTGGATTTTGGCATATTCATGCCAAAACACCTCGCGGAATATACCTTACTGAATAGTTACTCTTTCTGTTCTGTATCAATGAATTCCAAGCGCTTTCCGCTCGTCTTCCCGCAGTTCCCGGTAAACGCCTTTTGGCAGATCCTCGCCGAGTACAAGCGGTCCCATCGTCATCCGTTTCAGGTAGATTACCTGTTTGCCTCTTGCCTGAAACATCCGTTTCACCTGATGAAAACGCCCCTCATGTATCGTCAGCAGGATCTCGGAAACATCCGCGCTCTCTAAAATCTCAAGCTCCGCCGGGAGTGTCTTCGTCTCATCCCCGATATCCACGCCCTGTAAAAACGCTTCCTGATCTTCTGCTACCACTTTTCCGTCAATCCTTGCATAATAGGTCTTGTCCACATGTTTTTTCGGAGACAGCAGCCGGTGTGCGAGATCTCCGTCGTTCGTCAGCAGTAACAATCCCTCCGTATCTTTGTCAAGCCGTCCCACCGGAAACAGGTCTTTGCGAAGTCCCTCCGGCAACAATTCCAGTACGGTCTGATCCCGGTTATCGATGGTCGCCGACACGTAACCCGCCGGTTTGTGAAGCAGCAGATACCGGTATTTTTCATAGCAGATTTCTTTTCCCGCCACGCACACGCGGTCCTGCCCTGTGGTGATCTTCAATTCCGGCTTTTTCGCCTTTTCCCCGTTGACCTCCACCTGACCTTTACGGATCATCTGCTTCGCCTCACTTCTGGTTCCACAGCCCATATCCGCCAGGTATTTATCCAAACGAATGGTTTCGCTCATTTTTCTCTCCTTATTGCCAGCGCCAGCCCGCATAATATTTGTTTTTCAGGCTTCCGTTGGCAAGTTTTCCCCAGCCAAGCGGATAGCCGTCCACGCAGACCAACTGCCAGCCTTTTCGTTTCTTCAGATCCAGATCCGATACATCCAGCGTTTCTCCTTTCAGATAACGGATCACCCGCGGATCTTCCCGGTTCAGATGGATCCGGTTCTCCCCGTTTCCATCGAGTACCATCGCCAGTGCCTGGTATGGCTCAAACCGCTTTTTCTTGCAGTCGCCGAGATACAGCCCGGTGCGAAGATACCGCAGATTTTCCGGCATGCCGTCTTTCTTTCCGAGTGCGTACAGCCGGTCCTCCCGCAGATAATACTGCCATTCTTTCCTGTACATGCCCCAGGCTTCCAGAAATTCTTTTGCTTCCGCAGGAAGTTCCGAACTTCTTTTCGTTGTGTTTTTCCGTTTTTCCGGCTCTCCCTCTTTTTCCAGTAACGCCAGAAAATGTCCTTCCCCGTTCATGCGGTGTGGAAAAATCCGCACACAGTCTTCCAGCCCTCTGCGTCCTTTGGCAAATCCTTCGTACGGCGCGCAGGGGATCAGTTTCATCTCCGGTCTCTGTTCCAGGAGATACTGAATCGTTCCCTCATTTTCCAGCTCACTGAACGTACAGGTGGAATACAGAAGTTTCCCTCCCGGTCGCAGCATATCTGCCGCATCCAGAATGATTTCCCGCTGGAGTTTGCTGTAATATTCCGGTCCCTGCTGTTCCCAGTCCGCCATCATCCGCGGCTCTTTCCGGAACATTCCTTCCCCGGAACACGGCGCATCCACCAGAATCTTGTCAAAAAATTCCGGCAGCACCTTCGCCAGCTTCTCCGAGGTCTCGCTAGTCACATAAATATTGGGGATTCCCATCAGTTCCAGATTCTTTAACAGCGCTTTCGCCCTGCTGTTGCTGATATCGTTTGCCAGAAGCAGTCCTTCCCCGTTCAGTCTCGCGCCAAGTTCGGTCGCTTTTCCTCCCGGTGCCGCACACAGATCCAGCACATAATCACCGGGTTCGGGAGCCAGACGGTTGGCAGGTGTCATCGCGCTCGGTTCCTGCAGATAATACAGTCCCGCGTAATAATACGGATCTTTCGCCGGTGTCTCATCCCCGTAAGTATACCCGTTATCGATCCACGGAATCCGTTTCAGCAAGAAAGGTGTCCGAGCCAGGAACTCCTCCCCCGTCACCTTTCTTCGATTCAGACGTAACCCGTTCTCCGGCTGTCTGTCATAACTTTCTGTAAATGCTTGATATTCATCCCCCAGAAGTGTTTCCATCTCCTTCTGGAATTTCTCAGGTAAGTGCATCTGTGTTCTTCCTTTTTATCGTAATCGTGATTTTGATACTCATTGATACTCATTTGATACCACGGATTGCTCCGCAGCTTTGCTGGTATCTACAGGTTCTGATCCCATCCCTCGCTCGTCACTGCCTGGGCGCAATACCCTTCTGCAATGATATCCAGCTGTTGATGGAAACGTTTGAGCTGCTGCAAGTCGTTGGATGCATAGATCCGGTAAAACTCATCCTGTATCTTTTCCACCTCTCTGCGGTTGGACTTCTGATACAGATTTTCAATATTCTGTAAAATGTCCATCACCAGATTCCGCTGCATCAGAGACGAGTTCTGTGCGTTCATGATCTCGTTTCGCACGGAAGACATCTCACTGTCCAGCGCAATGATCGCCTGCGCTGCGTTGGCAAGCCGCTCTTTGACATGCGGCGGGATGTTTGTCTTATATTTGTACTGCAAAGAATGTTCAATCGTCGCCCAGAAATTCATCGCCATCGTCCGGATCTGGATCTCTGCCTGGATCTTCTTTGGTCCATTCAACGTCTCCACGTGATAATAAATGACCAGATGGTAACTGCGATAGCCGCTCTCTTTCTGGTGTGCAATATAATCTTTAATACATTTGATTTCCATGTCAGAACGACCGGCGATCAGATCCGAAACTCGCTGGATATCTTCCACAAACTGACAGATGATCCGGATGCCGGCGATATCTTCTACCTGTTCTTCCATTTCCTCAAACGGAATTTTCTTTCGTTTCATTTTTTCCAGAATGCTGGTAATGCTTTTTACACGCCCTGTGACCTGTTCGATGGGAGAATACAATCCCCGTTCCCTGTGCTCCAGACTCAGATGCTGGAACTTTTCCACCAGTTCTGTCACTGCCTGTTCGTAGGGACTGAGTATTTCACGCCATAATTGTATTTCCATGTTAACCTCTCCTTATTCTGTCGTCATAATCTAGTCTCTTTCGTACATTATATCATACTTTTTCCTTCAGGAAAACTTCTCTTGCATTTCCATTTTCCCCATCCTATATATCCTATGCTCTCTCCCCGACTCTCAGAACTACAATTGTAACGTTTTTTTATTTCAGAGAAAAAGGCTGCCGCGCCGCGACAGCCCCCTCCTTTTTATTTTTCTGTATTTTCATTTACTGAATCGTATTCATTTTCTCCAGTGTGCGTACCAGATACTTCCACATCTTTTTGGTCGATGGGATCGACAGTTTTTCCTCTGTGGTGTGGATATCGATCATGGTCGGTCCGAAGGATACGCAGTCCAGTCCTTCGATCTTGTCGTAGAACAGACCACATTCCAGACCTGCATGGATCGCTTTTACTGCCGGTTTCTCACCAAACAATTCTTCGTACACATCCACCATCAGATCTCTCATCTGAGAATCCTTTTTATACTCCCATGCCGGATAGTCACCCTGTTCTTCGTAAGAACCGCCCAGGAATTCTGTCAGATACTGTAATTTTGCGGACAGATGTTCTTTGGCGCTTCCCACAGAACTTCTCACACTGCTGGTGGAATATAATGCGTCTTTTCCCAGTTTCAAGATACCAAGGTTGCTGGAAGTCTCTACCAGTCCTTCGATCTCACCGCTCATTTTCTCGATGCCGAACGGTACATGCACCAGATAGAAGACTACTTTTTCTTTGCTGACCAGAGAAAGTGCTTCCACCGTCTCTTCTTTTCCCGGTGTCACGGAAATGGTGATTCCTTCATCACTTCCCGCATATTCTGCACGAAGTTCTGCCTGCAGTTTTTCCGCAACAGCTTTTACTTCTTCCACATCCTCTGCATCTGTTACGATGGCTGCTTTACAGCTTCTTGTAATCGCATTGTCTTTGGTTCCGCCGGACAGGTCTTTGATGCTGTATCCGATCTTCTGTCCCAGTTCATAGAGGAACAGTCCCATTAATTTATTGGCATTGGCACGGTTTTTATCAATCTCTGCTCCGGAATGGCCGCCGTTCAGACCGTCGATCAGAACTTCTGTCACCACGCCTTCCATCTCCTGATATTCTACCGGGATCCGGCTGGTTCCGCTTAAGCCTCCGGCACAGCTGATCCACAGATATCCCTCTTCCTCGGAGTCCATATTGATCATGTGGGTTCCTTTCAGAACAGAAGTATCCAGTGCCTTTGCACCCAACAGACCAATCTCTTCATCGGTAGTGATCACACACTCCAGCGCCGAATGTTTTAACGTGTCATCATCCAGAACTGCCAGCATATAGGCAACTGCAATCCCGTCATCACCGCCCAGTGTCGTACCATCTGCTGTGATATAATCTCCTTCGATCTGCAATTTCAGACCGTCTTTCATGAAATCATGATCCGAATCCGGTGTTTTCTCTGCAACCATGTCACAGTGACCCTGTAAGATCGTAATCGGTGCATCTTCGTAACCTGCGGTCGCATCTTTATAGATAACTACATTGTAGGATTCATCCTGATAATATTTCAGATTTCTTTCTTTTGCAAAAGAAACAAGATAATCACTGATCTCTTTCATATGCGTGGATCCGTGTGGGATCTCACACAGTTTTTCGAAAAAGTGAAATACTTTTTCCGGTTTTAATCCTTCTAATACTGCCATTTGTTCTAACCTCCTGCGATCTGACGCGCTCCGTTCACGACGTCAGTTTTTCAGCCGAACACCTTACCCCGTCGGCCACAATACAATTATTTTATGATAAATACATTCAAAAATCAAGGCATATATATAATCAAACACCGATGTCTCACTAAAGGAGCTGCCCATGCGATCCGGAATCTTATGCACCCTTCTTTTTTTCGTTTTTGTCTATCTGCTTCGCTTTCCCGAAGATGCCTTCCAGGCTTCCGCCTCCGGTATGACGCTCTGGTTTTTTCATGTGCTGCCGTCACTACTTCCGTTTATGATTCTCTCCGACTTTTTTATCCATACCGGTCTGGCTTCCGTCCTTCTTCAGAAAACAAAGGGGATTTTCCGTTTTCTGTTCGGTCTGTCCATGTACGGATCCTATGCTTTTCTGCTTGGGCTCTTCTGCGGTTATCCCATGGGAGCCAAACTGACCGCCGATCTGTTTGCCGAGGGAAAAATCACGAAAAGTGAAGCTCAGTACCTCTTAACGATCTGCAACAATCCGGGACCGATGTTTGTAAGTTCCTACCTTCTCGTAGATACTTTACACCTCTCCCATGCTGCCGGGCACACATTTCTGATCCTGTATCTTTCTTTGTTCCTGACTTCCCTGATTTTTCGTCTGCTCCTGAAACCGGACTGCCGGGATCTCACAACTGCTCCCGTATCTCCATCATCGGAATCGTTCCGAAAGTCTGTCAGTCATATGATTGATGCTTCTATCATGCATGCATTTGAAACCATCACAAAGCTGGGCGGTTATATCATTCTGTTTTCCATCCTGGCTTCCCTGGTCGTACGCTGCAGTTCCCCGGTACCCGTTCTCTCCGTATTTCTCACCGGACTTACGGAAATGACCACCGGAATCGCTCTCGTCAGTGCTTCCTCTTTGAAATTATCCTGGCGCTATCTTCTGTCCCTGACCTTCGCCTCTTTCGGCGGACTTTCCTGTATAGCGCAAACAAGGGGAATGCTCGTCGGCACCCCCCTCTCTATTCGTACTTATATTGCGGGCAAAACCGTCCATGCGGTCTGTACCCTGTTTGTTGGCTGGCTCTTACTCTTCGTCCAGATCTTCCACTGAAGTTTCTGCTTCTGCGGTCTCTTCTGTATCCACTGCATCCGCACCGGATACCTGAGGTGCCAGTTCGGATCTGTTCTGTTTTACTACATCGTAGCAGCTCTGAATAGACGCCATGTAATTTCTGTATTTTTCACCGGATTCGTTGATTGCGGTAGCAAGGATCTGCTCCATATTTGCCATCATATCATCGGTGTATGAGATTGCACTCAGACGGATATTGTTTGCATCCATCGTTGCTTCATCCAGAATCTGCTGTGCCTGTTTGTTTGCATTTGCAATGGTCTCATTTGCCTGTGCATATGCCTGCTGCATGATTTCATGCTGGCTTACCATCTCTTTGGTCTTTGCCTGTGCTTCCGCGATCAGGCTGTCAGATTTTGCCTGTGCATCTGCCAGGATCGCATCTTTATTGCTGATGATCTTCTGATATCTTTTAATCTCATCCGGTGTTTTCAGACGAAGTTCTCTTAACAGTTCTTCCAGCTCTTCTTTATTGACAACAATCTTGGTTGTAGATAACGGCTGATATTTACAGCTCTCTACAAATTCTTCGATTTCTTCAATAATCTGTTCAATTCTGCTGCTCATCTTTCTTCTCTCCTTATCAGTAAGTTCCTGTTTTTCTATTTTTTAAATTTTTTATGTACCTCATCCATCACAAATTCCGGTACAAATTTGGAAATATCACCGCCGAACGCTGCCACTTCCTTTACTGTTGTTGAACTGAGATAAGCGTACTCCAGACTGGTTGTCAGAAACATCGTATCCACATCCGGTGCCAGCACACGGTTGGTCTGTGCCATCTGCAGCTCATATTCAAAATCTGTGATTGCCCGAAGGCCACGGATAATCACTTTCGCTTCACACTGTCTGGCAAAATCCACCGACAGTCCGCTGAATGCGACAATCTCCACATTGGGCAGATCTCTGGTCGCTTCGTTTAATATTCTAACACGTTCTTCCACAGAAAACAACGGACTTTTTGTAGAATTGTGTAAAACGCCCACAATCACCTTGTCAAAAAGCGCCGCGCCCCGTGATATTACATCTAAATGTCCATTTGTAACCGGATCAAACGAACCGGGATAAACAGCAGTTGTCATAATTCTCCTCTTTTTTTCAGAAATACATGCTGATTCGTCTTGTATTTCTTTTCTTTTATGATTTCATAGCCGAGAGCTTCCGCCTGCTCCCAGGTAACGTCAAGAGACTCTTCGATAATGATTCTTGTCTCTTCATCGACCAACGTAGTTCCCTGCAGCGCTTCCAGCACCTGAAACTCCAGACCTTTGCCATATGGCGGATCCATAAAAATCCAGGAGAACGCTTCTTCCCCGTTCAGTTTCCGCACTGCCGATACCGCATCTGTCACCAGCAGAGTCGCGCTGTCTTTGAGTCTGGTAAATGCCAGATTCTCCCGGATACATTCCGCTGCCTTTCTCTGCTGTTCCACAAATACACAACAAGAAGCACCGCGGCTTAACGCCTCGATGCCAATGCCACCGCTTCCCGCAAACAGATCCAGAAATCTGCTGTCTGCGATGGATGGCTGAATCATATTAAATAATGTCTCTTTGATCCGGTCAGTGGTCGGTCTTGTGTCCATACCTTCGATGGTTTTCAGACGCAGACTACGCGCCTTTCCCGCAATTACTCTCATATCGTTCTGTTTTCTTCCTTAACTATTCTTATATCTGGCTTCTCCAGTCTAGGTCACCTCTGTCCAGTCCCAGAATCAGAGATTCTGCCGTTGCAATGTTGGTTGCTACCGGAATATTATACTGATCACAGCAGCTTGCAATCTGGTACGCGTTCGGTTCCTTCGGACTTGTCATATTCGGATTATGAAATAAGATCACCAGATCCATGGCGTTTCTCTCAATCATCGCCATAAACTGTTTGTCTCCGCCCACGGATCCTGCCAGGAACTTGTGCACTCTCAGATTGGTAACTTCCTCAATTCTCCGGCCGGTAGTGCCCGTTGCGTATATTTCATGTTTTCCCAAAATTCCTTTATACGCAATACAAAAATCTTCAATCAATGTTTTTTTGCTGTTATGCGCAATAATTCCAATGTTCATGCTCTAACCCGCCCTCTCATCCAAATTTAGCTTTATTATATCAAATCACTAGGTTATCTGCAATTGTTTTTGTGAGTTTATACCAAAAAATCTAAGGTTATCCAGTATTTGCAAAAATTTCTAGTGTTATTTTTTTCTTCCGTCACATACTAACAGCGTAACAACAAGTTACACAAAAACCTATAAGTCAAGGAGGAAACCAATCATGTCCAAAACTTCTACTAACACAGCAGCAGTACCGGAAGCAAAAGGTGCGTTAGACCGTTTCAAATTTGAAGTAGCAAACGAACTGGGTGTACCCCTTTCTGATGGGTATAACGGAAACCTGACCTCCAAACAGAACGGATCTGTCGGTGGTTATATGGTCAAAAAAATGATCGAAGCTCAGGAAAAACAGATGAGCCAGGGATCCGGTTATACAGGGGGCAGCATGCAGTAATCGACTGCTGACTTCCTGAACGCACAAAATCTCCCGGGAAAATGCTCTCCCCGGGAGATTTTTCGTTGCATTGTTTTTCAGTCTCTATTATAAGCCAAAACTTCCAGTCTCTTCATTGTTGATCACATAGTAAGCTGCATTCTCTTCCGGTTTTACATATACTTTGATGTCCTTTAAGTCTGCTGCTTTTTTACCCATCTCTTTCCAGATCTCTTTTACTTTTGCGGTCAAATCTGCGGATGAGAATTCTTTTCCCGCATACTGCAGATACACTTCTTCTGTCACTACAGCCGCTTTCTTTGTTGTCGTTCTCTTTGCCGGTGTTTTTCTTGCGGTTGTTTTCTTCGCAGGTGCTTTCTTTGCAGTTTCAGTTGTCTTTGCTTCTGCTGCTTTCTCGGTAGTTTTTGCTGCTTCTTTTGTTGCTTCAGCTTTTACTGCCTTTGTTTCAACTGCCGGTTTTGCTGCTTTCGCAACTGTTTTCTTAACTGCCATATTCATAATCCTCCTCAAAATCACACTCAAGTCAACGTTACCGTTTCCTTCGTTTTCGCTGTCTGTTTTTCAGAATATCATCTGCAAACATCACTCAACTACAGCAGTTAGTTTACTCCATCTTTCCACATTTTGCAAGTTTTTCTTCAAAAACACAACCTACAACCCCGGATCTTCCATCTGTCTTCCGGCAAATTCTTCCAGTTTTTCTTTCAGCAGACGATGCTGCGGAAGTTCCAGTGTACCATCCAGAGACAGGATATATCCTGCCGCATCGCTGGCTTTTTTGAGGATGGATGCATCCCGGAAAATATCAGCAATCTCAAAGTTCAGATCCCCGCTCTGGCGCACACCAAACAGATCTCCCGGTCCACGCAGTTTCAGGTCTTCCTGTGCAATATAAAAACCGTCATTTGACTTGTTCAGGATCTGCAGACGTTTTGATTTTTCCGCCTGATTTTTTCCGTGAATAAAGATACAGTACGACTGCCACTGTCCACGTCCCACGCGCCCGCGCAGCTGATGCAGCTGTGCAAGCCCGAAGCGTTCCGCATTTTCCACCATCATCACAGTAGCATTCGGCACATTGACGCCAACCTCCACAACCGTCGTGGAAACCAGCACCTGAATCCGGTTCTCACTGAACGCTTCCATGATCTCATTTTTTTCTTTCGGTTTCATCTTTCCATGAAGAATTCCCACGGTGATCGAAGATGGCAGCTCATGGCGCAGCCGTTCGGCATAGTCGATGACATTTTCTCCATCCATGCCCTCGCTCTCTTCCACCATCGGACAGATCACATAGACCTGGTGTCCTTCCTGTACCTGTCTTTCGATAAAACGATAGGCTTTTTCGCGGTAATTGGTGTCCACCACACAGTTCTTGATCGGCAGTCTCTGTGCCGGCAGTTCGTCGATGATCGAGATATCCAGATCTCCGTACAGAATGATCCCGAGTGTTCGCGGGATCGGTGTCGCACTCATGACCAGGATATTCGGTTTCTGCCCCTTCGAAGAAAATTCTTCTCTCTGGCGCACACCAAACCGGTGCTGTTCATCGGTGATCACCAGTCCCAGGCTTTCGTAGATCACCTTTTCCTGGATCAGTGCATGCGTTCCCACGATCATCCGTGTCTCCCCGGATGCGATTGCCTCATAGATCTGCCGTTTCTCTTTCGCTGTGTTGGATCCCGTCAGAAACACCGGCTGGTACTGTTCCAGCAGACCATTTTCTTCCAAAAGTTTCGTCAGCGCCTCATAATGCTGTTTTGCAAGTACCTCGGTCGGAACCATGATTGCACTCTGATAACCATTTTCTGCCGTCATGATCATCGCCAGAAACGCTACGATCGTCTTACCGCTTCCCACATCTCCCTGCACCAGACGGGTCATCAGTTTTTCGCCCCGCAGATCCTGCTCGATCTCATACCAGACGTTCTTCTGTGCCCCGGTCAGCTGATACGGCAGATTCTCGATCACTTCCTCCGTCTTCCAGACTTCTTTCATCCGGTAGTGGTTTTTATCCGCCGCCGTCTGTTCTTTCAACTGCTTCAGACCCAGGATAAATAATAAAAATTCATCGAATGCCAGCCGTTTTCTCGCTTCCAGATACTGTTCCTGGTTCGATGGAAAATGAATCTGCACCGCTGCAAAATTATACTCTGCCAGTTCGTATTCCAGCCGGATCTCTTCCGGCAGATAATCCTGTGTCAGATCCAGTTGTTCCAGCGCAGCTTTCACCATTTTCGTAACCATATGATTGCTGAGACCGGCAGTCAGCGCGTATTTCGGCTGCATGCTGTTTAGTTTTTCCTCATATGCCGCCGGTGTATAGATCTCGGGCTGTTCCAGGACGGACAGATTCCCCTTTTTACTCATTTTTCCACGAAATACAAAAGTCATCCCGCGCCGCAGCTGGTTGCGAAGATACGGCTGATTAAACCAGGTGACGCGACAGCGTCCGGTAGCATCCGCAACCGTTCCGGAGATCACGGTCAGATTCCGGACTTTTTTCATATCCAACGATGCCGTCAGCGTTGCAAGAACCGCACCCGTCTCCTGATCGTTCAGACTGTCCACACTCACCGGTTCCCGGTAAATATCATAATCTCTGGGATAATACCGGAGAAGCTGTCCCACCGTAGAAACTCCCACTTTCTGAAATAACTTCTCTGTCTTCTCCCCCACTCCCTTCAGCGCACGAATCGATTCATTTTCTCTCATACTTTTCTCTCACCTCTTCCCAAACCTGAAAAAGATGCTGAACTACTCATAGGTCCAGCATCTTTTTCTATTCTTCTCCCATTTTTGGGTATTATTATTCTACAGAAATAATACAGTAGTAGATCGGCTGTCCACCGCAGTTTACTTCGATATCACAGTAATCGTACTGTTCTTCCAGTTCTCCTGCCAGTGCTTCCGCCTCTTCCTCTGTGAAACCTTCTCCATAGTAGATGCTGATCAGTTCTGTCTCGTCATCTACCATCTGTTCTACGGTTTCTTTTGCTACTGCTGCCACTTCTTTTCCGACAGCCAGCATACCATGATCGCCGATACCCATGATATCTCCCTCATGGATCTCTTTGTCATCGATATGGGTATCTCTTACCGCATAAGTGATCTGACCGGTCTTTACGCGGGAGATTTCTTCTGTCATGTCTTTTTCATTGTCTTCCACGGATTTTTCCGGTACATAGTTGATCACTGCTGTGATACCCTGTGGTACTGTCTTGGTCGGGATTACAATGATATCTTTATCTTTTGTCAGTGCTTTCGCCTGATTTGCTGCCAGAATGATGTTTTTGTTGTTCGGCAGGATAAAGATATGGTCTGCATTTACTTTGCTGATCGCTGTCAGCATATCTTCGGTACTCGGGTTCATGGTCTGACCGCCCTCGATCAGATAATCCACACCCAGGTCACGGAAGATCTGTCCAAATCCGTCACCGATCGATACAGAGATAAATCCTACCTCTTTCTTCGGTGCTTTTGCTGCCTCTTCTTCTGCCTGCTGTGCTGCTACTTTTTCTGCATCTTTGATCAGTTTTTCCTGATGTTCTTCACGCATGTTATCGATCTTGATTCTGGACAGGGAACCATAAGTCAGTGCACGCTGGATCGCCAGTCCCGGATCGTTGGTATGTACGTGAATCTTAACCACTTCATCGTCAGCCACGCACACAATAGAATCACCCAGAGAACTCAGGTATGCTTTAAAGTCCACCTCATCCTCTGCTGTGAATTTTTTATTTAATACAATGATAAATTCTGTACAGTATCCGAACTTGATATCTGCTTCTGCCTGCGGAGTCACTTTTACGACTTTTGCATTTTCTCCGGCATCAAAGGTCAGATCTACTTCTTTTCCCATAAATGCGTCAAATGCACCTTCCAGAACAACCATCAGACCCTGTCCGCCGGAATCCACAACACCAGCTTCTTTCAGTACCGGCAGCATATCCGGAGTTTTGGCAAGCACTCTGCGTCCTTCTTCCAGTACATCCTCCAGGAAGGTCTGTAAATCTTCCGCATCCTCGGCCAGCTCCAGTGCTTTATCTGCAACCCCTCTTGCTACGGTAAGGATCGTTCCTTCTTTCGGTTTCATAACTGCCTTGTATGCAGTCTCCACACCTTTGTCTACCGCACGTGCCAGTGCTACGGCATCCAGTTCTTTCAGATCACGGATTCCTTTGGTAAATCCACGAAGCAGCTGAGAGAGAATAACACCGGAATTTCCCCGCGCGCCACGTAAAGATCCTGAGGAAATAGCTTTTGCCAGCGTGGTCATCTGTACGTCTTCCAGACCGTTTACCTCTTTTACTGCTGACATGATCGTCAGAGTCATATTGGTTCCTGTATCACCATCCGGTACCGGAAACACGTTTAACTCATTGATCCACTCTTTTTTTACTTCCAGATTCTTAGCTCCTGCCAGAAACATCCTGGCAAGCAGTTTGGCATCTATTGTATTCATCGCTTTCTAAAGCTCCTCCTTCAATTAATCAATCACACGGACGCCTTCTACCAGAATATTGATGTTTTCCACTTCAATACCGGTGAATGCCTCCACTTTATATTTTACATTGGCAATCAGGTTGTCAGAAACCGCACGGATACTTACTCCGTAAGCTACAATCACATGGAAATCCAGGGAGATCTTGTTTTCATTTAATGTAACGTTGATTCCATGTTTGAGACTGTCTCTCTTCAAAAGTTTTACCAGACCGTCTTTCATATTTACTGCAGCCATACCTACAATACCGAAACACTCCACAGCCACACTGCCTGCATAAGTGGCGATTACATCTGTGTTGATGGTAATTTCTCCCATTCCCGTGTTCATACGCCCTTTCATAGGTCAACCTCCATTCCCGGTTATTGTTCTGCCCGCCGTTCGTCTTCTCCGGTTTTCCGGTTCTGCTGCCCGGACACTTTTTGAGTCTTCTACAATAACCTGCTCTTTTTCTCATTTTATAATCCATTTTGGGGTAGAAATTCCCTCGTTCATGAATTATACTGTATGTATTATAACCTGTTTTTGTAGAAAAAGAAATATAATTTTTGAAAAATTTATATTTTTGCTTGCAAAATGATAATTCTTCTGTTAGAATATCTAGTGTTGCGAATCTATGATTACGAACGATTACGATAAATAGTGTTAAGGAGGTGCAGTCATGGCAAAGTGTGCGATCTGTGAAAAAGGTGCTCATTTCGGAAACAACGTGAGCCATTCCCATAGAAGATCTAACAAAATGTGGAAATCCAATGTAAAATCTGTAAAGGTTAAGGTAGACGGTGGAGCTAAGAAAATGTACGTTTGTACTTCTTGCCTGAGATCCGGCAAAGTTGAAAGAGCATAATATTTGCATCCCTTAACTTGAGAAAATGACCTGGAAGCTGATGCTTTCGGGTCATTTTTTTACTTTACAGGAAATTACATATACAAAAGAAGTGTTTTCCATGTGGCCGCACGGAAAACACTTCTGTCTATTCGAACCTGTTAGTATAATAAGATCTCCTTTGATGTTCCTATCATACCATACACTTCTGACGAATCTTTCTTCTTTTTTCTTAACTTTTCCTTAAAATCTTTCAGGCAGCTTCGTCCGTCTCTGTCGTCGCCTGATCATCCTGTGAATCTGCTGCCGTATCTGCCACAGATCCCTGTTCTCCCGCCTGGATACGGTTATAGACGGTTTTGGCATCCTCGATATGGTATGGCTCGGTGGAAGGTCCTCCCGGGGCTCCTGCGGTCACCAGGATATATTCCACATCGTCTACTTTGGCAAGGCTCGCCAGACACTGTCCGGCTTCGCTGGTATATCCGGTCTTTCCGCCTTCGATCTCTCCGCCATTGACCGCGGGAGAATCCATCTTCTTGAACATCGTACTCAGGAAATGCAGTCCTTCCGGTGCGGATGCGGTAGCACTTGTCGTATATTCTGAGGTGCAGTAGATCTGCCGGAAGGTATCATTCTGCAGGGCGTAACTTAACAGTTTGGTCAGATCACGCACGGTTGTATAATGATTTTCATCATGCAGTCCTGTACAGGTCACAAAATGTGTACTGTCCATACCCAGTTCTGCTGCCTTTTCATTCATCTTTGCCACAAAATTCTCCTCGGAGCCGAACAGATGCTGTGCCAGTCCCACGCAGCACTCTGCGCCGGAAGGAAGCATCACGCCGTAAAGGATATCGATTGCTTTTACTTCATCTCCCGCTCCGAAACCCGCCAGAGAAGCGCCTTCGGTATACAGCCGGTCATACATATCCCGGTCGATCGTGATCGTCTCGTTCAGATCCGACAGATTTTCCAGACCGACGATCGCTGTCATGATCTTTGTCATGGATGCAGGATAAATCTTTGCATCTGCGTCTTTTTCTGCCACTACTTCACCGTCAGAAAGTCTCACCAGAATCCCGGACTGGCTGTTGATATCGCTGATATCGACCGATGGTACCGGTTCTGCCGTCGGTGTCGGTTCAGCTGTCGGCTCCTCTGTAGCCTCCGCGGACGGCACTGCTTCCACCTCACCGTCCTCTGCTTTTGATGGTCCGCATCCTTTGGAACTGAACAGAAGCAGGATCGCGGTAAATACAACCGCCACAAGCAGCAATCCACCGCCAAACATCAGTCTCTGTTTCCGTCTTCTTTGCCGCATTCTTTCTTTTTTTGTCATTCTCTTTTTCGCCATTGTTTTTCCATGCCACAGGGCATGTCCTCCTGTGAATCCTTATGAGGGGTCTATCCCTCACACTTTTTCCTTAATCTTTTGTCACCATCTGGTTTCGTTAATCTGTCTGGTCTTCTCCAGCATTTCCGAAATGATACGTTTCTGATTTCTCATCGGCAGAACGATCTGTCTGTTTCGATGTTTCTGTTTTTGTTTCCTCTTTCCGGCTGTTTTTCTCCGACATATAATTCTCGTATACCCAGGCTTCCTGTCCCTGGTAGCGAATCTTTATCCAGCCGCCGTCCTCACCAATTTTTTCCACCTGGTCTCCCTTTGCGAGTTCCCCGATCACATGGCTCTGGCTGCTTGCCGCATCACGCACATTGACCGGAGAGGTGCAGGTGATCATGTGACCGCTTTCCTCTTTCTTTTCCGCCACAGACAGCGTCGGTGTCGGCGTATGACTCGGTTCCGGTGTCGGTGTCTCGGAAGGCATCGTTACCCTCTTTTTATCCGTCTTGTTACTGTCCGTCGTGCTGTCTTTTGTGTCACTCTTTTTGGTATCATTCTTTTTCGTGTCGTTCGTTTTTTCGTCATTTCCGGAAGTCGTTTTGCTGTCTGCCGTTTCCAGATCTGTACTGTCATCGTCTTTTACCTCCGGTGTCTTCCCCTCAAGATCCACCTTCGTTCCGTTATCTTTTTCCACTTTTGTGGTTCCGACAGCCAGTACATCACAGACTACATCCCAGGCTTTACATCCGGACAGTCCCATCACTCCCGCCAGCATAAGTGCCAGCAGCACTGTTTTTTTCTTCATACTCATAACCCTCTTTGTCTCTTATTTATTATTTTATTTGCTGATAATACTTCCTACATTTTTGATCAGTACGGAGATCGTTCCGTCCGGATTCGTGATAAAATCAACTTTATCTTTGTTCTGATACTGTTCCATCGGGATCCGGATCTCAATACCGGTATCGGTGATCAGGTTCTGTTTTCCGTATTTTCTGGTTGTCGCCGGATTCTGCGGTTCCACTTCCGTCTCCGTCAGATGATACTTATCCAGCTTTTCAATCACCTGTTCCTTCATCTCTTCCTGTTCTTTGAAAATCTTATCGATCAGTACCGGCACCGCGAAGCCCCCATCTTCTTCCAGTGCCTGATTGATGATGCTTTTCGTCTCCATCTGCACCTCAAACTGCTCGGACTCGTGATAAAACTTTTTCTGCACATCGTCCACTGCTTTTGCCACGATCGCCAGTTTGGATTTTGGTGACAAGGAACCGTGGCACTGCAAAAACAGCTGAGAAAAATAATTTGTCTTTACTCCGTTGACATCATATTTTTTCTCGATGATCTTCAGGTTTTTATCCGCCAGATCGATCAGCGCCGCCTCTGCCAGCTTCTGGTTTTCCCCCGGCAGGATCGCTTTCTGTTTGATGACGGAATTGCTGTTTCCCCACGGATCCGAGTCCGTCATGTGAGTGTAATACGTTTTATAATTCATCTTTAACAGCGCCAGAAAACGCTGCTGTTCGATCTCATATTCCACCACCAGAAGATCCGCCGGCGGAATGTCGATATTTTTATTCATAACACCGTAAAGCAGTTCTCCCAGTTTCTGACTGACCGGGATAAAGTTTTCTTCGCTGTACGCTTCCAGTTCCGCCTGTACCTGAGAGCCTTCGTCAAAAGAACATTTTTTCATATCATCGCTCTCTAACAGCCGAAAAATATGTGCCCGCAGGAAATCCCCAAAGTCCGATCCGAAATCAATCACCTGGTCGGACAGCACCGGCATCCCCATCGTAGAATCCATAATATGTATGATCACCTGTCGTAACCGAACATCTTCTTTTTGCATCTTTTCCTCCTAGTTCAGCCGGATATTCTTCAATGCATCGGCAAATGCGGAATTCACCGGTTCTTTTGCCTCTTTCTGCTGTTTTTTCATATAAGCATGCACATCCCGTTTGGATACACCGCCGCCCTCTTTTTTCCGTCGCTCCTGGAATTTGGAGAGACGTTCTTTGTGTCCGCAGGAGCAGACAAACATACTGTCATCCCCTTTTCCGATCATTTCCATCCGCTTATGGCAGACCGGACATCTCGCGTTCGTTGTGCGGGATACGGTTTCGCGGTATCCGCAGGCACGATCCTGGCACACCAGAAGTTTCGCGTTCTTTCCATTGACGGCAAGCAAGCGTTTCCCGCAGTTCGGGCATTTTTTATTTGTCATGTTTTCATGGCGGAAGGTTCCCTCTTCCGTGCGGATCTCCTGCAGCAGTTCTTTGGTATAGCCGCGGATCTCACTCATAAACGCACGGTCGTCCAACTCTCCTTTTGCAATTTTCGAAAGCTTCATCTCCCACTCGGCAGTCAGTTCCGGCTTTTTCAGATCCTCCGGCACTAACTCCAACAGCTGTTTTGCCTTGGATGTAATATAGATCTCGTTGCCCTTCTTTTCCAGCAAGAACGTGTGGAACAATTTCTCGATAATATCCGCTCTCGTGGCAACCGTTCCGAGTCCGCCGGTTTCTCCGATAGTTTTTACCATCTCGCGGTCTTTGTTTTCCATGTATTTTACCGGATTTTCCATCACAGAAAGCAGTGTTGCCTCGGTAAAACGTGGCGGCGGCGTGGTTTTCCCTTCCCGGATATCCACCCGCACCTGTTTCATTTCCATTCCCTGGCTGATCTTCGGAAGCGTCTGATCTTTGAGATCCCGGGAGGTATCTTCTTCATCCTCCGTATCCAGTTCCTGCGTCTGACGGAATCCCTCGTCGATCATGACTTTTCCTCTGGCAACAAACTGCTCACCCGCGCTCTCTGCATAGATCACCGTCTCTTCATATCTGCACGGCGGGTAGAAAACGCTTAAAAACCGGCGCACCACGAGATCATAGATTTTTCGCTCCTCATTTGTCATATGCGTCAGATCCACGAACTGTTCCGTAGGGATGATCGCATGGTGGTCAGATACTTTTTTATTATCCACAAAAGACCATTTTTTCGTCTCCGGGTGCTGTGCTTTTACTGTCAGTGCCATCTTCCGGTACGGACCGACCGCACAGGCATCCAGACGCTCCGATAAGGTTCCCACAACATCCGAGGTCAGATACCGGGAGTCTGTTCTTGGATAGGTAAGTACTTTATGATTCTCATAGAGGCGCTGCATAATATTCAGAGTCTCTTTTGCGGAAAATCCAAACCGTTTGTTCGCATCCCGCTGAAGTTCGGTCAGATCATACAGGAGTGGCGGGTATACTTTTTTCTCTTTCTTTTCTGTCTTTTTGATGATCAGGCTGTGGTTCTCACATTTCTTTTTGATCTCCTCGGCACGCTCTTTCTGATAAATGCGGAGGCTGCCTGTTTTTCCTTCTTTCCAGGTAAATGTGATACCGTCTGCTTTTGCTGTGATCGTATAGTAGCTTTCCGGCACAAACTGGTGGATCTCATTTTCTCTCGCCTGGATCATCGCAAGCGTAGGAGTCTGTACCCGGCCGCAGGACAACTGTGCGTTATATTTGCAGGTCAGTGCTCTGGTCGCGTTGATGCCGACCAGCCAGTCCGCTTCTGCGCGGGACACTGCTGCCCGGTATAACGGATCGTACTCTTTGCTGTTTTTCAGATGGGCAAACCCATCCCGGATCGCCTTGTCTGTCACGGAAGACACCCACAGTCTCCGGCACGGTTTCTGGTTTCTTGCTTCTTTTAAGATCCAGCGTGCCACCAGTTCTCCCTCTCTTCCGGCATCCGTCGCGATCACGATTTCTTTGACATCCTGTCGCTGTACCAGTTTTTTCACTGTCTGGAACTGTTTTGCCGTCTGTCGGATCACTTCCGTTTCCAGTTTTTTAGGCATAATCGGAAGTTCTTCCATCTTCCATTCTTTATATTTTTTATCGTATCCTTCCGGGTCTTTTAGGGTTACCAGATGTCCCAGTCCCCAGGTAACGATATAATCCTTTCCTTCCAGGAATCCGTTTCCCTGTGGTGTACAGTGAAGCACCCGGCCGATGTCCCTTCCCACAGAAGGTTTTTCTGCCAATACTAAGGTTTTCATTTTTATCCTCATTTCTGTCTGTTCTGACATGATTCTTATTCTCTTACACTCTGGCATACTATCGCCATTGCCGCTCCCGATGAACAAACTGCGTTTGTTCCCGCTCGCTGACGCTCATTATATCATACTCTCCTCAGATTTCAAAGCGCGAACCAGCCTCATATTCTCTGTCTTTCCGTCCTGTTTTTGATGAGTTTTCCTGCTTTTTTCAAAAAGTTCCATAAAAATGCACAAAAGCTCTTGCCTTTTTTTCACAAATCATATATAATATCTTTTGTGTTGAGTCACAGGCTGAAATAGCTCAGTTGGTAGAGCACTTCACTCGTAATGAAGGGGTCGTGGGTTCAAGTCCCATTTTCAGCTTTCCAGAAGCGTTCGTCATTTGCATCGCAGGTGGCGGGCGTTTTTTCGTTCTGCCGCATGGTATTTACCATTTCCATGCAGCAAGATCATTTCCAAGTATCATAACTATATTTCAAGAAAAGGTGATGGAGCTTCTCTGTTCCATCACCTTTTCTTTTGCTATCTCTTCTCTTATTTCTTTTACAGTTTTTGGAACGCATCCAGAGACCGTTCTACTTTCTCCGTCTCGATGCAGTAAGCCATACGGAAATATCCCGGGCAGCCGAAGGTATCGCCAGGTACTAACAGCAGATCCTGTTTCATCGCTCTCTTACAGAATGCAACCGCATCCGGTTCCGGAGATTTCGGGAACATGTAGAAGGTTCCGCCCGGGCGTACGATCTCAAATCCCATACCGGTCAGGGCATCATAGAGAATATTGGCATTTTTCTCATACACTGACAGGTCTGAAGTATCGTACAGACAATCTGCCACTGCCAGCTGAATCAGGGATGCCGGGCAGTTATGACCGATACCGCGGGAAATCTGACCGCACATATCTACGATAGTTTCCGCCTCATTACAGTTCGGTGACACCGCCACATAACCGATTCTCTCTCCCGGAAGGGACAGGGATTTGCTGAAGGAGTAACAGGTGATCGTATTTGGATAGCATTTTGCAATAAACGGTGCATCCACGCCTTCAAAAACAATCTCACGGTACGGCTCATCTGAGATCAGATAAATCTCATGACCGTATTCTGCTGCTTTTTTCTCCATGATCCGCGCCAGTTCTTTGACTGTCTCGGTCGTGTATACGATACCGGACGGGTTATTCGGTGTATTGATCAGAACTGCTGTAACATCGTTTGTCAGCATGGTCTCGAATTTTTCAAAGTCAATCTGGAATCCTTTCAGATCCGGCGGAACAACTTTCAGCTTTGCTCCTGTCAGATTGACATACGGGTTGTATTCCGGGAAAAACGGTGCAAAAGTAAGGATGGAATCTCCCGGGACAGTTACTGCACGGAATGCATGTGCCAGAGCTGCTGCAGCACCGGAGCACATGAAAATATGTTCTTTTTTATATGGCAGACCGAAACGTTTTTCCAGAGATACCGCTACCGCCTCACGCACACTGTCGATACCGAGGCTCGGGCTGTATCCATGAAGGGCTACCGGGCTTTCCGTCTCCAGCAGTTCGATCATTTTCTTTGTAAATTTTTCCGGAACCGGCACAGACGGATTACCGAGACTGTAGTCAAATACATTCTCTTTTCCGATCTCTTTTGCCCGTTCGGTTCCGTAAGTAAACATCTCACGGATTACGGATTTTGCTCCTAACATTTTTTTATATTCCTGTGCAATCATAGTCAGTCTCCTTACTTTCTCTTTGTTTCATTTCTAATATACAATCACCGGAGTTCCCACCGATACCGTCTCATAGATCGTCTTCACAGCCGCCAGAGGTGTATTGATACATCCATGGGATCCATTCGTTTTGTAAATATCGCCGCCGAAATTATTTCCGCGGCTTGCCAGATCATGAATTCCGACACCACCATTAAACGGCATCCAGTAATGAACGAACGTCGTATATTCCGGTGTTCCGTTCTCATCCCTCGGTCCGTTCATCGTGTACTCTGTTGTCTTCCAGAAGATCGGCCAGCATCCGTTTTTCGGAGTAGCTCTTCCCGCTTTGGAAATATCTCCGGTAACAACCGGTGTCTCTACCACAACCTGTCCGTTTTTGTAACACCACATCGTCTGTCTGTCAATGCTGATCTCCACATAGACATCGCCCAGATCATTGTCGCCGCTTCCCTTCGCCTTATGGCTGTAGGACAGTTCCATCTCCTGTTCTTTGCCTTCTGCCAGGGCTTCTTTCAGATCCTCCAGGGATTTTTCCCGATCTACCTGCCAGCCGTATTTGTTGGTCGCCAGGGTGATCTGTGCACCGTCATGGGTTGTGAACTTTCTGGACTTTCCATAGGTGTCGATCTGATCTGCCAGCTGGTTGATAAACTCTTCCTCTTTCGACTCATCGATCGAATAATTGCCATTTTCATCCTGTACCAGCCAAGATTTTAGTACTGCATGGTCAATCGTAGAGGTTGTACCTTTTACTGTGTAGGTCAGTTTTGCACCGGTCAGAGAGTTCAGCGTGTTCATCTGCTGGTTCAAAGCTTCATCATTCTGATAAACCGTCGGTTTCAGATAACAGTCCTGATCCACTAAGGAAAGTTCTGTCGTTTCATTCTGCACCGCTTCCTTCACCAGTGAGATCACTTTGTCCTCATCCAGTGCATTTCCTTCTACCTCAGGCGTGATCACATATCCGCTGTCTGTCTCCTGCAAAGCAGCATCCTGTGGCTGTGTGATATTCGCCTCATTCATAAAAGGAAGGCTTCTCAGAATCGGTTCCACTGCATCTTCTTCATAGGTGGTATTTGCCGATATCTCGTACTTGCCACCTTTGAACGCATGCAGGATCCACTGCATCGGTTTCTGTTCTGCTAGCAGCTTGTCCACGCCTTTATCGTCCACATACGTCAGATGGAACTGTGGTCCGGTGACAGTATAGATTTCGTCTTCTTTTGTTTTGATACTGAGCGTGTATTCACTGACTGTTTCCTGCAGCAGATTCTTCACTTCCGAAGCTGTCAGATAACTGCAATCCTGTCCGTTGATCCAGGTATCCTTATAAAAATGTGTTTTGTAATAATTACTTCTCCAGATATACCCGGCTGCAACTGCCAGCAGCAGGATCAGTCCGGTATAAACGCCGATAAGTATCTTTTTCTGTTTTCTCTTTTTTCTTCTTCTACCCTTCTTTTGTGACATAATACCCCTTCATCTTACTCCGTTTCTTAGTATTTCTGAATTATTATATACCATTTGTCGAAGAATGCAATTTCAATTCTCTTAACATTTTTTTACACTTTGTAAAATCTGCAAGCCGACCGGTCAATGATGCATATGCACATCCATCTGCGGGTACGGGATCTGAATGCCCCTCTTATCAAATTCCAGCTTGATCTGTTCATTCATTCTCCATTTGGTATTCCAGAATTCTTCCGTCTTTACCCAAGCACGAAGTCCCAAGATCACGGCGCTGTCACCCAGCTCATCCACGAAAACCTGCGTTTCTTCCCGCTCCAGAAGTTCCGGATCCTTCTCGATCAGTTCCCGGAGGATCTGTTTTGCCAGGAGCAGATCGGATTCATAGGAAATTCCGACCTTGATCTCCAGCCTTCTTTTTTCCATCGCGGTTACATTCGTGATACTGTCGTTCGTCAGCACGGAGTTCGGAATCACGATCCGGCGGCTGTCGATGGTCATCAGCGTCGTGTAATACAATTCAATCTTCTGCACCGTTCCCTCGGTCTTTTCCCCGTTTTCAATGATGTAATCACCCACGGAGAACGGACGCAGGAACATGATGATCAGTCCGCCTGCAAAGTTGGATAAGCCGCCCTGCAGCGCCAAACTGATCGCCACGCCGGCGGAGCCAACCAGCGCAGCCACCGAAGTCTTGTCCACACCCAGGTTCCCGGCGATCGTCAGGATCAGGATCAGATGCATTCCGATCTTGATTCCCGATAAAAGAAAACTTTTCGTAGCCTCATCGCTTCCAAACTTCATCAGCTGTTTCCGAAGTTTTTTACAGAACCATCCAATCAGTTTTGTTCCGATGAAATAAACGATCAGCGCAAGAATTACTTTCAGCACAAAATCAAGAAGTCCGCCCTGTGGAATGCTCCCCTTCCACTGAACCAGCGACTTTAATGCATTCATCATTCTGTCTTAGTCTCCTTTTTTGCTGTTGCTGTCTTTTTCGCTTTTGGTTTTTTCGCAGCTTCCGCTTCTTTCGCCGTGCGTTTTTCTTTCTCCTCGGCTCCCTTCTTCTCCGCAGTCTCTAATTTTTGCTGGATTACTTTTCGGAGTCCTTCTTTTTTTGCCGTTACAGATGTCGCTTTCTCTCCTTCTTTTCCGGCTGTCTTTTTCGAGGTTTTCGCCGTTTTGTTCGTTGATGTCTTTGCAGCTGTCTTTGTAAAACTGTAGATAGACACACTCAGCGGTGCAACTTTCACTTTGATCGTATACGGCCGGTCATCCGTCTCTTCTTTCTTCGCAATTTTCACACGCGGATTGACCACGCCGGAACCACCGTATTCTTTCGCATCGCTGTTCAGGATTTCTTTGTATTTTCCTGCATACGGAACGCCTACCAGTTCCTCTTCATAGGTAACATCCGAGAAATTGCAGATCACAACCAGTGTGTCTTCCTGTTTTTTTGCTTTTCGAAGGAAGGTCACCATGCTCTTTTCCCATTCCACACAGTTGATCCACTCAAATCCATCGGAATCATAGTCCAGTTCCCACAGTGCCGGATGCGTCTTATACAGCTGGATCAGCGCTTTGGTATAGTTCTGCATCTGCCGGTGTGCCGGTTTTTCCAGGTCTTCCCAGTCAAGAGCTTTATTTTCCGCCCATTCGTGAACCTGACCGTATTCCTGTCCCATGAACAATAATTTCTTGCCCGGATGCGTCATAAAGAAACCATATGCCGCACGCAGGTTGGCGAATTTCTTATCTTCGGTTCCCGGCATTTTCTCTAACAGAGAACCTTTCTGGTGTACCACCTCATCGTGGGAGAGACTCAGCATAAACCGCTCGCTGTACGCGTAGATCATACTAAAAGTCAGTTCGTTATGATGGGAACCACGAAAATACGGATCATTGCTCATATAGCCGATGAAATCGTTCATCCAGCCCATATTCCATTTGTAATCAAATCCCAGACCGTCTTCCGTCTCCACGCTTCCGGTCACTCTCGGCCATGCCGTGGACTCTTCTGCGATCAACAGGGCATCCGGATGTTTCTTTTTGAAAATGGAATTCAGGTGTTTTAAGAATTCCACGGCATCCAGATTTTCATTGCCGCCGTAGATATTTGCCACCCACTCACCGTCGTTCTTTCCATAGTCCAGATACAGCATCGAAGCCACCGCATCAAAACGGATACCGTCTGCATGGAACTTTTCTGTCCAGAACAGTGCATTGGCGATCAGGAAGTTCTTCACCTGTGGTCTGCCGTAATTATAGATCAGTGTACCCCAGTGCGGGTGATACCCCTGTCTCGGATCGAGATGTTCGTAAAGGCATGTGCCGTCAAAATTGGCAAGTCCAAACGTATCCCGCGGAAAATGCGCCGGTACCCAGTCAAGAATCACACCGATTCCCGCCTGATGCAGGGTATCCACAAAATACATAAAGTCTTCCGGTGAACCGTAACGGCTGGTCGGTGCATAATATCCGGTCACCTGATAGCCCCAGGAGGCATCAAACGGATGTTCCATAATCGGCATCAGTTCTACATGGGTATACCCCATCTCTTTGACATATGCCACGATCATTGGTGCCAGTTCCCGGTAATTGTAAAATTCTCTTCCGTCTTCCGGTTTCTTCCAGGATCCCAGATGCATCTCATAGACAAACATCGGTGCATCCTCGGTCTGGATCTTTTTCCGGTCTTTCATCCAGGTCTGGTCTTTCCAGGTATATCCGTTCAGGTCTGCCACGATCGATGCCGTTGCCGGACGAAGTTCCGCCTGGTTTGCATACGGATCGGCTTTTAGATAGATCAGACCATCCTTTAATTTCAGTTCGTATTTGTACAGGGAGCCTACCGGAATCTGCGGGATAAACAGCTCATAGATTCCCGATACGGAAAGCCGCTGCATCTGGTACACTCTGCCGTCCCAGTGGTTAAAATCGCCAACCACGCTGACACGTGATGCATTCGGTGCCCAGACTGCAAAATACACGCCGTCCACACCGTTGACAGTCATCGGATGCGCACCCAGTTTTTCGTAAATATCATAGCAGATGCCATTGATAAACTTCTGTTCTTCCTCCAGTGTAATCTGACAGGGAAATGCATACGCATCATAACATTCTGTCTGCTCTCCCTCTTTTTCCACCAAATAAGTATACTCCGGAATTTTTCTTCCGTTCAGTAATACGGCAAAATATCCCGCATCGTCTTCTTTGCTCATCAGGTATTCTTTGCCGTCTTTTGTTGTCTTCACCGTTACTTTGTCCGCTCCCGGAAAAAAGCACTGTACCAGCACCCCATCACCGGTCACATGTGGTCCGAGGATTTCTCTCGGTGCGTATTCTTCGGAATATACCACCGCTTCAATCTCCGGCCAGTCCATCAATTCATATAATTTATCAGACATAAACCCCTACCTCCTGCTTTTTTTCTCATACATTATATCTATCATACCATTTTCATACTCGAATTACAATCGTAAGAAGAAATAAATAGAATACTATATTACACAAAAAGAGAGCCGTCCAGCCTCTCGGATGTAACGACTCTCCTCTCTATATTATTTTCTATTTATTTTACAATTCTGACTTTCAGAACGCCCTCGATCTCGTCTAATTTATCGATGATCTCCTGCGTTGCCGGGGTTTCCAGGTCGATCAGGGTGTATGCGTAATCCCCTTTACTCTTATTTGTCATATCGGAGATGTTCATGCCTGCGCCACCGAGAACGGTTGCGAACTGGCTGATCATATTAACTACGTTTCTGTGGTTGATGGCGATTCTTCCGGCTGCACTACAGATGCCCATATCACAGTTCGGATAGTTCACGGAATTATGGATATTACCATTTTCCAGATAATCTCTCAGTTCTTTGACTGCCATGCATGCACAGTTGTCCTCGGATTCTGCTGTGGATGCGCCCAGATGCGGTGTTACCAGTGTATTTTTTGCACCTGCAACGGTCGGATTTGCAAAATCTGTAACATATTTTTTCACTTTTCCTGCTTCCAGTGCTTCTACCAGAGCATTTTCATCCACCAGAAGGTCTCTGGAGAAATTTAACAGAACCACACCGTCTTTCATCATGGCGATACTGTCTTTGCTGATCATGCCCTTTGTGCTGTCAAGAAGCGGCACATGCAAGGTGATGTAATCACACTCTTTGAAAATATCTTCTACGTTAGCAATATGTTTGATCTCTCTGGAAAGCTTCCATGCAGTGTCTACGGATATATATGGATCGTATCCGTATACTTCCATGCCAAGATAAATAGCGGTATTGGCTACCATGGCTCCGATGGCTCCCAGACCGATGACACCGAGTTTCTTTCCTTTGATCTCGCAGCCGGCAAACTGTTTTTTCTGTTTCTCTGCCAGTTTTCCGACATTTTCGTTATCTTTTTCCTGTTTTACCCATTCTACACCGCCTACGATATCACGGGAAGCAAGGAGCATACCGGCGATCACCATTTCTTTGACACCGTTTGCATTGGCTCCCGGTGTGTTGAATACGACGATACCTTGTTCTGCACAGTCTTTTAACGGAATGTTGTTGACACCTGCTCCGGCACGGGCAATTGCCTGAATGTTTTCCGGTAATTTCATCTCATGCACCGAAGCACTTCTTACCAGGATCGCATCGGCTTTTTCTATTTCTTCTGTTTTTATGTAATCATTTGTAAATCCATCCAGTCCCACCTTGGAGATTGGATTCAGGCATTGATACTGAAACATCTTACAGATTCTCCTTCTCGAATTTTTTCATGAACTCTACTAATTTTTCCACGCCTTCGATCGGCATTGCGTTGTAAATACTTGCACGCATACCGCCAACGGTTCTGTGTCCTTTCAGATTCTCCAGACCTGCTTCTTTTGCTTCTTTTACGAATTTTGCATCCAGGTCAGGATCTCCGGTTACGAAAGGAACGTTCATCAGAGAACGGGATGCCTTTTCTACCGTTCCCTTGAACAGTTTGCTTTCATCCAGATAATCATACAGGATCTTGGCTTTCTTTTCGTTGCGCTCTTTCATTGCTTCCAGACCGCCCTGTTTTTTCAGCCATTTGAACACTTTACCGCAGATGTAGATGCAGTAGCAGTTCGGTGTGTTATACAGAGAATTTGCATCTGCATGTGTTTTATATTTCATCATGGTCGGTGTTCCCGGCAGCACATCGTCTGTGATCAGGTCTTCTCTTACGATTGCGATGACCATACCCGCCGGTCCGATATTTTTCTGTACACCTCCGTAGATGATCGCATATTTGCTTACATCTACCGGCTCAGACAGGAAACAGGAGGAAACATCTGCCACCAGATCTTTTCCTTTGGTATTTGGCAGCTCTTTGAATTTTGTTCCATAGATCGTATTATTCTCGCAGATATATACATAGTCTGCATCTTCACTGATTGGAAGATCGGAGCAGTCCGGGATATAAGAGAATGTTTTGTCTTCGGATGTGGCAATCTTGTTTGCTTTTCCGTATTTCTGTGCTTCCAGCCATGCTTTTTTTGCCCACTGACCGGTTACGATGTAATCGGCAACCTTATTTTTCATCAGGTTCATCGGGATCATGGCGAACTGCAGGGATGCACCACCCTGAAGGAATAACACTTTGTAGTTATCCGGGATGTGCATCAGGTCTCTCAGATCTTTCTCTGCTTCCTGAATAATCTGATCAAAAGCTTTGGAACGGTGACTCATCTCCATGACAGACATTCCTGTACCATTGTAATCTAACATCTCTGCCTGTGCTTCTTTCAGCACTTCTTCCGGCAGTACAGCAGGACCTGCTGAAAAATTGTAAACTCTACTCACCTTAGTTTCCTCCTCTTTCTCACATATTCGTAACCGTTCAGTACCTTCACAGTTACGAGCCAAAATGCATTTAAAATCACCTTCGGTGATAGCATTTTGTCTTGTATGTCTCGGGATTTTGGCAAAAAACATGCCACAACACCTCGCGGAATATTACCTACTAAACAGTTATCGTTTTCTTATTTTCCCACCAGCACTTTAGTGTGCTAACATATGAAACACTATACACCTCTGACAAATTATTGTCAATATCAAAATGCTGTTAGTTATGTTTTTATATCAAATAAAGCAAAACAGATATGTATTTTTAGTGTATCTGGTTTGCTTTATTTGTCGTTTTTATTTATTTTTCTTTGCAAGGTCTTCTGCGTCAAAGACTTCCTCAAGCGGAGCTCCTGCCGGAACCATCGGGAATACTTTGTCATCACAGTCGATCTGGCAGTCCAGAACAACGGTTGTGTTCAGTGCGATTGCTTTTTCGATTGCCGGACCCACTTCTTCTTTTTTGGTCACACGGATGCCCACTGCGCCCATGGATTCTGCAAATTTAACAAAGTCTACTTTATCATCCAGAATGGTGCTGGAATAACGGTGATCGTAGAACAGAGTCTGCCACTGACGCACCATACCCAGTACGTGGTTGTTGATAACGATCTCGACCAGCGGCAGGTTATTTCTTGCTGCTGTAGCGACTTCGTTCATGTTCATACGGAAGCATCCGTCACCTGCGATATTGACTACCACTTTATCCGGACGACCGAATTTGGCACCGATTGCTGCGCCAAGACCATATCCCATGGTTCCCAGTCCACCGGAAGTGATCAGGGTACGCGGCTCTTTGTATTTGTAATACTGGGCAGCCCACATCTGGTGCTGTCCCACATCGGTAACGACGATCGCATCACCTTTTGTCACACGATACAGTTCTTCGATGACATACGGTCCTGTCAGACCTTCCTGGTTATATTTCAGCGGATATTTTGCTTTCATATCTTCCACTTCTTTCACCCAGGCATCGTGATTCTTCGGATGGATCTTTTTGTTTAATTCTTTTAATACTTCTTTGACATCGCCGATGATACTGCAATCTACTTTAATATTTTTGTTGATCTCTGCGGCATCCACATCGATCTGGATGATCTTTGCATTCTGTGCAAATTTTGCAGTGTTACCGGTTACTCGATCAGAAAAACGTGCTCCCACAGTGATCAGGAGATCACACTTTGTCACACCCAGGTTGGATGTTTTGGTTCCGTGCATACCAAGCATACCGGTATACAGTTCGTCTTCTCCGGAAAATGCGCCTTTTCCCATCAGGGAATCCGTTACCGGAGAATTGATGGTGTGCGCAAATTTGCGCAGTTCTTCTGCCGCTCCGGAAGTGATCGCACCACCGCCCACGAAAATGAATGGTTTTTCTGCCTCACTGATCAGTTTTGCTGCCTGATCCAGGTCAGATTCCAGCATCTCAGCAGTATACGGGGCGATCGGTGTCGGCTCCTGATAAGTATATTCTGTAACAGCTGCTGTCACATCTTTTGTCACATCCACAAGTACCGGACCCGGTCTTCCGCTCTGTGCAATGGTAAATGCACGGCGGATCGCAGGTGCAAGGTCATGGATATCTTTTACGATCATACTATATTTGGTGATCGGCATAACAACGCCGGCGATATCAACCTCCTGGAAGCTGTCACGTCCGAGAAGTCCTGTTGCCACGTTAGCCGTGATCGCTACCATCGGGATAGAATCCATATGGGCTGTCGCGATACCGGTTACCAGATTGGTTGCTCCCGGACCGGAGGTTGCCATACATACACCTACTTTTCCGGTCGCACGGGCATATCCGTCAGCGGCATGGGAAGCACCCTGCTCATGAGATGTGAGTACATGGTGGATCTCATCGCTGTGTTTATATAAAGCATCATAGACATTCAGAATCGTTCCTCCCGGATACCCAAATACGGTGTCTACGCCCTGTTCTTTCAGGCATTCAATAATAATTTCTGATCCTGTAAGCTGCATCAGTCTTTCCTCCTAAATTATTTCTTCGGTACTTCGAGAATTGCACCACGGTTACCGCTGGTTACCATAGCTGCGTAACGTGCCAGATATCCGGTTGTTACTTTCGGCTCACGCGGCTGCCAGTTTGCTCTTCTCTTTGCCAGTTCTTCGTCAGATACCAGCAGTTCCAGACTGGTTTCCGGAATATTGATACGGATCATATCTCCCTCTTCTACCAGCGCGATCGGACCGCCTACGGCTGCTTCCGGTGATACGTGTCCGATAGAAGCTCCTCTGGATGCTCCGGAGAATCGTCCGTCTGTGATCAGTGCTACGGAAGATCCCAGACCCATACCTGCGATTGCAGAAGTCGGGTTCAGCATCTCTCTCATACCCGGACCGCCTTTTGGTCCTTCGTAGCGGATGACAACAACATCACCTGCAACGATCTTACCGCCTTTAATGGCTGCGATTGCATCTTCTTCACATTCGAAGACACGTGCCGGTCCTTCATGTACCATCATTTCTTCACAGACAGCGCTACGTTTTACAACACCGCCGTCCGGTGCCAGGTTACCTGTCAGGACTGCAAGTCCGCCGGTCTGGCTGTACGGGTTGTCTAACGGACGGATAACTTCCGGATTCCGGTTGACGCAATTTGCAATATTTTCTCCTACTGTTTTTCCGGTTACTGTCATGCAGTCCAGATTCAGCAGATTTTTCTTTGATAATTCATTCATAACAGCGTATACACCGCCTGCTTCGTTCAGGTCTTCCATGTAAGTCGGACCTGCCGGTGCCAGATGACACAGGTTTGGTGTTTTTGCGCTTACTTCATTTGCCAGAGTGATATCAAAGTCAAATCCGATCTCATGTGCGATTGCCGGCAGATGCAGCATACTGTTAGTAGAACATCCCAGTGCCATATCTACAGTCAGTGCATTCATGACTGCTTCTTTTGTCATGATATCTCTCGGACGGATATTCTTTCTGTACATTTCCATAACCTGCATGCCGGCATGTTTTGCCAGTTTGATACGTTCGGAATATACAGCCGGGATGGTTCCGTTTCCACGAAGTCCCATACCCAGTACCTCGGTCAGGCAGTTCATACTGTTGGCTGTATACATACCGGAACAGGAACCGCAGGTCGGGCATACTTTATTTTCAAATTCTTCCACATCGTCTTCTGTCATAGTTCCGGCTGCGTAGGATCCTACTGCCTCGAACATACTGGACAGGCTTCGTTTCTGACCGTGTACATGACCTGCAAGCATCGGACCACCGCTGACAAATACGGTCGGTACGTTCAGTCTGGCTGCTGCCATCAGAAGTCCCGGTACATTTTTATCACAGTTTGGCACCATAACCAGTGCATCGAACTGATGGGCCATCGCCATCGCTTCTGTGGAATCAGCGATCAGGTCACGGGTTACCAGGGAATATTTCATTCCGATATGTCCCATGGCGATACCGTCACAGACCGCAATCGCCGGAAACATGATCGGCGTACCGCCTGCCATGGCAACTCCCTGTTTTACTGCATTAACGATTTTATCCAGATTCATATGGCCGGGAACGATCTCGTTATAAGAGCTTACGATACCGACTAACGGTCTCTCCATCTCTTCTTTTGTCATTCCCAGTGCGTTAAACAGGGACCGGTGAGGTGCCTGCTGCATTCCAGTTTTTACTGCATCACTTCTCATATTCGTTACGCTTCCTTTCTGTTTTCCCATTTATTACTACAGAAACAGCCAGGTTCCCGGCTGTTCCTGTGAAAATTCTGTCTTACTGGATCCGTTCTGCGATCAGGTCGCCCATCTGTACGGTTCCTACCTGTGTGCATCCTTCGGACATGATGTCTCCGGTGCGGTATCCTTCTTTTAAGACTGCCTGAACAGCTGCTTCCACTGCATCTGCTTCTTTGTCCAGATTCAGGGAGTAACGAAGCAGCATTGCTGCGGACAGAATAGTTGCGATCGGGTTTGCAATTCCCTTTCCTGCGATGTCCGGTGCAGAACCGTGGCTTGGCTCATACAGTCCAAAGCTTGTCTCGTTCAGACTTGCGGAGGAAAGCATACCGATGGATCCGGTTACCATACTTGCCTCATCGGAAAGGATGTCTCCGAACATATTCTCTGTCAGAATGACATCAAACTGACCCGGGTTATGTACCAGCTGCATCGCACAGTTGTCTACAAGCATATGTTCCAGGGTTACTTCCGGATAGTCTTTTGCTACTTCCTCTACGATCTTTCTCCACAGACGAGAGGAATCCAGTACGTTTGCTTTGTCTACGCTTGTTACTTTCTTTCTTCTCTTCATCGCGATCTCAAATGCTTTGACAGCGATTCTTCTGATTTCTTTTTCATTATAAGACAGGGTATCCACAGCTGTCATCACGCCATCCTGTTCTTCGGTCTTTCTTTCTCCGAAGTAAAGACCTCCGGTCAGTTCTCTGACGATGATCATGTCAAATCCGTCACCGATCCGATCTTCTTTTAACGGGCATGCAGCTTTCAGTTCGTCATACAGGTATGCCGGACGAAGGTTTGCGAACAGATTCAGAGCTTTACGGATCGCCAGAAGCCCTGCTTCCGGGCGTTTGGATGGCTCTAACTGATACCACGGGGATGTTTTTGCGTCTCCTCCGATGGATCCCATCAGAACAGCATCGCTGGATTTTGCTTCTGCGACAGCTTCATCAGTCAGCGGGACACCGTGTACGTCGATGGATGCACCGCCTAAGAGTACGTTGGTGTATGTGAATGTGTGTCCGTATACCTGACATACTTTATCTAATATTTTTTTTGCTTCATTCACAATTTCAGGACCGATTCCGTCGCCGTGAATTAATGCAATTTTGTAGTTCATAATCGTTTCATCCTTTCTTTCTTTACCTCTTTAATCTGTTACAGACTATCATAATCTATTTTCATGGTATTTTCAAGGGAAAGTTAGGGGTTTGTTGACAGGGGGCGCCGGGAACAGACAGGGATAGGATGGAGAGACAGCGTGCAGAGCGGTTTTCAGCTAGTCTCTAAGAAGAACTATATGCCGGTTCGCGGAGAGCCGCTCACCGTCAAGTTCTTCTAAGAGCCGGATCTGAAAACACACTCTAACCGCACGCAAAATGCCTCTCCATCCTATCCCTGTCCGCTCCCGGCTGATATTGGCAAATACTTTATCCCCTATAGATTGAAGTTTTTAATGCTCTATAGAAACATCACTTTTGCCTCTTTGCTCGTATGAAAAGAAAAAACGACCACCAAGTTCTCTGTTGAAAACCTGGGTGGTCGTTTGATTTTTGCTTATGTGATCTTAGGCAGTTGCTTCAGATGCTTTTTCTACTTCTGCGATAGCTGCTTTTTTCATTGGGATTCGGCAGTTTTTGTTGTTTCCGAATTCTACGATTACATCTTCATCGGTGATATCGATGATAACTCCGTAGAAACCACCGGTGGTAACTATTGCATCGCCTACTTCCATATCATTCAGCATGGCTGTGACCCGTTTTTGTTCTTTTTTCTGCGGACGGATCATTAAAAAATACATCAGAGCGAACATAATAACCAGCATAACGATCATATAGATAGTGCTTGCTGCTCCTGCTGCCTGTGTTGAAGTCATTACTACTCCCATTGCACATTCCTCCTGCTTTTTCTTTTCCGTTTACGGACGTTATTACTACTATACACAAAAACAGGGGTTCCATCAAGCTGTTTTTGATATTTTTATTGTTTTTTTACTTTTTGTCGTTTTCCAGGAAACCTTCCAGCTTCTGTTTTTTATATTCTTTGTATCTGCCTTCTTCGATGGCCTGACGAATCTCGCTCATCATTGTGTTGTAGAAATACAGATTATGTAGCACGCAGAGACGCATGCCCAGCATCTCTTTCGCTTTTAACAGATGACGGATATAGCCGCGGCTGTAATTTCGGCAGGCCGGACACTGACATCCTTCTTCGATCGGACGCTGATCCAGTTCATATTTGGCATTGAACAGGTTTCTCTTTCCCTGGTTGGTGTATACATGTCCGTGACGGCCGTTTCGGCTCGGGTATACACAGTCGAAAAAGTCCACACCACGATCTACTGCTTCCAGAATGTTGGCCGGGGTTCCGACACCCATCAGATACGTTGGCTTTTCCAGTGGCAGATGAGGTACGGTCACATCCAGGATATGGTACATTTCTTCATGGCTTTCTCCTACAGCCAGTCCACCTACCGCATAACCATCCAGATTCATCTCACTGATCGCTTTTGCGTGATCGATACGGATATCATCAAAGATAGCTCCCTGATTGATACCGAACAGCAGCTGATTTTTATTGATCGTATCTTCCAGGCTGTTCAGTCTGGCCATCTCGGTTTTACATCTTGCCAGCCAACGGGTGGTTCTTGCCACGGAATCCTCCACATAGCTTCGTTCTGCCACGCTGGACGGGCACTCATCGAAAGCCATCGCAATGGTGGAAGCCAGGTTGGACTGGATCTGCATACTCTCTTCCGGTCCCATGAAGATCTTGTGACCATCGATGTGGGAACGGAAAGTTACGCCTTCTTCCTTGATCTTTCTTAAACCTGCCAGGGAAAACACCTGAAATCCGCCGGAATCCGTAAGAATCGGACGATCCCAGTTCATGAATTTATGGAGGCCTCCCATCTGTTTTACAATTTTATCACCCGGACGCACATGGAGATGGTAGGTATTGGACAGTTCTACCTGTGTGCCGATTTCTTTTAAATCTGTAGTTGCCACTGCTCCTTTGATGGCTGCGGCAGTACCTACGTTCATAAATACCGGAGTCTGGATGGTTCCGTGAACGGTCTGGAATTCTGCACGTTTTGCATTTCCATCTCTGGCTATGATCTTATACATATTTTTATCACCTTTCTCTTTTCTTTTACCGGATGTTCCGGTATATGGTCCATATGCTCAGTTTTTCTGATCCTCTGATTTTAAAACATCATTGCTTTTTTTCTTCAATAATGCCCATGTTCTTTCATACAGTACCGCTTATTATATCTGTTTCCGCCTTTTTTTTCAATAAATATTTCACAATTATTTTCTCTTTTTTTAAAGATTATCTCTTTTTTCTACATTGCCATATTCCAATAAATGTCATATAATAAGTCAGTCTGGATTTTCGGACATGTTCCTATTTAAATATGTAACTGTTTATATGACAGTTTTCATATCTGACAGGATGTAGGATTCGTAGAAAGTAATCCCTTTGTGGCATTCCATCTGTTTTCTTTCCATGAATAACGGAATGCACGCAGACACCTATGTAACTGTTGAAACTCAGGAACGGTTACTCATATACATGTAACTGTTCAGTACCTTCACAGTTACGAGCCAAAATGCATTTAAACCTTCGGTGATGGCATTTTTGCTTGTATGTCTCGGGATTTTGACATATTCATGTCAAAACACCTCGCGTGACAGTGGCTACTGAATAGTTATATATACATACAGAAAAGGAGGTGGCAGTTATTACTGCTACAACAAACAACACACCAAATTATACCCTGGGAATCGATATCGGTTCCACAACGGTTAAAATTGCCATACTGGATGAGTCTCATCAGATTCTGTTTGCTGACTATGAACGGCATTTTGCCAATATTCAGGAAACTCTGGCTTCCCTTCTGTCAAAAGCCATTGATAAACTGGGAGAGATGACCGTACATCCGGTTATCACCGGTTCCGGCGGACTGGCTCTTGCCAATCATCTGGAAGTTCCTTTTGTACAGGAAGTAATTGCAGTTTCTTCCTCGTTGCAGGAACTTGCCCCAAAAACAGATGTAGCCATCGAGCTTGGCGGCGAGGACGCCAAAATCATTTACTTTGAGGGCGGCAACATCGAACAGCGTATGAACGGTATCTGTGCCGGTGGTACCGGATCTTTCATCGACCAGATGGCTTCCCTGTTACAGACCGACGCTACCGGACTGAACGAATATGCAAAAAATTATCAGGCACTGTATCCGATTGCAGCCCGCTGCGGTGTATTTGCAAAATCAGATATCCAGCCGCTGATCAACGACGGTGCTACCAAAGAAGACCTGTCTGCTTCTATTTTCCAGGCAGTTGTCAATCAGACCATCAGTGGACTGGCCTGCGGAAAACCGATCCGCGGTCATATTGCTTTCCTCGGCGGACCGCTGCATTTCCTGTCTGAGTTAAAACAGGCATTTATCCGTACCCTGAAACTGGATGAGGAGCACACGATCGTACCGGAAAACTCCCATCTGTTTGCAGCCATCGGTTCTGCACTGAATGCAAAAGAGGATGTTACGGTATCCCTGACAGCCATGAAAGAGCGTATGGCACAGTCCATCAAACTGGACTTCGAGGTTGCACGTATGGAACCGCTGTTCGCTTCTCAGGAAGATTACGATGCCTTTAATGAGAGACAGAGTCAGTACAACGTAGCCACCGGTGATCTGGCTTCCTACGAAGGCAACTGTTTCCTCGGTATCGATGCAGGTTCCACCACAACAAAAGCCGCTCTGGTCGGTGAAGATGGTTCCCTGCTGTATTCGTTCTATGACAACAACAACGGAAATCCGCTGGCAACCACGATCCGTGCCGTACAGGAAATCTATTCCCAGATGCCGGATACTGCCCGGATCGCTTACTCCTGTTCCACCGGTTACGGTGAAGCACTGATCAAAGCCGCTCTGATGCTGGATGAGGGCGAGGTTGAGACCGTATCTCACTATTATGCAGCCGCTTTCTTTGATCCGAAGGTAGACTGTATCCTCGATATCGGCGGTCAGGATATGAAATGTATCAAGATCAAGAATCACACCGTAGACAGCGTACAGTTAAATGAGGCCTGTTCTTCCGGATGCGGTTCCTTCATCGAGACCTTTGCAAAATCCCTGAACTACAGCGTACAGGATTTCGCGAAAGCCGCTTTATTTGCAGAAAATCCGATCGACCTTGGTACCAGATGTACCGTATTCATGAACTCCAAAGTAAAACAGGCACAGAAAGAGGGCGCTTCCGTCGCTGATATCTCCGCCGGTCTGGCTTACTCTGTTATCAAGAACGCGCTGTACAAAGTTATCAAAGTATCCGATGCTTCCGAGCTTGGAAAAAATATCGTCGTACAGGGTGGTACGTTTTATAACGATGCGGTACTCCGAAGCTTTGAAAAGATCGCCAACTGTGAAGCGATCCGCCCGGATATCGCAGGTATCATGGGTGCGTTCGGTGCAGCCCTGATCGCAAGAGAGCGTTTTGAGGATGGCAAAGATACCACGATGCTCTCCATCGACAAGATCAACGATCTGAAATACACGACCAGCATGGCAAACTGTAAAGGATGTACCAACAGCTGCCGTCTGACCATCAACCGTTTCTCCGGCGGCCGCCAGTATATCAGCGGTAACCGTTGCGAACGTGGTATCGGAAAGCAGAAAAATAAAGAAAATATCCCGAACCTGTTTGATTACAAATACAAAAAAATCTTCGGTTACACACCGCTTGATGCCGATCATGCTGTCCGCGGTAAAGTAGGTATCCCGAGAGTCCTGAATATGTTCGAGAACTATCCGTTCTGGTTCACCTTCTTTACGAAGCTGAAATATCAGGTGGTACTCTCTCCTACTTCCAACCGTAAGATTTACGAACTTGGTATCGAATCCATCCCAAGTGAATCTGAATGTTATCCGGCAAAGCTGGCACATGGTCACGTGACCTGGCTGCTTCGTCAGGGTGTGAAGTTTATCTTCTATCCATGTATTCCATATGAACGTACCGAGTTCCCGGAAGCAATTAACCATTACAACTGCCCGATTGTAACCTCTTATGCAGAAAACATCAAAAATAATGTAGATGAATTAAATGATCCATCCATCACCTTCCGCAACCCGTTCCTGGCTCTGACGAATGAAGAGACAGCTACAAAGCGCCTGGTGGAGGAATTCTCCGATCTTCCGAAAGAAGAAGTTCTGGAAGCGGCACATGCTGCGTGGGCAGAACTGGAACATATGAGAAACGATATCCGCAGAAAGGGAGAAGAAACCCTTCGCTATATGGAAGAAACCGGAAGACGCGGCATCGTTCTGGCAGGTCGTCCGTACCACATTGATCCGGAGATCCATCATGGTATCCCGGATATGATTAATTCCTACGGAATCGCCGTACTGACCGAAGACTCTGTGTCTCATCTGGCACCACTTGAGCGTCCGCTTCGTGTCAATGACCAGTGGATGTATCATACCCGATTATATGCTGCTGCAAACTTTGTCAAAGAACGTGACGATCTGGATCTGATCCAGTTAAACTCCTTCGGCTGTGGTCTGGATGCCGTAACCACCGACGAGGTACAGGAAATTCTCTCCAACAGCGGAAAAATCTATACCTGCCTGAAGATTGATGAAGTAAACAACTTAGGTGCTGCCAGAATCCGTGTCCGCTCTCTGTTGGCTGCCATTCGAACCAGACAGAAACAGCAAAAGAAACGGGAGATTCAGCCTTCTTCTATCAAGCGGGTACCATTTACCGAAGAGATGCGAAAAGACTACACTATCCTCTGCCCACAGATGTCTCCGATGCATTTTAATATCCTGGAGGCAGGTTTCAATGCCAGCGGCTATCATCTGGAAGTCCTTCCGAATGATAACAAAGAGGCCGTCGATGTAGGACTGAAATATGTAAATAACGATGCCTGCTACCCGTCCCTGATGGTTGTCGGACAGATCATGCAGGCACTGTTATCCGGCAAATACGACCTGCACAAAGTAGCGATCATCATGTCACAGACCGGTGGTGGATGCCGTGCTTCGAACTATATCGGATTCATCCGCCGTGCATTGAATAAAGCGGATATGGGACATATCCCGGTAATCTCCATCAACCTGAGCGGTCTGGAGAGCAACCCCGGCTTCAAGATTACTCCCGGCCTGGCACGCAGACTGGCATACGGATGTATCTTCGGTGATATCCTGATGAAATGTGTGTACCGCATGCGTCCTTATGAAATCAAAAAAGGATCCACCGACCGCTTACATAGAAAATGGGAAAAAATCTGTATCGATTTTGTATCCGGCAAACATCTGAGTCATACCCGGTTCAAACAGATCTGCCGTACGATCATCCACGATTTTGACCGTCTGCCGATCGATGAGAACTTAAAGAAACCGAAAGTCGGTATCGTAGGTGAGATCCTGGTAAAATTCCTTCCTGCTGCCAACAATCATCTGGCTGAGCTTCTGGAACAGGAAGGTGCCGAAGCTGTCGTTCCGGATCTGACTGACTTCATGTGCTACTGCTTCTACAACCAGAACTTCAAACATGAGAAACTGGGCTTTAAGAAGACTTCCGCTATCACCGGAAATGCCGGTATCGCTGCTATCAACTGGCTGCGCAGTGCTGCTACCGAAGAATTCAAGAAGAGCCGTCACTTTGATCCGCCGGCAAATATCTCGGATCTCGCCCGCATGGCTTCACCGATCGTATCCATGGGTAACCAGACCGGTGAAGGATGGTTTCTGACCGGTGAGATGATGGAACTGATCCACGGTGGTACACAGAATATTGTGTGTACGCAGCCATTCGGATGCCTGCCGAACCATATCGTTGGTAAGGGTGTTATCAAAGCAATCCGCAGAAGCCATCCGGAGGCAAATATCGTAGCCATCGACTATGATCCGGGCGCTTCTGAAGTAAACCAGCTGAACCGTATCAAACTGATGCTGTCTACGGCTGTAAAGAATATGAAGTAAAAGCAGAACAATGGATCTGCGAAAATCATTATATCATGAACTTCGTTCATGATCGCCATTCGCCGCTCCCCATAACCGTGCCAGCACGCTTCTGGCTCGCTAACGCTCATTACATTACAGATCTTTTTTGCAATGAAAATGGCTGAGGATTCGTCATAGAACGTTTCCTCAGCCATTTTCATTTTCTTTTTAAAATCCTTCTTTTCTCCGCTGTTTTCTTAACCTATATCGTTTTTCTCCGCCTTCCCATTCTGCCCTGTCATTTTCCGACTCGACGATCAGTCCCGGGACCGGAATCGGGTGATGGTGTTCATCAACGGATACCATTACCACATATGCACGGTTGATCACCTTCCGGATACCGTGACGACTTTCTACATATGTGTCCACACGTACTTCCATCGAAGTTCTTCCCACATACGTAATCTTTCCCCGAAGAACTACTACATCATTTACAGTAGCTCCCTCTTTGAAATTCAGGTTATCGATCGCCGCTGTCGTGATGTCAGCCTCGCAGTGACGCATCGCCACGATACTAGCAATTTCATCAATCCAGCCCATCAGCTGTCCTCCGAACAGATTTCCATAACAGTTCAGATAATTGGGGCGCATCAGATACGTCTGCTCCGTCTGAGAATCCACTACCCTTTTACATGGTCTCTGTGTTTCTTCCATTGTAATATCCTTCTTTCTTCCATTACACAAATCATTGCTGTTCTATTCTTCATTAATTGCAGGTAACTATTCAGTACCTTCACAGTTACGAGCAAAAACGCATTTAAAATCACCTTCGGTGATGGCATTTTTGCTTGTATGTCTCGGGATTTTGGCATAAATATGCCAAAACACCTCGCGGGATAATGGCTGCTGAATAGTTACAATTGCAGCTTCATTATCTGTATAGAAAACAAAGCAAAGCTGGCGTTCTGTACAGAATCTACCAGCCATACTCTAATTACTTTATTTCAGGGAAATCCCATTCCTGTCTTTATCGGAATACTTTCAGGATCCGTAGCACTTTCACCACATAATTTCCCATCGGGAACCGCCGCATCTGTTCCACCGTTGTTTTCGTAACAATCACATACAAAATCAGATATACCAGTGCTGCCAGAATTACAGAAACACCCAGACACACGATACGGATCGGCACCAGAAGATGTAATCCATAATATACGATCCATGCCACAACACCCATACCTACTGCCGCTTCCAGTGGTTTTCCGTAACCGTTGACAAAATCGTTCTTGTGACCCAGATATTTTTTCAGGGACATGGCATTCAATACACACATGGCGACTGCAAATACCAGACTGGCGATCAATACAGAGAACACGCCCATCTGTGGAGCTGCAAAAGAACATACCGCCACAGTGATCACATTCAGCACCAGAGAAATCGCAGAGTTTCGAAGCGGAATTCTCGCTTTACCGATTGCCTGCAACACTCCGTTCGTAATCGTAGACAGTGCGGAGAAAATAACCGTTATGGAACCTGCTAAAAGCAGCTGTCCTGACAGTGTTCCACTGGATGGAAACAGCACTTTTGTGATTGGAAACGCCAGCACAGCCAAACCGACTGCTGCCGGGATACACAAAAACATCGTCAGCTGGATTCCCTCGTTGATCTTTTCATTTGCCTCTTTATACTCATTTTTGATAAATCTCGTTGCAATCTCCGGCATCATTGCAGAGGAAGTGGCACTTGAAAGTGCCAGCGGAATATTGATCAGCGTAATGTAGTAATTACTGTATTCTCCCCACTGGCCACTGACTACTTTTGCAGCGATGCCTTTCATATTCAGGATATCCGAGAAAATCTTGGAATCCAGGTAACTGCTGGCATTGTATACAAAAGTATTGAAAATAATCGGCGTTACCATCAGGAAAATGATCTTCATAACGCCCACCATGGACTCTTCCTGTGTATGTTTATCTCTGGCGATCTTTTTATGGATTGATTTCCGGTTTGCCGCATAGACGATCAACATAAATGCCAGACCGGTCAGCACACCAGCTCCGGTACCCATCGCACCACCGGCTGCACCATAAATTGCATGCGTCTCCTCGTCCACTGCAAACTTCTTGATCAACAGCCATGCCGCCAAAATACTGACGATCGCATTGGCGATCTGCTCCAGAATCTGAGAGATCGAGGTTGGCATCATCGTGCTGTGCGCCTGAAAATATCCACGCATAACGCCAAGAATTGCTGAAAAGAAAATTGTCGGCGCCAGCATCCGCAAAGCCAGAAGTGCCTGCTGCTGATTGACCGGAAGCAGATAATTACCAAAGAAAAAGGCAACCAGAGCTGCCACTCCACCCACGATCATTGCATATAATAACGCCCCATGAAAGACTTTCTGGGCATTTCGATATTGTTTCAGTGCCAGACGTTCCGATACGACCTTCGATACTGCCATCGGAATACTGTAGGCAGAAATCAGAAGCAAAATAACATACACGTTATTCGCATATCCATAATATCCAAGTCCTACCGTTCCCAGCACAACCCCCAGAGGGCTTCGATACAAAAGACCGATCACCCTGGAGATCAAAGTCGCCATCATCAGAAATGAGGCGTTTTTCACTAATCCATTTTTCTCACTCATCATTTACTCCTGCTTTATCTCTTTTTCGATTTTTCCGGCTTTCATGGAAAAATCCCGGCAAATACCTGATCTGTCTTCTATAGCCGGACTACCTATTCTCGATCTGCCAGTCAATCGGCTCCAGACCATGTGCTGTCAGATAAGCATTTGTCTTACTGAACGGCTTACTTCCAAAAAATCCCCGGTAAGCGGATAGCGGACTGGGATGAGGAGCCTCCAGAATCAGATGTTTGTCCGGGTCAAGCATGGATTTTTTACTCTGAGCCGGTTTGCCCCAGAGGATAAAAACCATCGGGCGATCCTGCGCCGCCAACACCCGAATAGCCGCATCGGTAAATTCTTCCCAGCCGATCCCCCGATGGGAATTTGCCTGATGAGCACGTACGGTCAGAACTGTGTTTAACATCAGAACCCCCTGTCTTGCCCATTTTTCCAGATATCCGTTGTTTGGGATATAACATCCCAGATCATCTTCCAGTTCTTTGTAGATATTCACCAGTGAAGGCGGAATCTCCACATCCGGTTTTACCGAAAAACAAAGCCCGTGCGCCTGTCCGTCTCCGTGGTACGGATCCTGTCCGAGAATCACTACTTTCACCTGATCCAGCGGTGTAAAATGAAACGCATTAAAAATATCATCTCCCGCCGGAAAAATCTGATGGGTTGCATATTCTTTTCCCACAGTTTCAAATAGTTTTTTATAATAGGGTTTGTGAAATTCCCCTTCCAGGGCTTTTGCCCATGCTCCTGAAATTGGAGGCATACGCCCTCCTCCTCTCCTGTGCGTGCAATGGCAATCTTCCTGTATCCGGATTTTACCGGATTTCCACGCACACTTGTATTTTCGTAGCTGTGAAGGTACTGAACAGTTACGTATTTTCTTATATTTCCGATATCTTTACAGACGAACCGGAAGTCCTCTGTCCCGAAGATATTCCTTTACTTCCCGGATCTCCAGTTCTTTGTAATGGAACAGAGACGCTGCCAGTGCAGCATCTGCACCGCCCTCTGTCAATGCGTCATAAAAGTGCTCCAGCGAGCCCGCACCACCGGAAGCAATAACCGGAATGGATACTGCATCTGCGATCGCACGGGTCAGTTTCAGATCGTATCCTGCTTTTGTGCCATCTCCGTCCATACTGGTGAGAAGAATCTCTCCTGCTCCCAGGGCTTCTGCTTCTTTTGCCCATTCCACAGCATCCATACCCACATCGATCCGACCACCGTTTTTATAGACATTCCATCCTGAGCCGTCTGCACGCTGCTTTGCATCAATAGCAACTACCACGCACTGACTTCCGAACTTTAAGGCTGCTTCATGAATCAGTTCCGGGCGGTTTATCGCAGAAGAATTGATGGAAATCTTGTCTGCTCCTTCCCGCAAAAGCAACCGAAAATCATCCACAGTGCGGATACCGCCTCCTACGGTAAAAGGAATAAATACGTTAGCCGCAACTTTCCGCACCATATCTACCACTGTATTACGATGATCCGAAGATGCTGTGATATCCAGAAAAACAACTTCATCTGCACCGGCCTCATCGTACGCTTTCGCTACTGCCACCGGATCACCCGCATCCTGAAGATTGACAAAGTTCACGCCCTTTACTACTCTTCCATTATTTACATCCAGACATGGAATAATTCTTTTTGTCAGCATCTTATCGTCCTCCTTTTCCTTCCAGTTTTGCAAAATTTTTCAAAATCTGCAAGCCCACATGGGAACTTTTCTCCGGATGGAACTGGCAGGCAAACAGATTGCCGCTTTCCACAGAAGCATGGATATGGGTACCATATTCGGTTGTTGCAGTCACAATTTTTTCATCCTGTGCTTTCAGATAATAGGAATGTACAAAATACACATATGCATCTTCCGGAACTCCCGCAAACAACCGTCCTTTATTCGGAAATCGGATATTATTCCAGCCCATATGAGGGATCTTCAGCCCTTCTGCCGCAGGAATCCGAAGAATTTCTCCCTTTAAGATGCCAAGGCCCTCCACGCCCGGACTCTCCTCACTTTTTTCAAACAGAAGCTGCAGTCCCAGACAGATTCCCAAAAACGGAGTCTGCTCCTGAACTACCTGGTGAATCACGGGTACCAACCCGAAATGGTGCAGATTTTCCATCGCATCTCCAAAACTACCCACACCCGGTAACACCACTTTATCCGCAGCCAGAATCTCTTTCGGATCTCTGGTCACCAGCACATCCTCTCCTATCAGCTGCAGAGCTTTTTCCACGCTTTTCATATTTCCCGCATCGTAATCAATCAGTGCTATCATGTCTTCACTCCTCATCTGTTTTTCTGACACTGCCGCTACTCCATCACAGCTGTGTCTGCGACCTTTTAGATCGATTGTTTTATCAAATCATAACCGTAATAGATACAACTACAAAAACTGACAAAACATTACAGTTTAGTTTATCATAATTTCAACTCGAATTCCATATCTATTCTGCATAATATACTAGAGCGTGTTTGAAAAAGGCTTTTCGTGAGCTGCGAGTCCCAGTTTGTGGGAGATTTTATCCGAATGAGGGCGGCGTAGCGGGCTACGGCAACCGAATAAGGGTAAAATATACCGCAAAGTGGGGCTTGCAGGTTGCGGAAATGATTTTTCAGACACGCTCTAGTGCTTTGGATTAAGTGTTACTGTTCACTCCGTTCCCGGTAACGATGAATCTTTCTCTGTAACCTGCAATAATTCAATTATTTTCAGGAATCCTGCTGCATCGCTGCCGGAAGTTTTCTCTCCTTTGCAGTAAATTCTTTCACATCAATACGGATTACATTCACAATTGATACCAGTTTCTCATCAAAGGTAAAATCCTTTCCCGTCTGCTGTTTCATCAACAGGGACAGTGCTTTTTCCTTTTCTTCCACATCCGCCACCAGGGTTCCATATCCGCGTCCCATCACGCTCCGGTATGCCATCCCGTACTGGCAGGCTACCTTTCCCTCAAACGGAATCATATCTGTCTCCAGAGCAAATGAGACTTTTGGATTCTTCTCCAGAACATCAAATTTGTACCCTTTGGTGGCACCATGGAGATAAAATGTCAGCTTTCCGTCCACATATTCATATCCATAATTCATCGGCACCACATAAGGCCATCCCTCATCAGCCAAACCCAGATGCAGGATCTTTGTTTCGTTGATGATCTGTAATATATCATTGATATCAGTTACTTCTCTTTCCCGTCGTGTCATAATTTTTCTCCTTCACCGTAATCTGATTCTCTCTCTATTCCCCAAAATCAGCTGCACAGATCTTCAGTTTTTCCCGGATCGGCAGGTGGTATGGACAGCGTGGTTCGCATTTGCCACAGCCGATGCAGGCAGAAGCTTTTACTTTTAAGGTACTGTATCGATCTCTGGCCCACTGCTCCAGATCATAACGTTGCAGATAACCGGCAAACAAAAAAACACTTGGAATCTGGATTCCTACGCTGCAAGGTGCACAGTAATTACAACGACGACAAAAATCCGTTCCCAGCTGGTCACGGACTGCCTGAATCTTTTCCTCTTCTTCCTTCGTCAGCGGTTCCTGATTCTCACAGGCTTTCTGATTCTCTTCCAGTTCCCGAATCTCTGCCATACCAGGAATAGTTATCGTCACATCCGGGTTGGAACATACATAGCGGAGTGCCAGAGTTCCGTCTTCGATGGCACCTCCTGCCAGTGGTTTCATATCAATAAATCCGATGTTTTTCTCTCCACACCGACGAATCAGTTCAGCCCCCTGCTGTTCCACAATATTATAAGGAAACATAATCGTCTCCACCCAGTCCAGGGTCAGCGCACGCTCAAAAACTTCCGTGGAATGCGCCGTGATTCCGATATGTCCGATCTTTCCAGCGTTTTTCGCCTCCAGCAGTGCTTCCAGTGCTCCACCTTCTCCGATCACCTGATCCAGCTGTTCCATACTCGGATTATGTACCTGATACAGATCAATATAGTCTGTGCGGAAATTCCGAAGACTCGTCTCGATATCTGCTGCCATCGCTTCTTTTGTTCTCGCCATGGATTTTGTCGCCAGCACGAACTGATCCCGGATTCCTTCCAGACCGTAGCCGATATACTGTTCACTGACAGTGTAGCCCCGTGCAGAGTCGATGTAATTGATTCCCCGCTTTACCATATCCTGCAACAGCTTTCTTGTTCCCTCTTCATCAATCTTCTGAATCGGAATCCCGCCAAATCCCATGCGGGAAACCTTTAATCCGGTTTTTCCAAGTGTTTTGTATTCCATTTATATTTCTCCTTTTTCTGTGACATATGATCTGATTTTTCATGAGATACATTATAACATCTTATGGGGCGGAATGAAATCTAAAAAGAGCCAGTATTCTTATATTTTGATAAGAAATACCGGCTCTATTGAACTGACTGATTACGCTCAGGTTTTCATCAATCCACTTAGTCATTTCTCAGTGCCGTCACCGGATCACTCTTTGCCGCTTTCTTCGACGGGATCAGTCCACCGATAAACGTAAGAAATACACTCAGCACGATCAGTATAAGTGCCGGAATCACCGGCAGGGATGCACTGACAGCAGTGGTATCTGCCAGTTTGTGAATGAGGGCATTGCCCGGGATCAGAAGTAACAGTGTCAGACCGATACCTATCAGACCTGCACACAGACCAATGATACAGGTTTCCGCATTGAACACCTGGGAAATATTTCCTTTAGACGCTCCTATTGCCCGCAGGATACCGATTTCTTTCCGGCGTTCCAGCACACTGATATAAGTAATCACTCCGATCATGATCGAAGAAACCACCAGTGAGATCGCCACAAACGCAATCAGCACATAACTGATAATATCAACAATATCCGTCACCGAGGACATCAGCGTTCCGACCATATCTGTGTAGCTGATCACCTGCTCGTCTTTTCCTTCTCTTTCCATCTTACTGTTATAATCATCCAGCAGCTGCACGATCTGTTCCTTACTCTCGAAGTTTTTCGGATAGATCGAGATACCACTCGGTTCTGCCTTATCTGCATAGCCGAGTTTCTGCAGGTTCGAATCATACGTTGTACTTCCGGTATTTCCCATAGACATCATCAGTTCGGTCAGTTCTTCTCCATCCATGCTTATATCAAATGCTCCGGTAAATGCATCCGCATCAATAGAAAATGCATTCTGCAGATTCTCTCCCAGCTGACGCATCGTCTGAGTCATGACTTGTTCCATCCCTCCGGCGATCTGTGTCATTATCTGCCCCATCGCTTTCGAAATCTGCGTCCCCAGTGCCTGTGACAGAGTATTTCCATAAGAAGAAAATGCACTCTGCATATAGGTTTCGATTGCCGTGGATATCTGTTCTTCCACTCCCTTCGTGTCGATCATCTTCATAAGACCTGCGGAAAGTTCCTGCTTCGCGCTGTCTGTTCCCAGATAATCCATAAAGTACTCACCCATTTTCGCCGGATCCGGGTAACCGTTTTCCTGTACATAGGCTTCATATCCTTCCAACAGCTCTTTCGAAAGTTTTTCCAGCTGTTCTTTCGTGATATTCACATCGCCGTTGATATGAATATTTTTCTCTGCCCAGGCAGTCAGGATCTGCTGGCATTCTTCTGTCTGGAGATATTCCGTCAGGTATTCATCCAGCTTCGTCATATCCGTATAACCCTTTTCCTGGACATACTTCTGGAATCCGGTCATGATATCTTTGATCAGCTGCTGCAGTTCTTCTTTTGATACTTCGACAGAACCGCTCGATTCGATGATGTCTTTGATATTATTTTTCAAAATTTCCTGTGCTTTTTCTGTATTCAGATAACCAATAAAGTTCTCACCCAGACCGGAATAATCTGCTTCCGGATGTTCTTTTGCATATTCCTGGTAGCCCTTTAACAATGCAGCAGCAAGGTTGCTCACATCATCACCGGACGCCTGGATCTTGATTCCACTCATCAGATTACCGAGCGACAGATCCGGTGCTTTCGGAAGCGAAATATTGATGGCACTCAGATCCAGCATGCCCGAAAGATCCAGTGTATGCGGATCGACGGAAAATGCATCTGAGAGATCCGCGCTTCCTGCCATTGCATTGGCCATGGCATTTTCATCAAATTTAAATGCATGTTGCAGTTTATCCTCATCGATTTTAAAGAGGGATCCCATATCAAAATCATTATCCGATTCTTTACCAAATTCTTCATTGGTAAAGACATCAATATCTTCATTTTTCATCTGAGCTTTTACGATTTTACTGTTTTTCGCTTCCTCGATCACATGATCAGTCAGTTCTGCCGGATAATAGATACCGGTTCGAAGCAGGGCTCCGTTGGCATCCTCCGATGGTTGCACGATACCGACCACTTTCAGGTCTTCCCCGTTTTTCACCAGTTTTTTCATATATTTATTATTATCCGATTTGTCTTTCCAGACCTTGTATTCACTGTCATAGCTGTAATAATCCGAAGCATTGACCAGTTTAAAGGTGGTTCCCAGAATATCCTCATAACGGTATGTGCCGATATTATCCGGAGTATCCACATCTTCATCCTTCATAAACTGTTCGATCATATCGTCAAGTTCCATAGCATCTCTGAGTCCCAGTGTGTACAGGAGAAAATCGCTGATACTTCCGTCCGCAGTCATAACTACCACACATTCGTCATAACTTTCCGGCCAGCGACCTGCTTTTACATCATACTGGTTTTTATACAGATTCTCCTCTCTCGGCATCTCATAAAACACATCTGTGCTCATCATCGAGGACATCATACTATTTGCACTCGACGAAGAACCAAGCCCCAGAGAAGCAAAGGATTTGTCCGGATTAACCTGACGAATCTTATCTCTATCTTTGTCCAGTCGAAAGATCTGCGGTGTTGCACTGTAACTGTATTCCACGGATTTTGCGTATTTGCTGACTTTCTTTTCATGATCATCCAGATATTTTTTCAGCGATTTCAGGTCATTGGAGTCCATCGTGGAGAACATATTTGTGATCATCTGCACGACATTGACCTGATCGTCGTCTTCTTTCTCCGCGTCTTTATCATCTGTCCCCATGTTCATCGTCATCATGGAAGTCAGGTCAAACCCGGTACTCTGGATCTCCAGTGGATATTCCGATAACGTTTCTTCTTCCACCGACTGGATATAAGCATTGACACCATTTGACAGTGCCAGGATCAGCGCGATACCGATGATACCGATCGATCCGGCAAAGGAAGTCAGAAGGGTTCTAGCCTTTTTGGTCTTTAAATTATTAAAACTCAGTGCCAGAGCTGTCAGAAATGACATCGAAGATTTTCCCATATTTTTATGTTCCGGCGGGGACAGTGCTGCCTCATCCACCTCATAGGGATTTGTATCCGAACGGATCTTTCCATCCCGCAGATTGACGATTCTTGTGGCATAAAGTTCCGCCAGTTCCGGGTTATGGGTAACCATCACAACCAGACGGTCTTTCGCCACCTCCCGCAGCAGATCCATAACCTGTACACTGGTATTACTGTCCAGCGCTCCGGTCGGCTCATCCGCAAGCAGAATCTCCGGATCATTGACCAATGCTCTGGCGATTGCCACTCGCTGCATCTGTCCGCCCGACAGCTGGCCTGGTCGTTTTTCAATCTGTTCTCCCAGACCTACTTTTTCCAGGGCTTCTTTCGCTCTTCTTCTTCGCTCCGCTTTTCCCACGCCGGAGATGGTCAGCGCCAGTTCAACATTGGCGAGCAGTGTCTGATGCGGAATCAGATTATAACTCTGGAAGACAAATCCGATCGTATGATTTCGGTAGGAATCCCAGTCCCGGTCTTTGTATTTTTTCGTGGAAATCCCGTTGATGATCAGATCCCCGCTGTCGTAACGATCCAGCCCGCCGATAATATTTAACAGTGTGGTCTTTCCTGAACCACTGGGCCCGAGAATCGCAACAAATTCATTATCCCTCAGATTCAGACTGACATCATCCAGGGCTTTCTGAACCAGTTTTCCTGTTTTATATTCTTTTCGAATGTGTTGGATTTGAAGCATGTTCTTCTTTCCTTTCTTTTGCTTCGCTGTTTTCATGGTAAATTACCATAAAACATACGGCGCCAACACCAAGATCATCCGGTGTCAACGCCGATTTTCGCAGATGATTATATACTAACATAAATTTTGCGGGGTGAAAATAAAAAGAATCTAAACTTCTTTAAAACCTCTGTAAACAATCGTTTAAAACAGACACGGATCAGATAACATCCACACTGGTCACACCGGGAATTTTCTCCAGCACTTCTACATAACTGCTCTTATATGCAGTAGGCAGCCGTAATGTCAGAAACAGGGCGCATGCCATTCTTTTCGTTTTCCCCTTTATCACATCCATAGTATCTACCTGTATCTGGTTCTCCTGAAGTTTTTCCAAAAATTCAGAAATGCTTCCATTGGTTTCCAGTTCCACATAGACGGATAAATATTTACTGCGCCGAAAAAAATATTTTTCCAGACGTGGAAGCACGTGAAGGGAAATCAGTACACACACCGTAATGATAACTCCACCATCCAGAAACCCGATCCCCACTGCAAGACCAACGCATGCACATGCCCATAAACTTGCCGCAGTTGTTAGTCCCCTCACCTGATGCCCGGACACAATGATGGTTCCTACTCCAAGAAATCCTACCCCGCTGATCACCTGCGATGCCATACGCGAAAGATCCGATTTTCCTGGAAAATATACCTCCATATACTGCGCCGTCAACATAACCAGCGTTGCTCCCAGACATACGATCGTATTCGTCTTTGTTCCTGCTCCACGTTTTTTCAATCCTCTGTCCAGACCGATCACACATCCAAGTATCATGGAAACTACGATTCTAATCAAAACATTGGGAATTGTCCATTCCGCACATGAAAAACCAAACATGCGATTCCTCCTTATAACTTTTTGTTCTCGTATTTCTTTTATTATACTATATCATATTTTTATATGCTTTTTTCAAACATTTCAATATACTTTATTTATTATACTTAATTTTAATACATATTATTTTCAACTTTACTGTAATAAAATAATCGTATCTTTCTTCTGCCAGTAAGCTGATTCTTACAAAATGTCATTTTTTATAGAAAGACAGACCAGGTCGGATATCCGGCTCTAGTCTGTCTTTTCACACTTTTATTCTTTTTCAGAAATGATCTTCTCCATAAAAATCCCCGGAATCAGATAGTCTTTTTCCTCTCCGGTATTTCCATTCAGTTTATCCAACATACGCTCCATCGCACACTGCGCGATCTTCTGCTCGTCCTGGCGGATATGTGTCAGTTTGTACTGCCCGGATTCGATGTGGTTTTCATCCATGCAGCACACTTCTATTCTGCCCTTTAACGCTTTTGCTTCCAGAACAGCCTCTGTCTCCATGGCAACACTGTACTCACCACATACGATACCTTCGAGTTCCTTGCTGTATCTCTCAACATACTCTGCAATCTGTTTTCGATAGATCTCTCCGCGGACTTCCACCGGATTTTCATAGGTAATATACGGAAGACTGCACTTTCCGACCGGAGTCATACCATATTCGGAGATTCCCTGATAAAATCCTTCACTGCGTTCTCCAAGTGAAGACGTTCCCGTTTCTTCCACTGTGATAAATCCTATTTTTTTCTTCCCGGTTTCCGCAAAATACCGAACCAGCCGCGACATGCTCTGCACATTGTCCGTCCGTACCGAATCCAGTGAAATTCCATCTAATTTTTTATCAATAAGTACAGTGGGATATCCGTCAATCACCAGTCGAAGAATCTCGGTATTATAATACGATCCATGGCATGGCATTACAAACATTCCCTTCGCACCGATACCGCGCAGATAGCGGATTGCCTGTGTCTCCAGTTCCCGGTTTCCGTAGGAAAAACATGGGTACAGATGGTATCCCGCCTTTCTGGCCTGCTGCTCCAGTTCATACATGATCTGCAGACCATAGCTGGAACTGATATGTTCAAAAATCACTCCGAGAACAGGTTCCCCTGTCTGAGGAATCTCCGATTTTTCCGGTAATACCGCTTTTTCTTCCACCTCAATCCTGCCAACTTCCGGGTATTCCATGACAAAACTGCCTTTTCCTCTGATCCTGCGAATCCTGTGTTCTTCTGCCAGAAGATTCAGTGCTTTTTTTACTGTGATCGCGCTCACTCCGTAATGTGCAATCATATCCTCCTCCACCTCAAGTTTATCACCCGGTTTCAGATCACCACACTCTATCTTCTGTTTCAGATCATTATATACATTTTCGTATAGAAACCGCTTCTTCGCCATGAATATCCTCCGTTTTTTCTAATTCTGCCTCCAGTTTTTCCACCAGATCCAGCAGTTCCAGTGGTTTGTGGATAATATAATCCGGCACTTCTTCCTCATTTTTCGGCTCCATCGGATACCTCGGACTCCATTTGATAAATACAGAAGTAATCCCAAAACGGTTGGCACCCACAATATCTCTCTCCAGATTATTCCCTACCATAATAATACGTTTTTTATCTTCATCGGTCAGATGCAGCAGTTTCATCGCCGTCTCAAACATCGCCTGTGACGGTTTTTTTTCTCCTACTTCCTCTGAGATCGTTCTCGCATCGAAAATATTTTTCAATCCATGCTGACCGTAAGAATTATCAAAAGACTGTGTATATCCATCCGCTACCAGTTCAATCGTATACCCTCTTTCTTTCAGAGTAAGAAGCATCTCTTTTGCACCGTCGATCAATTCACAGCTTTGTACGATCGGTGAACCTTCGTTTCTGTACTCGGTTCCTTCATTTACCAAAGTGTCTCCGCTGTCTGTAAATACGATTAATTTTTTGCTCATGATTTTCTCTCCATCTATGTTCTGCTGTCATTTTCTGTTTTCGTATTCTTATTTTAACATATTAAATATATTTTGCAACGGATTAAAGTATATTCAATATGGCTTTTCATATATTTTACTTATAGTAGTTATGTTAAAATATAATAAAGTACAAAAAAGTGGTATAGCATCTGTTTTTCAGTCACCATACCACTTTTAGTTGTTATATTCTTATTTTTCTTCAAAACTGCACAGCGCCTTCACCTGTGCCCCATAGATCGAATGATTTCCATTGACCATATATGCCAGCAGGCAGACCACAACCAGAGGGATTGCATTCTGACTTCCAAAGACTTCCAGTCCGATCAGGATCGGTGCAATTACCGTGTTGGTCGCACTGCCAAATACCGCTGCATAGCCAAGGGACGCGCAGATAACCGGTGAGATTCCGAACACAGAGCCAAGCACCACACCCAATGACGCACCAATAGAAAATAACGGTGTTACCTCTCCACCCTGAAAGCCAATCGCAAGTGTTGCGATCGTCAGCAAAAATTTCAGGATCCAGTCATATCGGTAGATGGTACCGCCGGTAAAGGATGCCGTGATCAGGTTAGTTCCGAGTCCGCTGTATCTCGCACCATGTAATGCCAGCAATATCACAGCAAGAGGAATGGCAAGGCATCCGATCCGTACCAGTGGATTGCTGATTTTGTCTCCTGCCAGCTTCTTCGTCTTCTGCAAAAGTACAGAAAAACACCGCCCGGCCAATCCAAACGCAAGACCGAGGATTACCAGGATACCTGCATTTTTTACATCTCCGATTTTCCAGATTTCCTGTACATCTACAGAAAATTTTTCCAGCCCCAGTAAATGTGATGTTGTGGATGCTGTACAGGACGCGATCATTGCCGGAAGAAGCGCATCATATTCCACGTAGCCGGCAACGATCCCTTCCATCGCAAAAAATACTGCTGCCAGCGGCGTCTGAAACAGTCCACCAAATCCCGCTGCCATACCGGTAATCAGCATCACCGGTTTTGTTTCTTTGATATGGAGCCGTCTGCCCGTCTCATGCGAGAGCGTCGCACCAATCTGCACCGCCACCCCTTCCCGTCCGGCACTGCCGCCGAAAAGATGCGTGATCCACGTTCCGATCATCACCAGCGGAACGAGTGCCAGCGGTATTTCTTCCCGTTTTTTCTGTCCCACTTCGAATACCAGTGTCATCCCCTTCAGGCTCAGGCTGCTGAAACGCTGATACATCCAGACAATTGCCAGACCAGCCACCGGAAGGATCGGGAGCAGATAACGATAATATTGCTCACGAAAATCCGAAATTGCCAGCAACCCTCTTCCGAAAATCGTGTCGACGATTCCCACGCAGATACCTACTAATACGGCAAGAATCACGTATTTCCCTTGCAGAATCCATTGTTCCTGTTTTTCTGCGGATATTCCTGTTTTCTTCTGTTTCATTTCGTTTTCTCTTCCTCCATGTTCTTCTGATTTATTTCTCTCCTGAATGAGATAAAATACGCTTCGCGAATCTGACTCATTCCTTGCATAATCAAAGTTGAACCGCCGAACTAATAACTGATAGTTCCTGTAGCAAAAAAGGCTGATACTCCCGTGCCATGCACAGAAGTCATCAGCCTTTTGGCGGTTTCAATCAAAAATCGTGGGAGAACCTCATTCCCGTTCTGGATGAAAGTATAACAGTTTTTCCGCACGTTCGTCAAGGCAAACTCTGTTACATCCACTTCTCCCTCTTATCTGTTTGTATCAGAACCCCCTCTCAATTTCCCGGTTCTTCCGCATCCGCCGGAACACCCCTTCCGGGATTGCCACGCAGAGTCCGCCGAGGATCAACAGTACACCGATCAGTTCTCTCCACGGGTACACAAATCTAAAATAACCAACCCGGCTTTTCATCACCACGGCAACAGCACCGAGCACGCCGCTTCCCACTGTCAATACCAGAACCCCGACAATCAGTCCGTAGAAAATCCCTTCCATCCGCGTCATTTTCTTCAGCTGCCGGGTTGTCATGCCAATGTTTTGCATCACGGAAAATTCTTTTTTTCTTACCGTATATCCGGTTACGATCACATGGAAATAGTTCATTGATCCCATAAAAAGCAGCACCAGACAGAGTCCGTACATGATGATTCGGCTGGACGCGATATAGGATCTGGCAGCGGACAACAGTTCTGATTTGCTTACCAGCATCAGTGTCCGCGCATCCAAGATATAATCTCCATGACTGCTTCCCGTCACGAACTGCATATTGTAGCTGTCCACGGATTTTTCTACAGATTCCCGGATCATCGGCTCCATCGACCGTTTGACATCCATCTCCAGTACAAAGGTCTGTACCGGCAGCTGCATCCGCTCCATCCCCTTCTCACCCACCAGGAAATATACGATCCCCGGTCCGTTCCAGGTTGTATCGAGTGCCGGAGCCCCTTTTTCCTTGAAGTTCAGGTAGCCGCAAAACTTCATATCCGCCGTCTTTTCTCCCTGCACCGTATAAGTGGAAAATGTCTCTCCCACATCCTCTCTGCCTTTTTGTGCCTCGATTCTCGAGAACAGATTATAGTGGAGCATGATTGCTCCCGTTCCTGCTTCCACACTGTCAATATCCAGACCCAGATCTTTCTCTTCATTAAACACTTTCAGTTCTTCCAGATAGGTATCACTGACCTGTTCTGCCACAAATTCATAAAGTTTTGGAGCGGTTTCTTCTCTATTTTCCGCATTCTCCTCAGAGATTTGATTCCCTTCCAGCGTCTCTCTTCGAAGATCCAGGATTTTTTCATCCAGCTGTAACTTGCCATAACCGCCCGTTACCTTCGCCACCGTTTCCACCCCGTCAAGACCTGTCATTTTTTCAATCAGATCTTCCGAAAAATACGTCTCCTCCGTCGGATACTGGCTGATCGTCCCGGAGGATATATTTGTCATGATCTTAAAATCGTGGTTCTCCGCCTCGATCTGGTTGGTCATATCCGTTCCCTTCGTGATCACAACGGCAGAAAGTGCCACACAGATCCCGAGAGTAAGCGAAACGATCGTCAGCACACACCGTTTCCGAAAACGGAACAGATTTCTCCATGCCATCGCTTTCAACGGATCTTTGCTCTGTCTTTTACTTTTTCTCCCTACAGATACTTTTTCCATATACTGTATCGATTCCACGGGAGAAAGTTTTCCGATTTTCCGGATAACACCTGCGGCTCCGAGAAATGTAACCAGCATTCCGAAGCAGACAGACGCTGCCAGCATCCAGGGCCGAAACGCAATCATCGCAGAAGCTTTTCCCAGACCATGCAGATACATCCTCGAAAGCAATGCCGGAATCCCCGTCAAGGTAAATGCAATACCTGCCACACTTCCCCAAAGGCATCCCAGAACCGCGATTTTAAAGATCTGGCGGTACGCGATGCTTCGGATCTGTTTCCCGGTTGTTCCCAATGTTTTTAACAGACCGAATCTTCGGATATCTTTTCCATAGGAAATATGAAGCACATTATAGATCAACAGCCACGCAGCAACTAAGATCACCACAGCCATCACCGCTGCGATATCATATCCGCCGACCATCTCGGTCACAGCCTCCAGATCCAGTCCGGTACCTCCGAAAAACTGCTGACTGTCATCCCGCATCGGAATATCCTGATACAGCCGGTTTTCCACCGTCTGACCATCCACACTCCCGCTCTGTTCGATCAGTAACGTTCTCGACACTTCCGAAAGATCCATCTGATCCAGATAGGTCTTTGAAAAATAGCCGTACGCTTTTCCCATCGAAGGATCTACATATTCCGTATAATATCCAGACAACCGGAAATCCCCGGAACGTTCTTCTCCCTTGCTGTCCGTCATTGTCACCGGGATCGTCATTCCGATCTTCGGTTTACTGATTCCGAGCAGTTTCAGTGCCCGCATCGGAAGCATGATTTCATCCTCTTTCGTCGGATACTCCCCGTGAATATCCGTATACGCTGGTTTCTGCATCTTCTCCCACGCTGTCTTATCTAACACCGTACACAAAAAAGCATCTGTCGCGGCAAAATCCGTCTCCATTCCCGCGGATCGGATATATGCCAGCTTTTGTATCTTCCGGTACTGTTCCTCGGACGGATTTTCCAGCGTTGTGCTGGCTTTCGTTCCTCCGTTTCTTACCATCAGAAGGTAATCTGCCTGTACCTTCCCAATGGCAAGGCTGAACACACAAAATATCATCCACACAGCAAATGCAACCGTCCCGATCAGGATCCGGTTTCGTCTTTTATTTTCCTGATACTCCCGTTTTGCCAGAAGCCGCAGGATCTTCTGATTGTTATTTTTCATCCGAATCACCCGTTACCTTTCCATCCTCGATACGGATGATCCGCTCTGCCATCTGCGCGATCTCTTCGTTATGTGTAACTACCAGAATCGTCTGATAAAATCTTTCCGCGCTTATTTTTAACAGTCCGATCACTTCCATCCCGGTCACTGAATCCAGATTTCCGGTCGGTTCATCTGCCAGGATTACCGCCGGTTTCGTGATCAGCGCCCGTGCGATCGCCACTCT